>Ga0306925_10000253_pt1 | contig 35982 bp, 22 predicted proteins | sample flu12Cox44000176_FD_203755 | JGI IMG/M metagenome (GOLD analysis project Ga0306925, IMG submission 203755) | Lab enrichment of tropical soil microbial communities from Luquillo Experimental Forest, Puerto Rico - flux8day.12C.oxic.44.000.176 (v2)... | ecosystem: Environmental > Terrestrial >... | reverse complement strand
GCTTTTCCAGATCTTTGAACTGCTCTTGCGCGATTTCTTCCCTTGAGGGCGAGACGTAGATCTCGGTCGTTTGCGTAGCTAAGAATAGCGTGATCTGAGGAAAGACGTAGTTCTCACTGAACAACAGGGTTCCCGAGACCATTTGAGCGGCGAAGCCCTCCGCGACGATGCGGAGCTGAAGCGGTCCGGGGGGTACGTGGGCAAAAGTAAATTGACCGTCATCATCGGATTGCACTTCCTGAATCACGGATTCCTGATCACGCATAAGTGTTAAGTCGGCGCCAGCGACACCGTGGCCCGTTTGATCGACAATCCTGCCGCTGACCGTCCCGTGCGTTTGTTGTTGGGACTGGGCGGCGGCCGGTAGCGATGGCTCGAGTGCCACGGGAAGATTGACCTCTCCAGGCGGTCGGTCAAGAGGCTGCGATTGCGCTAAAGCTGGAGAGCAGAAGAAAAGGACAAACGTGAGAAAGGACAAGGTTGTTAGTACCGGCAATCGCGAGATAACCATCCTTTTCACAGCGTCCTTCTTCTCAATCGGCAACCAGAGCGCTCCACCGTTCAGTCTGCTGCAGAGCTTCGCTGGACTGGCCCAGCTGGAGGTGCAACCGTCTAGCCGACCTGCCGCAAAGTGCTGAAAGGACAGAACTAGGAGGGAATCGAGTCCTTATGACTAGGCAACCGAAAACGAAGGAGTTGGCCCGCTGACGTTTCCGCCACAAACGTGACAGTCGGCAGCTTTTCAGACTGATAATATTTCCAGACAAGAGGCGCAGCCCCCGACTAGTTTCGCTATTCGGAAACTTCAAGCCAACACGGACGGTAAACGGCGTTGAAATGAGCGCCCCTGCCCTTGCTCCAATTGGTGCCTCAGGAGTCCGGCTATAGGTTCAGCTGAAAACCGTCTGGTGAAGCCCCGGGACATTGACATAGGCTTTGCATCATGCGTTTGAGCCTACCGTTGGGCCCGAAAAGCTCTTACCGGAGCAACCGATTGAGGCTCCGTCCTGTCGTTGGCGGTTTTTGCGTCACACGGTAGAGGTTACGGTCAAATGCTCGTTCACAGCGTCAGGCGTCAAGAGGATTCTTTTCTCTGAAGCGAGGTTGCGGTAGACGACACGGAGCGCGGCGGCAATGGGAACGGAAAGATAGATTCCGATGATTCCACCGACCGCGCCGCCAACCATCAGCGTGAAGATGGCGAGTAGCGGGTGCATTTCGAGTTCGTGTCCCATAACGCGCGGCGCAATAGCGTAGCCCATCAAAATTCGCCAGACAGCGAGGAGCGCAAGCATCCAGATCCAATGCGAGTGAGTTAGGACCCCAGCAGTGACGATCGTTGCTGTAGCGGTCATCCAGCCGGCCACGGGAATGAATTCGAGTATTCCGGCGAGAATGCCCAGTGTTATCGCGTTCGGAAAGCCCAACACCAGCATCGCAATAGAGCAGAAGAGGAGAGATAGTCCGCCAAGGATCACTTTCGCCCGGATGTAGCGCTGCAACATGAGGTGCAATTCGCCCGCCAGCGACTCTAAGGCACCGTGGTTTTCTTTCGTGGCCACGAGATGAATGATCTGATCGGCCAGCTTTTCGCCGTCGCTCAAGAAAAAGATTGCAAGAATCGGAATCACCAGGATTCCGGCGAAAGCCGCCGGCGCAGCCTGTTCCATTTCTCCCAAAGCGTGCTCGATGTTCGAGCGATGGCGCTCGAGGAAGACGCGGATCTGATCGGCGCGCTCATCAGCCCAACCGAGGTTACTTCCGAGGTTGTTCGCAATCTCTCCGGAAGAAACCTTGTTCGTCAGCGCCGGGATGGCCGAGAGAATCCAGCCGGCGTTCTTGCGAAATTTCGGAACGAGACCGTGGGAAAGCAGCACGATCACGACGATGATCGCGAGATAGGCTTCCACGACGTGCGGGCCTCGGAGGTTTTTGAAAAACAGAGAATGACGTTGCAGGAACCGGACAACAGGATTAATCAAGTAGGCGAAGAGGATTGCGAACGCAAAAACTATGAGGACCGTCCGCGCGACGTACACAATCGTGAGCACAAGAGCGAAAGCAAGGATCGTCACCAGGATTTTTGCTGTCCGCGAATCAAACACCGCCCTATGCCTCCCTGACCGACCGCGTGCTGGACGGCCTCAATCTTTTTGGCTCTCCAGCTTCTGCTTGATGGCAGCAAGCGCTTTTTCCAGCGATGAGCGCGTTTTGTCGACTGCCACTTTCCGGACAATGCCGCCCTTGAAGCCCGTGAGACCGGCCTGCTGGGAACCCTTCATGGTGATGAGGTAAATGCCCGGGCGTTCGGGATCTTTCACACAGACGGTGAGGTCGAGCGCGGTCTCGAAGTAGTGACTGGCGTAGAGCTGCTTCGCGGCGAGAGCCCAGGTCTGTTGTTCGGAGTTGGTATCGCGGTAGACGATCGCTTGCACGATTCGGAGCGTCGGCTTGAGCCCAAAGTTTACTTTCTCCCAGAAGAATTCTGTTTGGATGTTGTCCGAATTGGCATTCGGATAGTCAAGCAGGTATCGATCGAGCTGGGGCAAATACACAGGAAGAGCCTTCGAGCGACTCAGCACGGACTGAAAGGTCGCCGCAACGACCGCCGGATGTTTCTTGTCGCGGTATGTTCCGAGAGCCGCATTCCCTCCCTGAATGTAATTCTGAAGTGCTTCAAGCGCGAGATTCTGGGCGATTTGATTTACGCGATTGGCCACGTCAGGAGCTGTCCAGTCAACCGAACGTTTGAATGAATCCATTGCTTCGCCCGGCAGTTGCACTTCGCAGTGCCCGGGCTCGCAGTTCTTCAAGTCCTTGATGTCCTGGGCTTCCAGGGTGAAGCCTTCGAGGTCGGAGAGTTGCGGGGGATCGCTGAATTTCTGAATGGCCAGATAGCTTGGAAGGCTGCGCAGCGAGTCGATGTCCGACGCAAATTTGAGATATTTGTCCGGCGTCGATTCCACATACACAGAGCCAAAAACAAAAACCTCATCGGGTGTGCGCGACTCCACAATCTTTGCGATCGCCTTGCCGTTGCGGATGGGCGCAATTTGCTCATCGTTTAGTCCGATATACTCACGAAAGAACGTAAACGGCTCGGCACTTTGCCCGTATGCGGTTTCTCCAGTCGAGAGCGCGAGGAGACCGGCGAAAATCCAGAGTAAGAATCGAGCTCTAGCTGTTCCTTGGTGTGTCATGGTGTCCCCAATCCCGGCGCGCGGCCCACGGTGCGCTCGAGTTCTGGGTCCGCCAGCAGGTATTTTGAGGCTCACGTGCAGCAAATCGGCTTTGCTTGTCTTTGGTTTTTCCGGCTCAATTGAGTCCTGCATGAGAGTTGAACACTTCGCTGATGCATTGCTCATATTCCTTTCCTCCGATCTCCAGTAGTGGCCTGAACGACAAGCACCTCAATGGATCATCGAGGGGTGAGCCCCATGGCCTGGAGCAGTTCGTCGCGCGCCTGAATGTAGCTGAGCTGGGACTCGAGAAGCAGTGTCTTGGCATCAAATTCCTGAGCCGCCGCTGCGTCTGCCTGGGAGGGAAGGACTTGGCCTTTCAACAGCTCTTGCGTTCTAACTCGGGTGGATTCCGTTCGCAGCGTTAGGATTTGCTGAGACACGTTGACCATTTCCCGGGTTCGGTCCAATTTATTCCAGGCAGTCTCCACCCTGAGTTCCACGTCATCCGAAATCCGGGCAAGATTCTCCTTGGCTTGTGCGAGCTTGGCTTTATTCTCGCCCACGGCTGCGCGCCTTCGCCCCCCGTCGAACAAGTCATAGGTGAGCTGGCCCCCGAAAGACCCAAAGTTGTGGGCGAGGAAAGGGACGTTGTCCTGATAGCTGTACCTGGCAAAGGCTGACACATCCGGAAAGTAGTCTGCCTTCGCCAAGCGGACGCCAGCTGACGCCTTCTCCACCTCCGCACGGGCGGCAAGGATTTTCGGGTGCGAGGCCAAGGCCATTTTGACGCATTCCTCGCGTTGGCAAGATTCTTGGACGTCGGGGACAGCGGGGTCGAGCTCGAGTGCCGTCGTGACCGGCAAACCCATTACGTCATTGAGCTGCATGATCAGGTCGGAAATCTGCAACTTGGTGGTGAGCAGGTCTTGTTTGGCTTCGAGTGTTTGCGCCCGGCTCTCGATAAGTTGTTCATCGAGCGTGTTGCCATATTTCACCTGCTGCACGCGTTCGTTCTCCAGATCCTGAGCGGCCCGGATCTTCGCTTCAGTGGCGCTCCGGTGCAGCTGCGTGACCAGAAGTTGGTAGTAAATTTGATGGACCCGTAATGCAATCTCGTTCACTGTCTCCTGCTCGTTGGCGCGCGTCGCCTTCAAGTCTTCGCGCGCAATCTCGTTCGATGGTTTGACTCGGGTGAAGAGCTGCGTGAGCGGTTCCGAAAGCGTTGTGCCGCTTAGGATAAAGGTCCTGCCGCCCTGGTTGAGAGTCGCCGACTGTGCTGGAATCGGAGTGCCAGCCACGGTTCCCAAGCTGCCCGCTGCAATTTGAATGAACTGGCTGTCTGTCACAGTGAGAATCCTGCTGTCGTTCGTTACGCTAGGAAAATACCCGCTCCGGGCGGCCTCCTTCGCATGTTCTTTCTCTTGCACCTGGAATCCCGCGATGCGCACAACGTGGTTATGCTTCAGGGCCAACTGAACTGCATCGTCAAGCGTGATGTGCCGCGGCGACGGTTCGCTAGTTTGCGCTCGAAGGTAAACTGAGAAACCAGATAGAAATAGCGTTATGGCCACCGCTCTCGCAAAGAAACTCATCATTTCTCTCCCTTCGCCGTAGCCTGAAGCTGTTGGACCGCGCCGAGGTCGCCGTAGTCCATCGGGGAGCGGCGCAGGAGGGCAATCAGCAGTAGGGCCACTACACAGGACCATGCCAGCAGATGAAAGCCATCGATGAACGTTAGGGTGTACGCCTCAAGCCTCAAACGACCGCCCATCACTCCGGCTGCACGACCCATCGCAGCCTCAAGTCCGGCGGATTTCGACCACAGGCCGAGTGTCAGGTGGCGAAGAGTTCCGTCCGTAATCCAGTTCCCGCCCTCTACGTGCAGGCCAAGAAGATTGGAATGCAACTTTTCCCGTTGCGCAATAAAATGACCCATGAAGACGGCTCCGAGCTGTCCCCCGAACAAGCGAATCGTGTGGAAGTAGGCAGAAAAGGTCAGAATTCTTTGCGGCTTGGACAGCCCTCCGGAGAAGGTTCCCTGCAAGATGATCGTCGACACCAGACCGATGAACGCAAAGGATTGTCCGACGCCGAGGAGCAATTCGGTACGGTAGTAGTTTGCGGCCGACCAGGCACTGGTGATTCCAGCATTCAAACACGCCGCAAACGCCATGCAGGCAAACCCAGTCGCCATGAGCAAGCGCGAGTCGAGATTCTCCACCAAAAAAAATCCTGCAGCGAAGGCTAGCGCTAGCAGGGGCGCCGCACTCCATATCACCGCAGGCCCAATCTGATAGGCCTCAAAACCGTGGATGGCCAGCGTTTGCGGAATCAGAATGATGGTGGAGAACAGGTTAAACCGAAAGACAATCAGCCCGAGACCCAGCAAAATTGTGTTCCACTGTCGCAGGTAGGGCAGGTCGACCAGCGGATTCGGGCTGCGCAGTCTTCGCGTGAGGCCACAAAGCAGGAGGAACACCCCGCCTGCGAACAACGCGGTGAAGAGCCCGGAGCGCCACCAGTCTAGCCGTTCACCCTGATCGAATGCGGCAAAGAGCATCGCAAACCCGGCGCTGGCATAGAGAAACCCGGCGAAGCTCGGTGCTTCGGAGGATCTCTTCGGCGGCGGTGTGGACGGTATGCCGAAATAGATGCAAAGCATCATGAGTGGCGTGAGCACTACGGAGTTCCAGAACATCCATTCCCACGAAAGATGTTCCCGGTACCAGCCGAAAAGGGAGGGAGCAATATTGGCGGCGCCATCGACGAAGGCCGCATACAGCGCGATCGTGAAGGGAAGGTAGCGAAGAGGAATATTCCGGAGTGCGAAGGTCAGCGTCAGGGGGTAAAACGTGCCGGAGGACAGCCCGGCGAGGACTAGGGCGGCAATGAGCAAACTGTAGCTGTGGATGAACGGAAGAAAGGCGCAGACCACCGTGAAAACTGCGGCCGCAACCATGAGGATCCGGCGTGGGCCGATCAATGCGCCGAGATAAACGGTGAAGGGGCCAATGAACATCAAGGCGACGTTGTAGGCGCTGCTGATCCACGCGCCGTCGTCGAAACCGATTCCGACGTGGCCCTTGAGATCCGCCAGACCGAGCGTCAGCATACGGCCGGTGAGCGTTACAATACCGGCGCCCATGATGACACCCAAGATGCCGAGCAGAGGGCTCTTTGAAAGGTCTGCCGGCACGGCTCCCGCAATTCCGCGCGCGAGTTGTGCTGGAGTGGGTTGAGGCAGGGCTAGCGTTGATGCGGACATCCTGCGCTCCAATTAGCGTTTTGTCCGGACAGTCGCGATTACCGAAAGTCCGGGACGCAAGCTGTTCGCAAAGCTCGAATCCTCGAGCGCTATTTTCACGGGAATCCTTTGCACGACCTTGGTGAAGTTGCCAGTCGCATTGTCGGGCGGCAGAAGGGCAAATTGCGAGCCGCTGGCCGGAGCAATCTCAAGTACTCTGCCGTGGACCGCGCGACTGGGATATTCGTCGATGCGAATCTCCGCGGGATCGCCGACTTTCACATTGGTGAGCTGCGTCTCACGATAGTTCGCTTGAACCCACTTGGTGAGGGGCACGAAGGAGATAACTTGTGTTCCCGGCGAAACCAGTTGTCCAGGACGCACTTGCCTCTCGCCCACGGTGCCGTCGCCCGGCGCCTCGATTCGCGTGTAGCCAAGGTTCACCTGCGCCAGCGTTAACGCGGCCTCCTTTACATGGAGGTCGGCAATGAGCTGGCGCTCCTGCGACTCAAGCACTTTCTTCGTCCGTCGCTCGGCTTCGGCAGCGTCTTCATTGCTACGCAGCACAGTCTTGGCCTGCTCGAGATCGGCCTCTCGGCTCGCAAGTTGAGCGCCGAACCGCTGTTCGTCCGCGACCGCCTGTTCCACCTTCTGCTGGGTGGCCGAGTGCGTCTGCAAGAGCGCCTCTTGGCGAGTACGCTCGGCACGCGTGCGCACCACGTCCGCCTGGACAGCCTCGATGCCGGCCTGGGCGGCGGCAATCTGTGCATTTGCCTGATCGATTCCTGCCAGTGCTCGCTCGATCTTGGCATCCTGAAGGTCGCGCTGGCGGCGATTGTTCTCGATGGCGGCTTTTGCGGCCTCGACTGCGGCGCTTCCCTGAGCCACTTGAGCTTTGTAATCGTCGTCTTCCAGCTCTGCGATGAGATCGGCCTTATGTACAGCCTGATAGTCGGCTACCTTGACGTCCCGAACGATGCCCGCCACCTTGGTGCTAAGCGGAGTTATATCTCCGCGCACGTAAGCGTCGTCGGTCACTTGATTGATCTTCCCGCCTTCCCACGCGTTCCAGTTCCAACTAATCGTGGCCACGATCGCAGCTGCAAGCAGCACGACCAATGCTGGAACCACGAATCTCTGCCATCTCGGCTTCGCGGGAGGTGGAGTTTGCTCCGGTTGAGGCGCGGGGGCAGAGGCGGGCGTCGGCGTGCGAGCCGGAGCAGCTGCTGTCATGCTACTTGTGGTCATAGGTATTTCTTCTCCTTACCCATAAGCGCGACGAACATCTGACGCACCCCGCACAATTTTCTGATGTGAGCAAGCGTCAACAGTGCATGCGATTTGCCAACAGAACGCCACGGCTGTGACGGCAAGATGCTGAATGCACAAGCACTTGGACGAGACAGAGGCTCTCGTTTTTTTAATAGATAGCAGACGGTGCCAAGCGTTTGACGCATTGGTTGGAGGAGTGACGCCCGAGAGCTGCCCGACCTTCGGGAAATCTACATGACAGACTTTCGCGCGTGTTCTTCGGAAACACTTTCCGCCGCAGATTAGAACGTGAAGCGTGCGTCGAGTTGAACCTGGCGCCCAGTGCCGACCGTGGTGAATATTCGGCCGACGTTGTTGGCGAAACTACCCGTCGCATCCGCGAAAACGGCGTCTCCGTTCCCCCCCAGGGTGAGCGGACTTTGCGTGTTACTCGGGACTGCAAAATTAGGATGATTGAACAGATTATAGGCCTCCGCTCCGAAAGTAATCTTCCTGCCTTCCGTCAATTGGAAGCCCTTTTGAAGCGCCAAATCAAATTGCGAGAACCCGGGTCCCCTCAGGATGTTTCGTCCAGCATTGCCGAACTGACCGGGAGGGGGTAATGCAAATGCATTCGGATTAAACCAGCATGACGGAGTGCCTACCCTAATGCCGCTTGAACAAGCACCTGTGTAAGGATTGCCGGCAAGGTCTGGCCTTTCCGAAGTCAATAGGGATCTCAAATCTGCATTGTCAAAGGCAAGTACTGGGGTAAAAGGGACGTTGCTGTGAACGCTGGCAACCGCAGAGATCTGCCAGCCGCCGAGGTGGCTCCCGCGTCCAAAAGGCAGTTCATAAACGACATTCGCGACGAAATTGTGCCGGATGTCGAATGCTGACCGGCCTCGGCTTCCCTTGCGATCGAAAATATTCTGAGACGTGGGAGGGTCGTTCACAGTTTCTATAGAAAAATTCGCCGAAGCATCATCTACGGAATGGGAGAATGTGTAGAAGGCCTGCCAGGAAATGCTGTGGGCGTACTGTTTCGAAACGGACAGTTGGAATGAATTGTAGAAAGACTGCGCATCGGTTAGCACCGCTAACAGAGGTGAAGGCATGTTCGGATTGTAGCGATGGCCTAAGGCTGGTTGGAAAGGGTTCTGTTCTGCTTCGCGCGGGAGGTGATTGCCGCGCGCACCAAAATATCCCACGCTGAGAATGGTACCCGCGATTTCTCGTTCCAGGTTGAGATTATATTGCAGCGCGTATGGGAACTTCGGATGGTAAGTCGTCGAGAGAACATACAGCGGTTGCGTTAGCAAAGCATTCTGCGGGTTGAGAAAGGTGGGGAATACAAAAGAATCTATGCCAAAAAAAGGAGGTAGAAAGCGGTCGACACCAGACAAAAGTAAGGGGAGCTGATCGCGAAAGATGCCGGTTCCGCCCCGCAGCACAGTCCTGCCATCACCGAACATGTTCCATGCAAAGCCGGCTTGTGGTGACAAAAGATCCGCAGGTGTCTCCGCAAATACCTTACCGACTGTTGGCCCAGAATCTGTCGCCGGGTTGCGAACAGCCGAGAGACGCCCGTGTACCTCGGTTGGATTGGAGTAGAAGTCGTACCGCAAGCCGGCGTTCAAGGTAAGGCGGCTAGTTACTCGCAAGAAATCCTGCGCAAACCCTGACACCACGCTCTCTCGATAGCCGCGATCCGAATCAGACATCGAGGGACGAGAACCGACGTAGGACAGGGGAAGGGCTTCAAGGAACGATTCCAGAGCCGGATTATCGCTGCGTGCTGGAACCCCGAAAGGACTTAGATCCTGGAACGTATACAACCCATTCACTCCAAAATCGAGCGGGCCATTGGATTGAATTCTTCGAAACTCCGCGCCGAATTTCAAGGTGTGACGACCAATTGTGCGTGAAAGTTGATCCTGCACCTGATAAACAGTCGACAAATTGCCCAACGGAATTACTGCGCTATTGCCCAACAGACTCATGCCTGCAATGTCGATGGTTCCGAACGGTCTGCCAGGTAGCAAAGAAATAGAAAGCCCCGGATGCGTATCAACGATGGAAGTGGACGCGGTCGTGCGGTTGATACCGAATCGCAATTCGTTGAGCATTTCATGGCCGAGATTCCTGCGGTCCTGAACGGTAAAGTATTGATTGCGAGCTTCATGAAGCGTCGGGAAGCCTGGGACGTAAGTTCCGGGTGGCGTTCCGAAATAAGGGACTATGGAAGAGCTGTCATCGATGGCGTAACGCACGAAAACAGAATGCGTGTTGGAGAAGTCGTGGTCAGCCCGGATCATGCCGTGGTTCTCATTAGTAGTACCTTTATTGGCGGTGATCAGGTCTGCGGTTCCGTCCCTGTTGTCCGCTCCATTTGCTGGAGGAAGTAGCGCGAGAAATTGCTGTACGCGAGGATCAATTCCGACCGCAACACAGCCACTCGGGTCGGCGTTGCTGCACGCTCCAGGATTGCTGGAGGAGGGTAACAAGCCCTTATGAGCAAGGGCATCGGGGACCGTCGCAATCGCCGTGGATGCCTGCACTTCACGGAAGCCTTCGTAGCTGGCGAAAAAGAATGTGCGGTCATGCACGATTGGGCCGCTGATGCTCGCGCCGAACTGGTTGCGCACGAATGATGGGATCGCCGCGTTACCCAGATCAAAGTAGTTCTTGGCATCGAGGGAAGCATCTCGGTGCAACTCGAACAGCGATCCGTGGTACTGGTTAGTGCCTGATTTGGTCGTTGCTTCGATAACACCGCCCCCATAAGTACCGTACTCTGAGCCAACAGTGTGGGTTACGACGCGCACCTCAGCAAAATCATCCAGCCCGAGAAATAAACCGGAAGCGCCTGCCGGTGAATAGCCAAACACAGGGTCATTTGCATCCATACCGTCGATGAGAACGTTCGTCCAACTCGGACGCGCACCGTTAATGGAGACTTGCCCACTGTTGCCATTCGACAGCAACGAGGGAGCGCTGTTAGGTGTTGGGGCAACTCCCGGTTCCACGACAACGCTTTTGAACAGATCCCGGCTGTTAAGTGGAAGGCTGGTTAGGCTTCGCCCAGCAATGGCACCACTGACGCTTGAAGTAGTGGTGTCGATCGCTACGTCCGCGTGGACCGTCACATGCTCTGAGACCGCGCCCAACTTCAGTGACAGATCTGTCGCGACTGCGGCACCTGAACTGAGTACAATCCCCTCGAGCACCTCAGTCTGGAATTTTTCTTTCTCAGCACGAATCGTATACATTCCCGGTGGCAGGCCCGCCAGACGATACTGACCATTCGTGTCGGTAGGGGTGCTCCGCTTCAATCCAGTGCTTTGCTTGAGAATCGTAACTTGAGCTCCCGGAATAACAGCGCCAGTTGAATCTGTGACGGTACCGAAAACGGTCGAAAGCTGCGTTTGCGACCTTGCACATGCTGGGAATAAGGCCAGTAGTAGGGCTAACAGTATGAACGGCCTATACGAAGGGCGTTTCGAGCCCGCAAGAACGCCAGCGGTCATAACGGCCCCATTTATTTTCGTCTGGCTTCGCGATCCGCGCCTTCCTCGATTGTGGTTCGGCGCGGCTCGCGAAAAACTCTTTGAAGGCTTTACGGCAAAGCTGTGAGGTGGAGTTTCTCGGCCATTTTCACCAGATCTGCGACCGAGTTGGCCTTCATCTTCTGCATCACCTGGCCCCGGTGTGCTTTGACTGTCTTTTCGCTGATGCCGAGCTCGCCACCGACCTGTTTGTTCAAGAGACCGGAGACCACCAACGCCATGACCTGTCCTTCACGTGGAGTAAGAGACGCGTAGCGGTCGCGGAGTTCCTGCAGCTCAATTTTATGAGCGAGAGCGAGGCGACTTCGTTCAAGGGCTCGCCGGATCGCCGTCAACAATACTTCGTCATTGAATGGCTTGGTCAGGAACTCGACAGCGCCGCCCTTCATCGCTTCCACGGTCTTCGGTATGTCACCGTGGCCCGTGATGAAGATGATCGGAATCTCGGCCCTTTCGACAGAAACTCGTTTCTGCAGTTCGAGACCATTGAGACCGGGAAGAGAGAGGTCAAGGACCAGACAGCTCGGAATTAGGGCACGGCGGTAATCGAGGAATTCTTGCGCGGATTCGAAGGTCTTCGGTTGCCAGCCTTCATTCTGGATCAGCAATTCCAAGGACTCGCGCACAGAGATGTCATCATCAACGACAAATACCACTGAGGATGGAGGCGGCATCGTTGCTAGCCCCAATTCATGGCTGACTGTCTGCGCGAGCCTCATAGTATATCCCCAAGGTGCCCAGAGTATCCGCCGTTTTCAGTTCTCTTGAAGCAACGGTGTGTCCAACGCCGGACCTTCGCCGGGAAATCGGCGATCCGCCTTGCTTTCAGCAGAAAGAAGACACTCCTGCCGTTGGGACCAGACGGAGCAATTTTCAATCGAGGCCTGTTCACGCCAGGGATTTGACGATAACGTCAAGATCTTGACTAAGTTGCGAGCGTTCGCATGAGGATGCAGGCGGCATCGGCGCTAGCCCCAACTCATGGCTGACTCTCCGCCTGATCCTCATAGCAGATTCCCAAGGTGCCCAGAGTATCCGCCGTTTTCAGTTCCCTGGAAGCGCCAGATTCAATGCTTCAAGCAAAGCCGTGTCACTGAACGGTTTGTTCAGAAATTTCACGGCTCCTTGTTTGAACGCTCGCGCGCGGACAGCCTCGTCCTTCCGGGCGGTAATAAAGATGACCGGGATCTCCTGCCCCCGCCGCGTCAGTTCCTGTTGAAGATCAAGTCCAGTCATTCCTGGCATCATGACATCGAGGATCAGACACCTCGTTTTATCGACACAATCGGATGTCAAAAAGGCCTCCGCTGAGGAAAAAGCTCGAGCCGCGAAGCCGAACTCGTTAAGCAGGTCGGGTAGCGACTCTCGAACAGATTCATCGTCGTCAACTACCGATATAAGTGACCGCTCGCTGGCGCTCTCTCCCTGTTTAGACTTCATGATCCAAGGGTGCTCCGCCACCCGAAAAGTGTCCATTGGACCTTGGTCTCGGTTTAGCTCCGATTATCGCAGTCGAGGCGTCCCCCCCTGGCCCCACCTAGTGGTGCTTTGCGCAAGCAAATTGAGCTAAGATGGCGGATCGAGGAGGGAAGTTATGGCTGCTTCTTGCGCCCTTGTTTCCGTCAGTGACGTCCGGGCTTTCATTGGTGAGTATTATCAAGCGTGGCATGGCACCGACGAGGACCACATTCTGTCCTACTACGCCGAAACCGTTTCGGTGGAGCTTCCAGGAATGCTCATAAATGGAAAGGCGGCACTCCGAGACAAGTTTGTTCGCCCCTTTATCGCCGCTTTTGCTGGAAACCGTCACATTGTGAAGAATATGATCTTCGGAAAAGACATCGTTGTCGTCGAATTCAGCTTCGAAGCCGACCACAACGGGCCGTTCGCTGGCCGCGCTGCAACAGGTATCCCCGTGAAGGTGCCCGGTTGCGGGGTGTATGAATTCGATCCGGTCAATCGAAAGATAACCGCAGCGCGTATCTATTTCGAATTCGCGACATTACTCAAACAGATTTCATCACACCAGCCGAAGGTGCTGCAGGAGCTGCTAATGTCTTGGTTCGCTTCACAGGTCGTCTCAAGCCCCACGAGCGCCTCCGAACAACTCTCGCATTGATACAGCGGCCGCAGCCAGAGCGGAAGAGTGAAGTAACTCGTATTCAAGGGCCGCAACGCTCGGTGCCGCGCTAACGTGCAGATTTCCTCAGATTAGTCCGGCGGGTTTTCTAGGCGGGTAGAGCACTCACCTAAAGACTTGTTAAGGGAGCCCAGTGAGGGGTTTTTCGCTGTGCCGCCGCGCCCTAGACGCTTTCTGAACCGCAAGGAATGCAAAACGAGAAAGTGGCGCCAGGCCCGTCATTTGGCTGGGCCCAGAGGCGGCCATGATGAGCATCGATAATAGAGTGGCTGATAGAAAGCCCAATTCCCATTCCATCTTTTTTCGTTGTATAGAAAGCTTGAAAGAGTTTTGCGGCGGCTTCAGGCGTGAAACCTACTCCCACATCTTTCACGGTGAGGCGCACCCGGTCTCCTTCATCCCGTTCCGTTTTGATAAGCAGCTCTCTCGGGCGATCTTCGACGAAACTCATTGCGTCCGACGCATTGCGTAGCAGATTCAAGATGACCTGCTGGAGTTGAACACGATCGCCTACGATGGGCGGGAGGTCCTCCGCGAGCGCCGACCGAAGGATTACCCGATTCCGCTGAAGGTCGCTCAGCGACAACGCAATCACCTCATCTGTGGCCTCGTTTAGGTCCATCGGCTCCGGCGTAAATTCCTTCTTGCTAAACATGGCGCGCAATCGCGTGACTACATCTGAGGCGCGGTTACCATCTCTGATGATCCGCCGCGCTGTTTCGCGGGCACCCTCGATATTTGGAGGATCGCCATCCAACATCCGACGACAAGTACTGGCGTTAGTGATGATGCCCGAGAGCGGCTGGTTGACCTCATGAGCGATCGAGGCAGTCAATGCGTTTAGCGTCGTGATCCGCGCGACTTGGGCAAGCTCCGAGCGAGCCTTATTCAGGGCCTCCTCGGCGAGCCTGCTTTCCGTCACGTCCTGAAGAGCGCCGATGAACATGGGGTGTCCCCCGCTTTGCGCCAGGACACGGGCCATGCCGCGCAAGTGCTTCACGGCACCTCGAGAGGTCACAATCCGGAATCCAAAGGTGACATCCGCGCCTGTCATGCCGCGCGCGATCACCGCGTCGAACGTCGGCAGGTCCTCGGCGTGGATCGTGTCCCGAATCATCTGCACGGTGACCTTGGCCGCGGGATCGAACTCGAAAATGCGGAAGGCCTCCTCGGACCAGTTGTGGTCGTCCGCCAACAAATCGGTGATGAAGCTGCCCGTTTTGCTCAGCCGCTGGGCTTCGGCGAGACGAAGGTAGGCTTGCTCGACCTGCGCCTCCGCCCGTTTTCGATCATCGATATCGGTGCTTGTGCCGTACCACCTCACGATCTTCCCAGATTCGTCGCGAAATGCCTCGGCGCGAATGAGAAACCAGCGATAAACGCCATCATGACGCCGAAGACGCGCCTCGATCTCGTCTGATTCTCCGGAAGCCAACATTTTCATCCATCTTTCCATTAATAACGGCAGGTCCTCGGGATGGAAGGCAGCTTGCCAGCCCCAACCACGCGATTGTTCCGAGGAAAGACCCGTATATTCATGCCAACGTTTGTTGAGGAATTCGTTCGGACCATCCGGTAGATTGCACCAAGCGAGCGCAGGAATGGCATCAATCACCTGCCGAAGCTTCGATTCCGATTTTTTACGGTCGTCGATGTCGACGCTGGACCCGTACCATTTCAGAATTTTACCGGCAGTATCGCGCAGAGGCACTTTGCGGTGGAACATCCAGCGGTATTCTCCATTGGTTCTGCGAACGCGAGCTTCGTATTCGAAGATCTCTCCACTCGCGAGGCACGCTTGCCACTTATCGACGATCCCCTTGACATCATCGGGATGAATCCAGGCTGTCCAGTTCCAACCCTTGACATCAACGAGGGAACAGCCCAGATATTCAAGCCAACGCTGATTGAAGTAATCGAGATATCCATCGGGGCGTCCGGTGAGAATCAAGGCGGGGATGGTATTGATCATTACGTTCAAATTGCGTTCGTTCGATTGCAGAGCCTCTTCGGCCCTTTTGCGGTCCTCGATGTCTGTCGCGGCCGCATACCATCGATCGATTCTTCCCTGCTCATCGAGTAGGGGGTTGTATCGGACCAGGAACCAGCGATATTTGCCGTCCTTGCCTAGCGCACGTTGCTCGTTTTCAAACGGTACGGCGCGGGCGAGCGCCTCCCGGCGCTCCTCGCGAAGCCTCTTCACATCCTCCGGATGAAAGAAACGAGCGCGATAGTCCTCTTTTTGGGCATCACCCAGAGTGATCCCGAAATAATCCAGCACCGCTGGATTCGCATACAACACGGATCCATCAGTACGCAACACGTGGATAAAGGTGGGGATGGCGTTGATCATTAGCCTCAAATTGCGCTCGCTCGACTGCAGAGCCTCTTCAGCCTTTTTGCGGTCGTCGATATCGGTCGCTGCCATATACCATCGATCGATTTTCCCCGTTTCATCGAGCAGAGGTTTGTAGCGAAACAGGAACCAACGATACTTGCCGTCCTTACCTAATGCGCGTAGCTCGTTTTCGAATGGTACAGGGCGTGAGAACGCCAGCCTGCGTTCTTCACGGAGCCTCTCCATATCCTCCGGGTGGAAAACCCGCGTGCGAAAGTCCTCCTTCAGGATATCTTCCATACTGAGACCGTTGTAATCCGTCACCCCTTGATTTCCATAGATGGGTGTCCCATCGGCGCGCATCACACCAATAATTGCGGGGATGGCGTTGATCATCGAACTCAGATTGCGTTCGCTCGACTGCAGAGCCTGTTCCGCCTTTTTGCGATCGTCGATATCTGTAAGGAGTAGATACCACGCGGTTATCTTGTTTTCCGTATTTCGCACCGGGAGACCGCGAACCTGGAACCATCGGTAGACGCCATCAGCGCGTCGACAACGGTGCTCAATCTCATAGATCTGTCCCGCTTCGATCGACTTTTTGCGTGCCTCGATTACGCGAGGAAGGTCATCGGGATGAACGGCATCGATCAGGGCCCAGTTTTTTAGCTCCTCAGTTGTTTTACCGAAATACTCAAGAGTTTGTCGGTTAAGAAACTCCACCTCGCCCAGTGCACCCATCGCAGCCACGAGCCCGGGAATGTTGTCGACGATCTGCCGCCAGGACAGTTCCCGCGTACGTAGGGCCTCTTCTCCCCGCTTGCGATCCTCGATGTCTACACAGGTTCCGTACCATTTGAGGATGTTGCCCCCTTCATCCTTCAGTGGATTGCCGCGAATCAGAAACCATCGATAGGAACTGTCAAAACGGCGAATTCGCGCTTCCGTGTCGACTGGCGTGCCAGAAGCCAGACACGACTGCCACTCCTCGACAAGTCGTTTACGGTCGTGCGGGTGAATCGCCTCCGCCCACCCCCAGCCCTGCGCTTGTTCCGCAGTCATGCCCGCGTGATCGAGCCATACTTGATTGATGAAGTCGCAGTAGCCGTCCGGACGAGTAGTCCATGCCGCCGTGGGGATGGTATTGACGAGGTCGACAAGGTTGCGCTCGCTCGACCGCAGAGCCTTCTCCGTGCAGGCGTTAGCGATAGCGACCGCGGCCTGATTCGCAAACAAACCTAACCAAGTGAATTCTTTTTCACCGAGAGGTTGGCGGCTGAAGACAGCGACAACGCCCAGCAGTTTGCCTCGAAAGATGAGGGGATGACCCGCAAAACTGCGAATCTCCTCACGTTTCGCCCATTCCGGTCGCACGATCCAATCGTTTTCTGCGGCGACGTCTTCGACCAGAATCGGATGCCGGCTTGCTGCCACTTGACCAACCTTTCCGACATTGAACGGCACTCGAGCAAAGTGCCCCTGCAGGAAAGACCAATCTTCCCCTAGCGAATTCACCGGAGTTCCGGCGCTTGCGACGAGACAAAGATAATCTGAGGGCTCCGACACAGCCCGGTAAGAGCTCGAGACGTCGGCTGATGGCAGCAGCCAAATTCGAGCCAACGCTATGCCTGGTTGCGCTGCCAACCCATGAACAATACTCTGCAAGGCAGACTCGACGCGCTGCTCTGACGTAACGGTGACTGCTAAAGAGAGCAGCGATTCTGCCGTCAGTGAGGTCGCTGGCCGTGTTGACGTCCCCACAAAGCCCTCCCGCCGATTGGCAAGAAACCTCCGGGAAAGAGGGCATCTACATTATCGTGGTCTGAAGAACTGTTCAATCGTTGCAAATCATTCCCTCAATCATCCGCCATGCAGCAAGTTCAGCCACTCTGAATGCCGCTTCGCAATGGTTTTGTACTTGATCTTAGTCTGATCAGGACCACAATCGTCGCCCGACCCAGGACCAAAGTCTCGCCGACCATCGTCCAATTGCATCGTTTGCGCGGTTCTGCTGTTATCGCTTCAGCGCAAGCTCTGATGGAGCTTTTTGCAGTGGAAGGAGCAATTTATGGTCGCAGCAACACAATCGGCACATAGAAGAGAACTCGGTGCACGCTTGGGGAATGGTGCAGGTCACGGGCTCTCCGGAGTCTTGGACACGGAAAAACGGAGTTCCGGAGCGAGCCACTTCGAGGGGGCGCTGCGGGAAAAGGTCGTGGGGCAGGAAGAGGCCGTGCAAGCGATTGTCAATCTCTACCAAGTGTTCTGCGCCGGTCTGCATTGTCCCGGACGCCCAGTGGGAAACCTACTGTTTCTAGGACCAACCGGTTCAGGCAAAACGCGCACGGTCGAGGCCGCAGCCGAGATTCTGTTCGGAGACTGTCGCGCAGTGATCAAGGTGGACTGCGCCGAATTCCAGCACTCCCACGAAATCGCGAAATTGATTGGTTCGCCACCAGGGTATCTGGGACACCGCGAAACACACCCGCTCATCACGCAAGAAGCGCTGGCCGCAAGCCATCGCGAAGGGCTAAAACTGAGTTTTTTGCTGTTCGATGAAATCGAAAAAGCGAGCGACGCAGTATGGAAGCTACTGCTCGGAATGCTCGATAAAGCGACGCTGACGCTAGGCGATAACCGGCGAGTGGACTTGTCGCAGACAGTGATTTTTCTGACGTCGAACCTGGGAGGCAGCCAGATCGCGGATTTGATGCAAGGAGGCATGGGATTCATCCAGCCGAACGACGAGCCCAGAGCAGGATTGCAGAAAAAGGTGGAGAGGGCAGCAGTAGAAGCGGCCAGGCGCAGGTTCTCGCCTGAGTTTATGAATCGCTTGGACAAACTGGTGGTGTTCCATCCCCTGAAGCGCGAGGAACTCGACGAAGTGCTGGAGATCGAACTGCGCAATGTTCAGAAGCGGGTATTGGATTCGACAACGAGGCCGTTCCTATTTCGGATTACCGAGGAAGGCCGCGAGTTCCTGCTGTATGAAGGAACCGACCAGCGATACGGAGCGCGCCACCTGAAGCGAGCTATTGAGCGGTATGTGGTTTGCCCCATTGCCAGACTTCTGGCCACCGCGCAAGTGCATCAGGGCGATACGCTGCTGATTGATCGGCATCCGGGCGATAAGGGTTTAGCTTTTTCACGAGACACGGAGGGACGGTTTTCGGATCCAAAGGTTGCTCTTGCAGGCAGGAATTCCGGTCAGCTCACGACCGCGGAAGTGCACGCGTAGATGAGCAGAAAAGGACCAGAACATGAGTACAGCATCAGACTCGGTCATGGCGGTCACTCGATATCCGGAAAGTTCGCCGATGAATGGCGGTCTCTATAGTCATGATGAACGGACGGCACGCAAGCCGGAACGCGCGGACGCCCCGTTCATAGAAACGATCGTGGGGCGCAGCAGCAGCCTACGGTCAATTCTCAGTCAGGTGGAGGCGGTGGCGGGCACGAATACAACGGTCTTGATTACCGGAGAGACTGGCACCGGCAAGGAGGTCATTGCGCGAGCGATTCACGAGCTCAGTTCCCGCCGAAACCGAAATCTGGTGAAGGTGAACTGCGCGGCCTTGCCTGCCGGCCTTCTCGAAAGCGAGCTCTTCGGACATGAACGGGGAGCCTTTACGGGCGCCATCAATTCTCATGTTGGCCGCTTTGCGCTCGCGGATCGTGGCACTCTGTTCCTCGATGAAATTGGAGACATGCCATTGGAGCTGCAACCCAAGCTGCTCCGCGTGCTCCAGGAGCGTGAGTTTGAGGCGGTGGGCAGTACCCGTACCACGCGGGTCGATGTTCGCGTGGTTGCGGCGACGAACCAAGACCTGAAGCAAATGGTCCGGGACCGGGAATTTCGCGAAGATTTGTATTACCGCCTGAATGCTTTTCCGATTTACTTGCCTCCGCTCCGCGAGAGGAAAGCCGATATCCCAGAACTCGTGAAATACTTCGTACAACAGTTTGCCGCGTCCATGGACAAAACCATCGAAACCATCCCTGAGGAAACCATGCGCGCCGTGGTTCGCCATTGCTGGCCCGGCAACATTCGAGAGCTGCAAAACTACATCGCTCGCGGCGTAATTCTTTCCAATGATGGAGTCTTTAAACGAGCGCCACTTGAGAACTGCGAGCCCCTGGAGCCTGAGGTTGCAAATCCGACGCTCGAAGATAAAGTGCGTCGAGAAATTCTCGCCGCCTGCCAGCGCGCCAATTGGAAGCTCGGAGGCCCGCGAGGAGCAGCGGCCAGACTCGGCTTGAAGCGCACCACACTGTTTTACAAGATGAAGCGCCTTGGTATTACGCCACCCGCTGACCATTGGCAGGACTGAGTCGAGGTCAAGTACAGGTTGCTGTATTTGAGAGCCATAGGTGATCTGGATGAAGAATGGTTTGCACCTGATTGTAATTGTGCTAAAGACGGCGGTGGCTGCATATCTAATCGGCTGTGTCGGCCTCTCATGGTTCAAGCAAATCCGCCGAGAGTTGGAAGAGTTCGGTCGTATGCAATCGAAGGAGCACAGAAATGGTGAGACAGACTCAGAAACAAGAAGGCCAATTCGCGCCGTTCGAAAATACGGCAGCGTACCTTCCGGGGCTTTTTGTAGCACAGACTCCTGGGAGATCGCATGGAAATAGGACCAATCCCATTGGCAATCAAACGAAAAAGTTCCATCGCCGCGCAGTCAGGCGTCTCTGTCTAGCCATCGTAAATCGCGCCATCCTTGATGTCTTAGAGAGCGGAAAAGAATCACAAGAAGCAGAACGATGGCTGTTGAGCAGAGACTTCGAGAGTTTGCAAGCGGCGTTCGACTAACCTCAGAACCTTGTCCGCATAGTGTCCGTGACTTGAACTCTTTAGCCCATTCGGCATTGGGGCTCACTCGCGCCACGCTCAACCCAAGAACTTCTGTGAAAGGTATGACCGCTTACCTTTCCAAATCCCCCAGGTGGGCACCGACAGCGCGACTAATTGAGATGGACAGCTCCGCCAAGCGGGGAGTATCCTAAACTCCTTCCTAACGACCAATCCGCATCGGAGGATGTTCCATGAAGACATCTAGTCTACCGATCGCCTTTGCCGGCTCGACCCTCGGTCGCTATCGGCACATTTGTGCGTTTTTCAGTTCGCTACAGGAGGAGTACGAAACCCTGCTGCCGTTCGTGCGTGAGGGCATCGAACGCGGCGAGCGTGCTTTTCATGTCCTCCCCGTCCAGTACCGACAAGAGCATCTCGACCAATTGCGGAGTGCCGGTATCGATGTCACGGCGGCGCAGCAGCGCCGCCAACTAGAGGTAGCCGCGCCGGAGGAAGTCTACCTGCGCGGCGGTGGCTTTAGTAAGGACGCGATGCTTGCGACCATCCAGGAGGCGCTCAAAACCGGCCCCACACTTGGATTCCCGCTAACGCGGCTGATTGCGCACGCTGAGGCAGTCCTCCAGGACGGGTCCAAAGCCAATGAATGGGTCGAGTACGAGACACGGTTGAATGATGTGCTACCTCGCTACGAAGATCCTGTGATCTGCACCTACGACGCCAACCTCCTCAACGGGACCATCGCGGTTGATATCCTGCGCACGCACCCGGTTGCCATCATCGGTGGCCGACTGTACGAAAACCCGTTTTTTGTTCCCCCAGGGGAGTTTCTGCCGCAGATCATTGAGCGCAGCGGGAAGTCATTCAAGCCGTACCGTGCCTACTCTAGCGCTGCAGAGGCGACGGCATGACAGTGCCGCCTGCTACCATTTGCTTGTGCCCGAGTCCCCCCGGCAGTTGATCGCCTAGTAGCCGACCTGAGGACGGTAGATGGATGAGACAGCCAACGAGATCAAGCGCCTGCAAGGCTGTATCAATGACCTAATCAGCGTCCTGGCTCTTCCCGCCATGTGGATTGGCCAGGATCCCGAACAGATTGTCAGTACCCTGCTAGACGTGCTGGTAGGTATGCTGCGTCTGGATTTTGCTTATGTGCGGCTAAACCAACCCGTGGGCGGCGATCTGATCGAGGTGGTGCGCCACGATCCCCTCCGACCTCTCGTGGCCGATTCCCGATCAGTCGGTCAGACGTTCAATGACTCGTTCGGTGCTGAACTGCGGAAATGGCCTCCGCGAGCAAGAAACCCGTTTGGAGACGGAAACCTTTCGATCGTCCCGCTCGGATCTGGCCGCGAGAATGATATCGGCGTGATAGTCGCGGCGTCTCAGCGAGCCGATTTCCCGTGGCAGACCGAGACAGTTCTTTTAAATGTCGCCTCGAATCAGGCTGCAATCGGGCTGGCCAGCGCTCGGGCTTATGAGCAGGAACGCCTGCGTGGAGAGGCACTGGCGCAGATCGATCGGGTGAAGACGCAGTTTTTCAGCAACGTCAGCCACGAGTTTCGCACTCCCCTGACGCTCTTGTTGGGTCCTCTCGATGACGTGTTGCTAGAAGCGAGCGAGCGACTCGGTCCGGAACGTCACCAACAGCTGCTGACGGTGCGTCGTAACGCCCTCAGACTGCTCAAGCTCGTGAACACGCTCCTGGACTTCTCGCGTATTGAGGCCGGACGCGTTCAGGCGACCTATGAGCCGACGGACTTGGCCAGCTTCACGTCGGAAATCGCAAGCGCGTTCGATTCGGCGATGGATAGTGCCGGACTGCGCTTCTTAGTCGAGTGCCAACCAATCGCAGAACCGGTGTACGTGGATCGGGATATGTGGGAGAAGGTCGTTTTGAATCTGCTCTCCAACGCCTTCAAGTTCACGCTCGAGGGCGAGGTTGCGGTTACGCTGAAAGCTGTGGATGGCACAGTGGGATTGCAGGTCCGCGACACAGGCGTGGGAATTCCCGACGACCAACGGGAGCGGGTGTTCGAGCGCTTTCATCGCATCGAGGGTGTCCACGCCAGGACGTACGAAGGCACAGGGATCGGGCTGGCACTCGTTCAAGAACTCGTCAAACTTCACGGCGGCACCGTGCAGGTGGAGAGCGTGCTCGGTCAAGGCAGCACGTTTACGGTAACGATTCCGAGCGGCAAGGCCCATCTACCGGCGGAGCGCATTCAGGCCGCGCAATCATTCACGTCCACCAAAATTCGAGCCGAAGCTTATGTCAAAGAGGCACAACAGTGGCTGGGAGATGAATCGGGCGGGGCAGACGAAGTGGCGATGCTTGGCGAACTACCGTTGCCCACTTCCTCGCCGGAGCTCAAACCGACGGCGAAACGCGAACTGATAATCCTGGCCGATGACAACACGGACATGCGTCGATACCTCCTGCGCCTGCTGACTGATCGATACCAGGTGCACCCCGTCGCTGACGGCAGCCAAGCCTTGGAAGCCGCACGACAGTTGCGCCCTGCCCTTGTGCTAGCCGACGTCATGATGCCGAGGATGGATGGGTTTGCCTTACTGCGAGCCATTCGCGAGGACTCAGCCCTCTGCAGCACGCCGGTGATCTTGGTTTCTGCGCGAGCGGGCGAGGAGTCGCGCGTGGAAGGGCTGCAGGCCGACGCCGACGATTATCTCGTGAAGCCGTTTACGTCGCGAGAGCTGCTGGCACGCGTGGCTACGCACGTCAAGATGGCCCAATTGCGCCGCGTTACGGCGGAACGCGAGGAGCGCCTGCGTAGCGAGGCGGAACTCGAACGCCAGAAACTAAACGCGAGCCAGGAACTGTTGGCCGAGACCAGCCGCTTTTACCGTGAACTCCAGAACCGTGAAGCGAAGATCCGGCGGTTGGTGGACGCTAACATTGTCGGAATCTTTATGTGGGACGTCGAGGGTCAGATTCTTGAAGCGAATGACGCATTTCTACGGATGGTTGGATACGGCCGTGAGGATCTCGCCTCAGGTCGCATGCGCTGGACGGACCTGACGCCGGCCGAATGGCGCGAGCGCGATGAACAGGCCATAGCAGAGGTGGGGAGAACCGGAGCCGTTCAGCCTTATGAGAAGGAGTATTTCAAAAAAGATGGCATCCGCATTCCTGTGTTGCTTGGCGGCGCGATGTTTGAAGGAAGTAGGAACGAAGGCGTCGCTTTCGTGCTCGATCTGAGTGAACAAAAGCACGCTGAAGACCAGTTGCGGGCGGTGATGTCGGAGCGAATGCGCCTATCGGCGTTCCGTGCAGAGATCGCTATGGCGCTGGCAAGTAAAGACACTCTGAGGGGTATTCTGCATCGCTGCGCTGAGACTATAGTTCGACATTTCGATGCGGCATTTGCCCGCATTTGGACGCTCAAGAGCGGGGGCACAGAGTTAGAGTTGGAAGCAAGCGCAGGGATGTACACCCGTCTGGATGGTCGATTCAGTCGAATCCCCGTTGGGCAGCTTAAGATCGGCCTAATTGCCCGAGAAAGAAAAGCGCATCTGACCAATGATGTCCAAAACGATCCGCGAATCAGTGATCACAACTGGGCCAAGGCTGAAAAAATGCAATCCTTTGCCGGTTACCCTCTCGTGGTCGAGGACAGGGTCGTAGGCGTCATGGGAATGTTCTCCAGGCAAGCGCTTACCGAGAGTGCGCTGGAGACCCTGGCCTCCATTGCTGCCGGCATCGCGCAGGGCATCGACCGTAAGCGCGCCGAGGACGCTCTCAAGCTTCTCAAGGACCAGCTTTATAGGGAAAACATAGCTCTCCGTGATGAAGTGGTTCGGGCCTCGATGTTCGATGAAATTGTTGGCACTTCGAATCTGTTGAAGGTTGTTCTTTCTCGGATCGCGAAAGTCGCTCCCACCGACTCCACGGTCTTGATAACAGGGGAGACGGGCACCGGCAAAGAACTCATTGCTCGCGCAATCCACAAAAAGTCTCAGAGATCCGCGCGAGCCTTCGTTAGCGTTAACTGTGCGGCTATCCCCCGTGACTTGATCCCCTCGGAGCTGTTCGGACACGAAAAAGGGGCCTTCACAGGAGCCATGCAAAGGCGGCTTGGCCGTTTTGAACTCGCTGACGGCGGAACGATTTTCCTGGACGAAGTGGGCGAACTTCTGCCTGACACTCAGGTCGCGTTATTGCGGGTGCTCCAAGAACGGGAATTGGAACGGGTTGGGGGAGGGCACCCTATCCATATCGACGTTCGCGTCATCGCTGCGACGAATCGTGACTTAAAGGCGGCAGTAGCCAATGGGACCTTTCGCCAGGACCTCTTTTACCGGCTCAATGTGTTTCCCCTCGAAGTGCCGCCCCTCCGAGAACGAAAGGACGATCTCCTGCTGCTGGTCGAGTATTTCGTCCAACGCTACGCCACCAAGGCGGGGAAGGATATCCGCTCGATCGAAAAGAAGACGCTCGATCTGTTGCAGTCCTACGACTGGCCAGGCAACATCCGGGAATTGCAAAACGTAATTGAGAGGTCTGTAATCCTGAGCTCTGGCGACGTTTTTGCAATTGACGAATTGTGGCTTTCCAAAGAACTTCTTCCGACTGCGTCTCTGGTTAAAGCGACGCCACTCGTCAAGGGGCAGGCTGAGCCGCTCAGTGAGCGTGAGATTATCGAGGCGGCGCTGGCCACCACTAGGGGCCGGGTTTCCGGACCGACAGGGGCGGCAGCCAAGCTTGGAATTCCAGCATCGACTCTTGAGACCCGCATCAAGGCCCTGAAAATCAACAAGCTCCAATTCAAATTTCGCTGAACATGTGACGTAGGGTTATCTAAATTGCGGAATTCACGGAATTCACGGAATTCGCGTGATTCACGAGATTAGCCTGTCTACCTTTCTCTTTTGTTTTCATAAGATTACGAGTGGTGCAGTGTTTGCTTACATGAAGATGTATGTGACGGACCTCACAGGGAAGTAAGAATTTCTAAAGAGGCTGGATGCTTCGGATCACAAGAGCAGCCAACGGGGAGGCGGTTTTTAGACTGAGCGGCCGAATGGACGCTGGAAGTGTGGCCGAATTGGAAAGGCTGTTCAGCGCAGAAACACGCGGCCGCCCGATCGTCCTGGACCTGAAAGACCTCACCTTGGTGGATCGAGAGGCGGTCATCTTTCTCGCTAAGTGCGACGGGGACGTGCAGATTAAAAACTGTCCGCCGTACATCCGAGAGTGGATCAGGAGAGAGCGGTTGGAAAGGGAATCTGACGAGAGTTCGGAGAAATGAACTCTAACGGGTCCCGGTGACTTGAGCGTGGTCAGTGGAAGGAGCAGTCATGGTCGCAGCAACACAATCGGCACATAAAAGAGAATTCGGGGCACGCTTCGGGGAAGGCGCAGATCACGGGCTTTCCGGAGTCTTGGACACGGGAAAACGGAGTTCTACAGCTTCCCAGTTTGAGCGTGCGCTGCGGGAAAAGGTCGTGGGGCAGGAAGAGGCTGTGCAAGCGATTGTCGATCTTTATCAAGTGTTTTGTGCTGGTCTGCATTGTACCGGACGCCCAGTGGGTAACCTGCTGTTTCTAGGGCCGACCGGTTCAGGCAAAACGCGCACGGTCGAGGCAGCGGCCGAGATTCTGTTCGGAAACAGCCGAGCAGTGATCAAAGTGGACTGCGCGGAATTTCAACACTCCCACGAAATCGCCAAGTTGATTGGTTCGCCGCCAGGGTATCTGGGACACCGGGAAACGCACCCGCTCATCACGCAAGAGGCGTTGGCCGCAAGCCACCGCGAAGGGCTAAAACTGAGTTTCTTGCTGTTTGACGAAATCGAGAAGGCAAGTGATGCGCTGTGGCAGTTGCTGTTGGGGATGCTGGATAAAGCGACGCTTACATCGGGGGACAATCGGCGAGTGGATTTGTCGCAAACAGTGATTTTTCTGACGTCGAACCTGGGAGGCAGCCAGATCGCGGATCTGCTGCAAGGAGGCATGGGATTCATCCAGCCGAACGACAAGCCCAGAGCAGGATTGCAGAAAAAGGTGGAGAGGGCGGCAGTAGAAGCGGCCAGGCGCAGGTTCTCGCCTGAGTTTATGAATCGCTTGGACAAACTGGTGGTGTTCCATCCCCTGAAGCGCGAGGAGCTGGACGAAGTGCTGGAGATCGAACTGCGCAATGTTCAGAAGCGCGTGTTGGATTCGACGACGGGGCCGTTCCTATTTCGCATCACCGAGGAAGGCCGCGAGTTCCTGTTGCAAGAAGGAACCGACCAGCGATACGGAGCGCGCCACTTGAAACGAGCCATTGAGCAGTATGTGGTCTGCCCAATTGCCAGACTACTGGCCACTGCTCAAGTGCACCAGGGCGACATGCTGCTGATTGATCGGCACCCAGGCGATAAGGGCTTGGCTTTCTCGCGAGACACGGAAAGACGGTTTTCGGATCCCAGGGTCGCTCTTGCAGGCAGGAATTCTGGTCAGCTCACGACCGCGGAAGTGCATGCGTAGCTGAGCAGAAATGGGAGCAGAACATGAGCACAGCATCAAATTCGGTCAGACAAACTATTGCATATCCGGAAAGCTCGCCGATGAATGGCGCTTTCCATCGTGGAGATGAACGGACAGCACGCAGGCTAGAGCGCACGGAATCCTCGTTCCTGGACACAATCGTGGGGCGCCGCGGCAGCCTGCGCGCAATTCTCAGCCAAGTCGAGGCGGTGGCGGGCACGAATACAACCGTCTTGATTGCCGGTGAAACCGGCACCGGCAAGGAGGTCATTGCGCAGGCGATTCACGAGCTCAGCCCGCGCCGAAATCGAAATCTGGTGAAGGTGAACTGCGCGGCCATGCCGGCCGGCCTTCTCGAGAGCGAACTCTTCGGACATGAACGCGGAGCCTTCACCGGCGCGATCCATTCTCATGTTGGGCGCTTCGCGCTGGCGGACCGCGGCACCCTGTTCCTCGATGAAATTGGAGACATGCCCTTGGAGCTTCAGCCCAAGCTGCTCCGCGTGCTCCAGGAGCGTGAGTTTGAGGCCGTGGGCAGCACACGCACCACGCGCGTCGATGTTCGCGTGGTCGCTGCGACGAACCAGGACCTGAAGCAAATGGTTCGAGACCGTGAATTCCGCGAGGATCTGTATTACCGGCTGAATGCTTTTCCGATTTATCTGCCCCCGCTGCGCGAAAGGAAAGCCGATATCCCCGAACTCGTGGAATACTTCGTCCAACAGTTTGCCGCGTCGATGGACAAAACCATCGAAACCATACCTGATGAAACCATGCGCGCCGTGGTTCGTCATTGCTGGCCCGGCAACATTCGAGAGCTGCAAAACTACATCGCCCGCGGCGTCATTCTTTCCAATGATGGAGTCTTTGAACCAGCGCCACTCGAGAGCTGTGCATCGTTGGAGCCAGAGCCAGAGGTTGCCAATCCGACGCTGGAAGAGAAGGTGCGTCGAGAAATTCTCGCCGCCTGCCAGCGTGCCAATTGGAAGCTCGGAGGCCCGCGAGGAGCAGCGGCTAGACTCGGCTTGAAGCGCACCACACTGTTCTACAAGATGAAGCGCCTTGGTATTGCGCCGCCTGCTGACCATTGGCAGGACTGAGTCGAGGTCAATTACAGGTTGCTGTATTTGAGAGTCATAGGTGATCTGGATGAAGAATGGTTTGCGCCTGATTGTAATTGCACTGAAGACGGCCGTGGCTGCATATCTAATCGGCCGTGTCGGCCTATCATGGTTGAAGCAAATCCGCCGAGAGTTGGAAAAGTTCGGTCGCATGCAATCGAAGGAGCATAGAAATGGTGAGACAGAGTCAGACACAAGAAGGTCAATTCGGCTCGTTCGAAGATACGGCGGCGCACCTGCCGGAACCTTTGGTAGCAGTGGCTCGTGGGAGATCGCATGGAAATAGGACCAGTCCCATTGGCAATCAAACGAAAATGTTCCACCCCTATGGGGTCAGGCGCCTCTGTCTAGCCATCGTTAATCGCGCCATCCCTGATGTCTTAGAGAACAGAAAAGAATCACGAGAAGCGAAACGATGGCTGTTGAGCAGAGACTTCGATAGCCTGCAAGCGGCGTTCGACTAACCTCAGAACTTTTTTCGCATAGCTCCTGCGACTTGAACTTTTAGCCCGCCTAGTCTTCGGGCCGACCCGCGCCACGCTCACTCAAAAACCTCTCCGAAAGGTGCAGCTGCACCCAGGTCCGTTAAGTGAAGTTGCGTCACCGCCCAGACGTTGCCGTCAAACCTCCGCCAAGAATGTTGTGTGATAGGAGTTCCTTCCGATGCGGCTGGCGGGTTACGTGTCTTCTCTTCGTTGAAAACAGGACACATAGTGCGATTCGCGGGTGGCATCTCCCGTTGGGCACCCAGATGCTTCATGGGGCAGGGAGGGAAAGGGCGATCCCCAATGACCTACGCATAACGTCTGCGAGCTTCACTGGCCGCACTAACGCAGGAACGGCGGTCAGCCAGCCCTCGCATGTTTTTAGATCACGAAAGAGGGACGCGTCGCCAACATTTTGCATCCGGCGGCCGACCTTCTTTGTTTTCAGTCCATTTCGCTCTGGCCCGACAGATGCGCTAGTGGGGTGCCTGGAAGTTGAAAACGCAAGATTGAAAAGGAGTAGGTTATGTCGAACCTGAACTGGAAGATTCTGACCAAGAAGCGCGCTAGCGCCACCCACGGCCTGCCTCCCGGCAAGGAAGATCTTGCTTGGGTCTCGAATACCGTCACGCTTATTTATGGCGAACGCGATGCCGTCCTCGTCGATACGTTCTTGTCCGAGCAGCATTCAAAGGAGCTGTTGGATTGGGTCGTCGAGAGTGGCAAGAACCTCACAGCCATTTACGTCACCCATGCCCACGGTGATCATTTCTTTGGTCTGAAGCTCTTGCTAGACAGGTTCCCTAACGCAAGAGCGCTTGCCACCGCTTCTGTAGTTGCGGCCGTTCAAAACCACATAAAGCCCGACTTTTTGAGAACCGTCTACGAGCCGCGCTTCCCTGGCCAAATTCCGTCGCCGTTGGTAGCGCCCGAGATCCTGGAAGGAGATACCCTCTATCTTGAGGGAGAAGAGCTAAAGGTAGTGGAGCTTGGGCATACAGACACTGCGCATTCAACTGCGTTGCATGTGCCCTCGATTGGCCTGGTCGTATCAGGGGATGCCGTCTACAACAACACGCATCCCTATTTGGCCGAGGCCGATGAGAAGGCCAGGGCTGAGTGGCTCGCGGCGCTGGATAAAATCGAAGTCCTGCATCCGAGGGCGGTGATCGCAGGTCATGGTGTGCTTGACCCCGATAGCTCCACTCGCCACATCGAGGAAACCCGGGGTTACCTTCGTGACTTTAGCGATTCGGTGGCAACTACATCGACTGCGCGGGACGTTTACGAGAAGATGCTGGCATTGCATCCCAACCGGGTTAATCCAGGTTCCCTCTGGGCGGCTGCAAACGCCGCAAAACGATAATCTCCCGACGTTCCGCTGTGGATGTCTTGAATTTCTCGCCGCCTGCCAGCGCGCCAATTGGAAGCTCGGAGGCCCGCGCGGAGCAACTGGAAGACTTGGCTTGAAGCGCGCCACACTGGTTTACAAGATGAAGCGCTTTGGCATTGCGCGACCTGCAGACCCTTGGCAGGACTGAGTTCACGCTCTCCGCAGCGCAACGGTCTCCACGCGCTTCGAGGCCAGAGTAAGACGAGTTGGGCGACCGGCGCTGTCTCACGTCCTAAAGCCGCCTTTGCCCGGATCTTCGCTCTTCTTGCTCTAGACAAAAATGAATGTGTCTGGGCTTTGGCCAAGCAGCGAAGAGCCATATTGTTTTGTGAAACGATTGCCAGCAAAACGCGCTACCTAGAACGAGCTGATTGCACGACTCTGAACTGGTCTCGTTAATCGTGAAAAACACTACGGAACAAACGAATCATCTCCGCGAACGCCAGGTCGGTCGCCTCGGGATCGAAACGGGGTCCTTCATCGCGTGTGAAAGCGTGCTCGGCTGGATACAGGAGCGTTTTATAGTGGGCGCCGGAGCGTCGCAGCTCCCGATCGATCGTTTCGCGTCCGGAATCCGGAACGTGCGGGTCCTTTGTTCCGAAAATCATCAGGAGTTCACCGCGAATTTCGTTTGCACGCGCCAACGATCCGGCATCAGCGTCCTGACCGAGCTTGCCATCATGAATGCCTGTCCCGTAGTAGCAGACGGTTGCGCGGACATCGGGCTGGAATGCAGCACGGAAGGCGAGGTGGCCGCCGATGCAGAAGCCCACAGCGCCGATTTTTCCTGAGGCGACCCTGGGATGTTTCGAGAGCCAGTCCAAACCAGCCCGACAATCGGCATCAAAATGCGCAACCGGAGTTTTCGCGGCGTCTTGCTGGCCGCGCGTGCGTCCGGCGTCATCAAATGGGATCACCGTTCCGGCCGGTTCGATGCGCCGATAAATTTCCGGCGCAGCGGCAACAAATCCATATCCGGCCAGACGCACGCACGTTCGTAGCATCGGCGGAGTCAGCTGAAAAATGTCGGAAAAGCACCAGATACCGGGATATCGGCCTTCCGCTTTAGGCGCCGCAACGAAGATTCGCATCGGGGAACCGGGCATAGGAACATCTGCGTATTCGGTCGTGACGATCATTGTTGTTGGCGGAAAGTCTGGCGAAGAAGCATGCGCCAGTCAACTCCTGGTTAGCCCTTCCTCAGATTCAGTAGCCTCATTTTCGGTCCGCAACTACACTCCTTGGCCGCTCTGCTCAATAAGCTTGGCAACCAGGCCCGTCCATCCGGTCTGGTGGCTCGACCCGATGCCAGCCCCATTGTCGCCATGAAAGAACTCGTGAAAATAGATGAGGTCGCGCCAGTTTGCATCGTTCTGAAATTTATCTAGCCCGCCATAAACCGGCCGGTGCCCATTTGCTGAACGCAGAAAAATTCGCGTAAGTCTGCGCGAAACCTCCGCGGCCGCCTGCCACAGAGAGGCTTGCCGGCCCGAGCCGGTCGGCAGCTCAACCGTGAGGGTATCCCCGTAAAAGTGATGAAATTTCTGGAGCGCTTCGATCAGCAGAAAATTGATGGGAAACCATACCGGTCCCCGCCAGTTGGAGTTGCCTCCGAAGATCCCAGTGCTGGATTCTGCAGGTTCATAGTCCACCCGGCGCTCTATTCCGTCTACATGCAGGACGTAGGGATTATCTTCGTGGAATCTGGAGATCGACCGTATACCGTAGGGCGATAGGAATTCGGATTCGTCCAGAAGATAACGGAGCACACGATTCAAACGGCCGCCGTTTACCAAGGAAAGCAGGCCGCGACGCCCGTGCTTCGTTTGAGATATCTCGATATGCGCTCGGACGTCGGGGTGATAGTCCAGGAACCATTGCAAGCGGTGTTTGAAGCCGGGGAGGCGGTCAACAAGCTCGGAATCGAAAGACTCGACACCAAGAAGGGGAATCAGCCCGACGAGCGAGCGCACCTTGAGGTAGCGGCGATCGCCGTTCGGTAAGTGCAGCACGTCGTAATAAAAGCCGTCTTGCTCGTCCCATAGTTCGATCCCATTCCGAGGGTCGTTCATCGCCTGCGCGATGCGGACAAAATGCTCGAAGAACTTGCTGGCGACGTTTTCATAGGCGCTATTTTCGCGGGCCAGTTCCATAGCGATGGCCAGCATGTTCAAGCAATACATGCCCATCCAGCTTGTGCCGTCCGATTGCTCGAGAAATCCTCCCGTAGGCAACGGAGCAGATCGGTCAAACACGCCAATGTTATCTAAACCGAGGAAGCCGCCCTGGAAGATGTTCATTCCTTCCGCGTCCTTCCGGTTAACCCACCAGGTGAAGTTGAGCAGAAGTTTGTGAAAAGCGCCTTCGAGAAAGGCGCGATCTGCCGTCCCTCGTACGCGCTTCTCGATCTTGTACACGCGCCACGCGGCCCATGCGTGTACGGGAGGATTCACGTCTCCAAAGGCCCATTCGTAGGCGGGCAGTTGGCCATTGGGATGCATGTACCATTCGCGAAAAAGAAGGGTGAGCTGTTCCTTCGCGAAATCGGGATCGATCTGAGCCAGCGGGATGCAATGAAACGCCAGATCCCACGCGGCGTACCAGGGATACTCCCACTTGTCCGGCATGGAGATGACGTCGGCATTATAGAGGCTGGACCACTCGTGATTCCGTCCCTTCTTACGGCTCTCAGGCGGTGGCGGGCCGGCGGGATCGCCGTCAAGCCAAGTGCGTATATCGAGGTGATAGAACTGTTTCGACCACAGCAACCCGGCGAAGGCCTGGCGTTGCACGTTCTTCAAGTCTTCCGAGAGATTTTGAGGGACGGGCTTGGCGTAAAACTCGTCGGCTTCTATTCGGCGAAGGGCAAAGATGGAATCAAAACTGTGGCCAAGCAGCTCAGTCTCGGGAGCGGCGGCGATGACGAGCCGCGGCGCAGAAAGACGAGCAATCTGTGGCTCCTGGTTGGTCAAGCGCAACCGTAGCGTCGCACTAGCGCCAGAGGCTACACGCAAACGGTACAGCGCAGAAGCTTTCGTTCCGGTCTTCTCAGGATTAACAGCATCGCGATTTCCATGCACGACGTAATCGTTGATTCCATCTTTAACGTAGGGTGTGCGATTCTGGCCTCCAAACAACTTCCTGACGTTCGTTTCATTCTCGGTAAAAAGGAGTTCAGGTTCTCCTTCGAAAAGGAGCCAGCGCTTTCCATGGGTTTTATGCTCGACTTCGATTACTCCTGTTCCCGGTATGCCGTATTCCTTGGGAATGCTGAGTCGTTGGATTGCCCGTAAGACCGGGCGATAGTCGTCTCTGCCCCACGACCATGTGTTGCGGAACCAAATAGTCGGAAGAAGCGACAGGTCTGCTTCAGCCGGGCCTCGGTTCGTTGCGGTGACCTTGATCAGGATGTCCTCGGCGCTCGCCTTGGCGTACTCGGCGAAGACATCGAAATAACGGTTTTCGTCAAAGGCGCCGGTGTCCAACAACTCATACTCGAAATCAGATCGATTCCTGCGGCGGTTTTCCTCCACGAGTTTTCCGTATGGAAATTCAAGCTGGGGATACTTGTACAGAGCCTTCATGTACGAGTGCGTGGGAGTCGAATCCAGGTAGAAGTAATACTCCTTCACGTCCTCGCCATGATTGCCTTCATTGCCCGTGAGGCCAAATAGGCGTTCTTTGAGGATCGGATCATGGCCATTCCACAAGGCCAACGCAAAGCAGACGAGCTGATGCCGGTCAGAGATGCCCATAATTCCGTCTTCGCCCCAACGATAGGCGCACGACCGGGCATGATCGTGCGGAAAGAACTCCCAAGCCGTGCCGTGAGGGCTGTAGTCTTCGCGGACTGTCCCCCACTGGCGCTCGGAAAGGTAAGGTCCCCAGCGCTTCCAATGGACTTTGCGCTTCCGTGACTCTTCGAGACGTCTCTCTTCAGCGTTCATAGTTACCGCGATGTCCGTCGCCAACCGACGGCGAACAAAATTTGATCATTGGTCAAGGGTCCATATGCATCCAAATGCTGTTTCACGAAGCATCTTTGTGTCCATTGCAACGCTTGCCGGAGAATCTGCCATCCGTCCTATTTTCAATAGAAGGAGATGTTCTTGGTGGCTGACCGTAAATCATGGACTTCGGTTTGTCCGCCGCTCATGCCGAGGGTTTGACGGAAACGTCGAGGTTGTCACGCCCGAACGGGCGCTCGAACCGAGTGTCCGCCACATTCTCTTCTTCCTCCTTCACTTTCAACGACTTGCCGGTACCGTGAACGCTTGCGAATTGGCACACGCGTTGCACTACAGCTCGCGAATGGGCTTTGAGGAGTAATCGTGCGGATAGGGTTTGCTTCGGACGGCTTCGGACTCGAATGTAAGGAACGCCTGAAAGCCAGGTTTGCCGGGCAGGGACACTCTGTCGTAGATGTTTGCGCCGCGAATCTTTGCGGAGGCGACTACCAGAGCATAACGGATCAACTTTCTTCGGCTCTCTACACGGGGTGCGTCGAACGCGGTGTGCTGATCTGCTCTAGGGCGATCGGGGCTTCCGTGATGGCCAATAAACATCCTGGAGTACGCGCGGCTCTGTGCCACGACGTGCACTCGGCGCGCCAAGGAGTTGAAGACGACGGCGTGAATCTCCTCGTGCTAAGAGCAGGGGTCGTCACGCTCGATTTGGCATGCGCGCTGGCCGACGCCTTTGTCCAAGCGTCATACCCTCCCGGCGAACGGGAGTTCGGCATGCCTCCGCGACGCCTGGCCCGGGTTGTCGAGTACATCCGAAACCATTTAGACCAGCCGCTGGCGGTGAGTGCGCTGTCAAGGTTAGCGGACATGAGCCAATCGCATTTCTCCAAGTTGTTCAAGCTCAGTACCGGCTTAGCTCCGCATCAGTTCATTTTGCAGGAGCGAATCAATCGTTCGAAGGAACTTCTCCGTCAAGGCAAGGCGAAGATTGTCGAAGTCGCGCTTGGAGTGGGGTTCGAGAACCAGGCGCACTTCACAACGGTGTTTGGGAACTTTGTGGGCATGACGCCCCGCCAATTTCAGCGTTCGTCGGACCACGAAGGCGGTGGGATGTTCCATCCACGGCTGGAAGTCGAGGTCGCACGGAGTTGGTAGGCGCGCCGTCACCAAATGGCTCGGCTGGATCGACAACGTGCAGGCCGAAGTTGTCGCAGGAGTTGAAAAAGGGACACAAAAACTCGAAAGAAAGCGTGATCGAAGCAGGCGCAAAGTAGACGCATGATGTGGAAACAACAAGAACGGGATCTGAAAATGCGGCGAAAGAAACTCAGCGGTTGGCTTAGAAAGTGGGCAGCGTGATGTCAACGACTCAGACGGTGTTGGATCTCGACCAGGTCTGTATAAACACGATGAGGACACTGGCCATCGATGCGATCCAGCAGGCGAATTCCGGCCACCCGGGCACGCCTATGGGTATGTCACCGACGGTTTATTGTTTGTGGCAAAGGCTTCTAAGGTTTGATCCCGAAGATCCAATCTGGATGAATCGCGACCGCTTCGTGCTTTCTGCGGGGCACGCATCGACTTTGCTGTATACGATCCTGCATCTAGCAAGGGTCAAAGCGGTCGATCCAGAATATGAAATTCTGGGCCGCCCCTCCGTCACGGTCGACGATCTCAAGTCCTTCCGGCAATTCGGGAGCCGGTGCGCTGGACACCCGGAATACCGCTGGACCTCGGGCGTGGAAACAACCACCGGTCCGCTGGGACAGGGCGTTGCCACGAGTGTGGGCATGGCTATTGCCGAGAAGTGGTTCGCCGCGCGGTACAACAAGCCAGGTTTTGAATTGTTCGGCTATCGAATTTACGCGCTCTGCGGCGATGGCTGCATGATGGAAGGAATCTCGAGCGAGGCAGCCTCGGTCGCGGGACACCTGAAGCTCGATAACCTCTGCTGGATCTACGACAACAATCACATCACCATCGAAG
>Ga0306925_10000250_pt1 | contig 36133 bp, 40 predicted proteins | sample flu12Cox44000176_FD_203755 | JGI IMG/M metagenome (GOLD analysis project Ga0306925, IMG submission 203755) | Lab enrichment of tropical soil microbial communities from Luquillo Experimental Forest, Puerto Rico - flux8day.12C.oxic.44.000.176 (v2)... | ecosystem: Environmental > Terrestrial >... | reverse complement strand
ATACTACGTCGTACTTGAGCCGGGCCTCACCCCGCTCAAGGATCGGCAGCTGTTGTCCGAGGAAGAGTACCTGAAGGCGCAGGAGGAGTACGGCGCCGACAGCTTCACTGCCTTGATTGGCGCGGAGGCCATCCGCGAAATGCTCAAAGCGATCGACCTGGGGAAGATGCAGGCTGAGTTGCGCAACGAAATCGCGGAGACCGACAGCGATATCAAAAAGAAGAAAATCGCCAAACGGCTGAAGCTGATTGAGGCCTTCATCGCCTCGGGCAATAAGCCGGAGTGGATGATCCTCACGGTCGTGCCAGTGATTCCACCTGATCTGCGGCCGCTGGTGCCGCTTGACGGCGGGCGTTTCGCTACGTCTGACCTCAACGACCTCTATCGCCGTGTCATAAACCGCAACAACCGTCTGAAGCGGCTGATTGAGCTGCGAGCGCCGGACATCATCATCCGCAACGAAAAACGCATGCTACAGGAAGCGGTCGATGCGCTGTTCGACAACGGTCGTCGCGGCCGTGTCATCACGGGCGCCAACAAGCGGCCGCTGAAGTCGCTCGCCGACATGCTCAAGGGCAAGCAGGGCCGCTTCCGGCAGAACCTGCTCGGCAAGCGCGTCGACTATTCGGGCCGCTCGGTGATCGTGGTCGGCCCCGAATTGAAACTGCATCAATGCGGTCTGCCGAAGAAGATGGCGCTCGAACTGTTCAAGCCGTTCATCTACTCGCGCCTCGACGCCAAGGGCCTGTCGACCACGGTGAAGCAGGCCAAGAAGCTGGTCGAGAAGGAGAAGCCGGAGGTTTGGGACATCCTCGACGAGGTGATCCGCGAGCATCCGGTGCTCTTGAACCGCGCACCAACTCTGCACCGCCTCGGTATCCAGGCCTTCGAGCCGGTGCTGATCGAGGGCAAGGCGATCCAATTGCATCCGCTGGTCTGCGCCGCGTTCAACGCCGACTTCGATGGCGACCAGATGGCCGTGCACGTTCCGCTGTCGCTGGAAGCGCAGCTTGAAGCGCGCGTGCTGATGATGTCGACCAACAACATCCTGCATCCCGCGAACGGCGCGCCGATCATCGTGCCGTCGCAGGACATTGTACTCGGCCTCTACTACCTCTCGCTCATGCGCGAGGGAGAGCCGGGCGAGTGGAAGTTCGAGATCCACAAAGAAGAAGAGCTCAAGCGCGATTCCAAGAAGCAGAACATCGTGCGCGGCTTGTACTGCGACATGGCCGAAGTCGACCATGCGTTGCATGAAAAGATCGTTACCCTGCACGCCAAGATCAAGTACCGCTGGGAAGGCGTCGACGAGAATGGCAACTCGTACCAAAAGTGGTACGAGACCACGCCCGGCCGCGTGATCCTCGGCAACGTGCTGCCGAAGAGCCCAAAGATAAGCTTCGACATCGTTAACAAGCTGATGACGAAGCGCGAAATCTCCTCGATGATCGACTCCGTCTACCGCCACTGCGGCCAGAAGGAGACGGTCATCTTCTGTGACCGCATTATGGCGCTCGGCTTCTATCACGCGTTCAAGGCAGGTATATCGTTCGGCAAGGACGACATGGTGGTGCCGGAGTCCAAGTGGGCGACCGTAGAGCAGACGCGCGAGTCCGCCAAGGAGTTCGAGCAACAATACAACGACGGCCTGATCACCCAGGGCGAGAAGTACAACAAGGTCGTCGATGCCTGGTCGAAGTGCACCGAAACTATCGCCGACGCGATGATGAAGGAAATCTCTTCGAGCAAGAAACTCCCTGACGGACGTGAGGCGCAGGTCAACTCGATCTACATGATGGCGCATTCCGGCGCGCGCGGTTCGCCCGCCCAGATGCGTCAGCTCGCCGGTATGCGTGGCCTTATGGCCAAGCCCTCAGGCGAGATAATTGAGAGCCCTATCATCTCGAACTTCAAGGAAGGCCTGTCGGTTCTCGAGTACTTCAACTCGACGCATGGCGCCCGCAAAGGCCTCGCCGACACCGCCTTGAAGACGGCCAACTCCGGCTACCTGACGCGACGTCTGGTCGATGTGGCGCAGGACTGCATCATCACGACCGATGACTGCGGCACCAAGTCCGGCATCAAGGTCCGCGCCATCATCGACGCCGGCACTGTCGTCGCCTCGCTCGCCTCGCGCGTGCTCGGCCGCGCTACGGCGGAGGACGTCAAGGATCCGGCCAGCAACAAGGTGCTGGTCAAGCGCGGCACGCTGCTGCAGGAGCCGGAAGTCGAAGAGATTACTAAGGCGGGCGTGCAGGAGCTGCGCATCCGCTCGGTCCTTACCTGCGAGTCGAAGAACGGCGTCTGTGGTGCCTGCTATGGGCGTGATCTCGCCCGAGGCACTCCGGTCAACATGGGCGAGGCGGTGGGCGTCATCGCCGCGCAGTCGATTGGTGAACCGGGCACCCAGCTCACCATGCGCACGTTCCACATCGGCGGTGCGGCGCAGATTTCCGAGCAGTCGTTCATCGAGTCGAATTTCGAAGGCAGAATCAAGTTCACGGGCAAGAACGTTGCCAAGAACTCCGACGGCGACGTGGTAGCAATGGTGCGCAACATGGTGGTGGCGGTGGTCGACCCCGACGGCACCGAGCGCGCGCATCACCGTATCCCGTACGGCGCCCGCTTGCGCGTCGAGGACGGCCAGCAGATCAAACGCGGTCAGCGCATCGCGGAGTGGGATCCCTACACGCGGCCGATCCTCACCGAGGTTGAAGGCCAAATTGGCTTCGAAGACCTGGTTGACGGTGTATCTATGTCGGAAGCGCTCGACGAATCGACCGGCATCGCTAAGCGCGTGGTGGTTGACTGGCGCACCGGCGCCTCTCGCAATCAGCAGGAGCTGCGCCCGGCAATCATCATCGAGTCGGGCAACAAGATCCTCAAGCTCGCTCGTGGCGGCGACGCACGCTATATGCTTGCGGTCGACGCGATCATCTCGGTTGATCCAGGCGCGCACGTGAAGGCGGGTGATGTCATCGCGCGTATCCCGACAGAAAGCGCCAAGACGCGCGACATCACCGGCGGTCTACCGCGGGTCGCGGAGCTCTTCGAAGCGCGCAAGCCAAAGGATGCAGCGATGATCGCCGAGATCGGCGGGACCGTGCGCTTTGGTAAGGACTACAAGAACAAGCGCCGCATCACCATCGAGCCGTCGGCCAGGGGTGAAGAACCGAAGGAATACCTGATCCCGAAGGGCAAGCACATCCATCTGCAGGATGGCGACGTCATCGAGAAGGGCGACTATATCGTCGAGGGCAATCCCGCGCCGCACGACATTCTCGCCATCAAGGGCGTTGAGGAGCTGGCGGCCTATCTCGTGAACGAAATCCAGGAGGTCTACCGGCTGCAGGGAGTGAACATCAATGACAAGCACATCGAGGTGATCGTCCGGCAGATGCTGCAGAAGGTCGAGATCGACGAATCCGGCGAAACAGAACTCCTGCAAGGCGAGCAGATTGACAAGATCGAGCTCGAGGAGGTCAACGCGAAGGCGGTGGCCGAAGGCAAAAAGCCCGCGGTCGGCCATCCGGTGCTGCTCGGCATCACCAAAGCGAGCCTGCAGACCCGCTCGTTCATCTCGGCGGCGTCGTTCCAGGAGACGACACGCGTCCTCACTGAGGCGGCGGTCAACGGCAAGGCCGACACGCTCGATGGGCTCAAGGAGAACGTCATCGTCGGCCGTCTGATCCCGGCCGGCACCGGTGCGATGATGAACCAATTGCGCGAGGTCGCAACCAAGCGCGATACGCTCATCCTTGAGAAACGCGAGAAGGACGCCGCCAAGGCGGCGGCCGCTCCAGCGGAGGCACCGGCCTTGCCGGCTGCCGAATAACGGGGCTGTGACGAAAATGAAAGGGTCGCCGTGCGGCGGCCCCTTTGCCATAGATGATGCCGTGTCGCTGGCAGAGTGCGAGTCTTTGTTACGTTTTCGCGTCGGTGGTGAAGGCCGGAAACCCGGTTTTTTTCGGCCCTCTTCGCTTGACTAAGGGGGATCCGGCCGATACATAACGCCCCACTTTTCGGCAGGCGGTGAGCTTCGCTTGCTCGGAACGGCCGCCGGGATAACCCTTTGAGAGCGTTAAGTTTTCCTCAGAGCTTGGCCGGCGCATCGCCTCGACGGATGAAGCTCAGACGCTGCCTCTGACAGCAGCTGTCAGGCTAGAACGGCCGCGGTGCTTTACCGCTTTGTGGTCGTCCGAACGGAAGAACGCCCCCGCACTTCCAGGCGGATGGCGCCATTTCGTTTTGCGCGCGGAAAAGTCGCGTGGGAATACCGGGCCGAAAAGCCCAAAGAGCGGGCGGCGAGCAAGAGGGAAGCAGGCTAAGAGCCCGGAACGATTCCGGGCGCGAGCGCTCAAACGAGAGTAACGAAGGCAAGCAAAATGCCGACGATCAACCAGCTGATTGCCAAGCCGCGGCACCCACTCAAGTCGCGCAACACCGCGCCGGCGCTGCAAGCTTCGCCGCAGAAGCGCGGTGTTTGCACGCGCGTATATACGACGACACCGAAGAAGCCGAACTCGGCGCTGCGCAAGGTCGCCAAGGTGCGCCTGACCAACGGTTTCGAGGTCATCGGCTATATACCGGGTGAGGGGCACAATCTGCAGGAGCACTCGGTGGTGATGATTCGCGGCGGCCGCGTGAAAGATCTGCCGGGCGTGCGCTATCATATCCTGCGCGGCGTGCTCGACACCCAGGGCGTCAAGAACCGTAAGCAGCGCCGTTCGAAATACGGCGCCAAACGTCCGAAGTAAGGGTGATCCGCCATGTCCCGCCGCCACGCCGCTGAAAAGCGCGAAATCATTCCGGATCCGAAGTTCGGTAACGTCGTCGTCAGCAAGTTCATGAACGCCGTGATGTACGCCGGCAAGAAGTCGGTGGCCGAAAGCATCGTCTACGGCGCGCTAGAGATGATCGAAGGCAAGACCAAGCAGAATCCGCTGACCGTGTTCCAGCAGGCGCTCGACAACGTAATGCCGTCGATCGAAGTACGGTCGCGCCGCGTCGGTGGCGCCACCTATCAGGTTCCGGTGGAAGTGCGTGCCTCGCGCCGGCAGGCACTCGGCATCCGCTGGATCATTGCGGCCGCGCGCGAGCGCAACGAAAAGACGATGACCGAACGGCTCTCGGCCGAGCTGCTCGATGCATCCAATAACCGGGGAAACGCCGTCAAGAAGCGCGAGGACACGCACAAGATGGCAGAAGCCAACCGCGCGTTCTCGCATTACCGATGGTGACGACGAAAAACGACAATCGAGGAATAGAATTTCTATGCCCCGCAGCCATCCCATCGAGGATTATCGCAATTTCGGCATCATGGCCCACATCGATGCCGGAAAAACGACGACGACTGAGCGGATCCTCTATTACACCGGCAAGAGCCACAAGATCGGCGAGGTACACGAAGGTGCCGCGACGATGGACTGGATGGAGCAAGAGCAGGAGCGCGGCATCACCATCACCTCGGCTGCGACCACCGCTTTCTGGCGTGAGAAGCGGCTAAACATCATCGACACCCCTGGCCACGTCGACTTCACCATCGAAGTCGAGCGCTCGCTGCGTGTGCTTGACGGCGCGGTCTGCGTGCTCGACTCGAACCAGGGTGTCGAGCCACAAACCGAGACAGTCTGGCGTCAGGGCGACAAGTACAAAGTTCCGCGCATCGTCTTCGCCAACAAGATGGACAAGATCGGCGCGGATTTCTTCAAGTGTCTCGACGATATCAAGACCCGTCTCGGCGCGAGGCCGGTGGCCATTCAGCTCCCGATCGGTTCGGAGCAGAATTTCAAAGGTATCATCGACCTCGTGCGCATGAAGGGTGTTGTATGGGACGACGAATCGCTTGGCGCCAAGTATCACGACATCGATATTCCGGCCGACTTGCTGGAGCAGGCCAAGAAACACCGTGAACAGATGGTCGAAGCGGCGGTCGAACTCGATGACGACGCGATGACTGCTTACCTCGAGGGCAAGGAGCCCGACGAGGCCACTCTCAGAAAACTGATCCGTAAGGCTGTCATCACCGGCACATTCTTTCCCGTGCTGTGCGGCTCCGCCTTCAAGAACAAAGGCGTGCAGCCGCTACTCGACGCGGTCGTCGACTACCTGCCGAGCCCACTCGACGTTCCGCCGATCAAGGGCGTCGACGACAAAGGCGACGAAGTCGTTCGCAAGTCGAGCGACAGCGAGCCCTTCGCAGCGCTTGCCTTCAAGATCATGGACGACCCCTTCGTCGGTACCATTACCTTCTGCCGCATCTATTCTGGCACGCTCGCGAGCGGCACTGGCGTGGTCAATTCAACCAAGGAGCGCAAAGAGCGGATCGGACGCATGCTGCTGATGCATGCGAATAACCGCGAAGACATAAAGGAAGCCTATGCCGGCGATATCGTCGCCCTGGCCGGCCTCAAGGAGGTGCGCACGGGCGACACGCTGTGCGATCCGCAGAAGCCGGTCATCCTGGAAAAGATGGATTTCCCCGAGCCGGTCATCGAGATCGCCATCGAGCCGAAGTCGAAGGCCGATCAGGAGAAGCTCGGCGTCGCGCTCACCAAACTCGCGACCGAGGACCCGTCATTCCGCGTCTCCACCGACCAGGAGAGTGGCCAGACCATCCTCAAGGGCATGGGCGAACTGCACCTGGACATCAAGGTCGACATCCTCAAACGCACCTACAAGGTCGATGCCAACATCGGAGCGCCGCAGGTGGCCTTCCGCGAGAAGATCACCCAGCGGGTCGAGCACAGCTATACGCACAAAAAACAAACCGGCGGTTCCGGTCAGTTCGCGGCGATCAAGATTCTCTGCGAACCGACGGCACCCGGCACGCCGTTCGAGTTCGTCGACGAGATCGTCGGCGGCGCGGTGCCGAAGGAGTACATCCCCGGCGTTGAGAAGGGGTTAGAGTCGGTACTCGGCTCCGGTGTGCTCGCTGGCTTCCCGGTGGTGGACCTCAAGGTGACGCTGACCGACGGCAAATATCATGACGTCGACTCATCGGCCTTAGCTTTCGAAATCTGCGCGCGCCAGTGTCTGCGCGAGGCGCTGCAGAAGGGTAAGCCTGTTCTGCTCGAACCGATTATGAAGGTCGAGGTAGTGACGCCCGAGGACTACACCGGCTCCGTCATCGGCGACCTCAACTCGCGGCGCGGGCAAATCCAGGGTCAGGACATGCGCGGCAATGCCAACGTCATCAACGCGATGGTGCCGCTGATGAACATGTTTGGCTACGTCAACAACCTGCGGTCCATGTCACAAGGCCGCGCCACATTCACCATGCAGTTCGATCACTACGCTGAGCTTCCTGCCAACGTGTCGGCGGAAGTGCAGAAGAAATTCGCGTGACGGTCGTAAACAGAAGGATCTGAACGGAGAGTGCCATGGCAAAAGAAAAATTCGTACGTAGCAAGCCTCACTGCAATATCGGGACGATCGGTCACGTCGACCACGGCAAGACGACCTTGACGGCGGCGATCACCAAGGTTCTCGCGGAGACCGGTGGCGCCACCTTCACCGCCTACGACCAGATCGACAAGGCGCCGGAAGAAAAGGCACGCGGCATCACCATCTCGACCGCGCACGTCGAGTATCAGACCGAGAAGCGCCACTACGCGCACGTCGACTGCCCCGGCCACGCCGACTACGTGAAGAACATGATCACCGGCGCCGCGCAGATGGATGGCGCGATCCTAGTCGTGTCCGCCGCCGACGGCCCGATGCCGCAAACCCGCGAGCACATCCTGCTCGCCCGCCAGGTCGGCGTGCCGGCGCTAGTCGTCTACATGAACAAGGTTGACATGGTAGATGATCCGGAGCTGCTCGAGCTAGTCGAGCTCGAAGTTCGTGAGTTGCTTTCCAAGTACAACTTCCCCGGCGACAAGATACCGGTGATCAAGGGCTCGGCGCTGATGGCGCTCGAAGGCAAGGATGAGAAGCTCGGTAAGCAGTCGGTCCTCGAGCTGATGAAGGCGGTGGACGAACACATCCCGCAGCCCGAGCGCCCGAAGGATCAGCCGTTCCTGATGCCGGTGGAAGACGTGTTTTCGATCTCTGGTCGCGGCACCGTCTGTACCGGCCGTATAGAGCGCGGCATAATTAAGGTCGGCGAGGAAGTCGAGATAGTCGGCATCCGCCCCACGCAGAAGACCGTCGTCACTGGCGTCGAGATGTTCCGCAAGCTGCTCGACCAGGGCGAGGCGGGCGACAACGTCGGCTGCCTCCTGCGCGGCACCAAGCGCGAGGAAGTCGAACGCGGTCAGGTGCTGTGCAAGCCCGGCTCGGTCAAGCCGCACACTAAGTTCAAGGCGGAAGCCTACATCCTCACCAAGGAAGAGGGCGGCCGTCACACTCCGTTCTTCACCAATTACCGCCCGCAGTTCTATTTCCGCACTACCGACGTGACCGGCGTGGTGCACCTACCGGCCGGTACCGAGATGGTGATGCCGGGCGACAACGTGGCGATGGAAGTGCACTTGATTGTGCCAATCGCTATGGAAGAGAAACTCCGCTTTGCGATTCGCGAGGGCGGCCGCACCGTCGGTGCCGGCGTGGTGGCAGCGATCATCGAGTGAGAGCGAACGAGGTCTCATGATCGGGTGAAAGCCCATGCTATCCGCGTCTGACGAAAGAAAAGATAGATGAACGGCCAGAATATCCGGATCCGGCTCAAGGCGTTCGATCACCGCATTCTCGATGCGTCGACGCGCGAGATCGTGAACACGGCCAAGCGCACCGGCGCGCAGATCCGTGGACCGATCCCGCTGCCAACCAAGGTCGAAAAGTTCACGGTGAACCGCTCGCCGCATGTCGACAAGAAGAGCCGCGAACAGTTCGAGATGCGCACGCACAAGCGCCTCTTGGACATCGTCGATCCGACGCCGCAGACGGTAGACGCACTGATGAAGCTCGACCTCGCCGCCGGCGTCGACGTCGAGATCAAGCTGTAAGGACCGCGTAAGGAAAAGAAATGCGTTCCGGAGTGGTTGCGCAGAAAGTCGGAATGACCCGGTTGTTCACCGAGAGCGGTGAGCACGTGCCGGTTACGGTGCTGCGCCTGGCGGGCTGCCAAGTGGTGGCACACCGGACCAAGGACAAGAACGGCTACTTGGCGCTACAGCTTGGCTCGGGCCCGCGCCGTGCTAACAACATGATCAAGGCCGACCGCGGCTATTTTGCCAAGGCCAAGGTCGAGCCCAAGCGCAAGCTCGCCGAGTTCCGCGTCACCGGGGATTTGCTGATCCCAGTCGGCGCCGAAATCACGGCCGATCATTTCATTCCAGGACAGTTCGTCGACGTCTGCGGCATCACCATCGGCAAAGGCTTTGCCGGCGGCATGAAGCGCTGGAATTTTGCGGGTCTTCGCGCCTCGCACGGCGTGTCGATTTCACACCGCTCGATCGGCGGCACGGGCGGCCGTCAGGATCCCGGCAAGACCTTCAAGAACAAGAAGATGCCCGGCCACCTCGGCGTCGATCGTGTGACCACGCTCAACCTCAGGGTCGTGCACACCGACGTCGAGCGCGGCCTGATCATGGTCGAAGGCTCGGTGCCGGGCGCGAAAAGCGGCTGGGTTACTGTGCGCGATGCGGTGAAGAAGGAGTTGCCGAAGGAGGCACCGAAACCGGGGAAATTCCGCCTGGCGGAAGCCGAGACCGAAGCTAAATCCAAGGCCGCGCCGGCCGCCCCGCCGGGGCCGGAGGCCGCCGCTCCCGCCGCGAAGGAAGGGCGCGTCACATGGAAATGAAGATCACCACGCTCGAAGGCGAAGCCGCAGGCTCGGTCAAATTGTCCGACGCGATCTTTGGCCTCGAGCCGCGCCCCGACATCCTGCAGCGCTGCATCACCTGGCAGCTCGCCAAACGCCAGCGTGGTACCCATAAGACCAAGGGCCGCAGCGAGATCTGGCGTACCGGCAAGAAGATGTACGCCCAGAAGGGCACCGGCGGCGCCCGTCATGGCTCGGCGCGCGTGCCGCAGTTCCGCGGCGGCGGCCGTGCATTCGGTCCCGTCGTGCGCAGCCACGCCATCGATCTCCCGAAGAAAGTGCGTGCGCTCGCGCTCAAGCACGCGCTGTCGTCCAAGGCCAAGGGTAACGGCATCGTCGTGGTCGACAAGCTCACCGCCAAAGACGCAAAGACCAAGGCGCTGGCCACCCAGTTCGACAAGCTCGGGCTCGACAACGCGCTGATCGTCGACTGCGCTGAGATCGAGGCCAGCTTCCGCACCGCCGCACGCAACATCCCGAACATCGATGTGCTGCCGGTGCAGGGCATTAATGTCTACGACATTCTGCGGCGCAAGACCCTAGTGCTGACCAAGGCCGCACTCGATGCGCTGGAGGCGCGCTTGAAATGAGCGTTAGCGATCCCCGTCATTACGACGTCATCATCGCGCCGGTGATTACCGAGAAGGCGACCATGGCGTCCGAGCACAACAAGGTCGTATTTAAGGTGCGCAAGCACGCGACCAAGCCGCAGATCAAGGAAGCAGTTGAGAAGCTGTTCGATGTAAAAGTGAAGAAGGTCAACACGCTGACCCGCAAGGGCAAGCCGAGGACGTTCAAGAACAAGATCGGGCAGTTATCGGACAGCAAACGCGCGGTCGTGACGCTCGAAGAGGGTCACAAGATAGACGTGACCACCGGATTGTAAGGGAAAGCCCCTATGGCGTTGAAAACATACAATCCGACCACCCCGAGCCAGCGCCAGCTGGTGATCGTGGACCGTTCCGACCTGTACACGGGCCCGCCGGTGAAGGCGCTGACCGAGGGGCAGACCTCGACCGGCGGGCGCAACAATGAGGGCCGCATCACCTCGCGTTTTCGTGGTGGCGGCCACAAGCAGGCCTATCGCCGCATCGACTTCAAGCGAAAGAAGTTCGATGTGCCGGCGGTGGTCGAGCGCCTAGAATACGACCCGAACCGCACTGGGTTCATCGCCCTGATTAAGTATCAGGACGGCGAGCAGGCCTATATCCTGGCGCCGCAACGGCTTTCGCCAGGCGACCAGGTGATCGCCTCCGACCATGCCGACGTGAAGCCAGGCAATGCCATGCCTATCGCCAACATTCCGGTCGGCACCATCGTGCACAACATCGAAATCAAGATCGGCAAGGGCGGGCAGATCGCGCGGTCCGCCGGTTCTTACGCGCAGATCGTCGGCCGCGACCAGGATTACGTCATTCTGCGGCTCAATTCGACCGAGCAGCGCATGGTGCATGGCCGCTGCATGGCGACCATCGGCGCCGTGTCGAATCCGGACAACATGAATACCACGATCGGGAAGGCCGGCCGCCAGCGCTGGAAGGGCCGCATGCCGCACAACCGCGGCATCACCATGAACCCGGTCGACCACCCGCACGGGGGTCGTACCAAAGGCGGCAAGCACTGGACCACGCCGTGGGGCGTGCCGACCAAGGGTTGGAAGACGCGCAAGAACAAGCGTACCACGAAGTTCATCATCGCCAGCCGGCACGATCGCAAGAAGAAGCAGCAGCAGTAAGGGATAGAGAGAAATGGCGCGTTCAGTCTGGAAAGGCCCCTTTGTTGACGGCTACTTGCTGCGCAAGGCGGAAGCTGCGCGCTCGTCCGGCCGTCACGAGATGATCAAGATCTGGAGCCGACGCTCGACCATTTTGCCGCAGTTCGTCGGGCTGAACTTCGGGGTCTACAACGGGCAGAAGCACATCCCGGTCATGGTCACCGAGGAGATGGTCGGCCACAAGTTCGGTGAGTTTGCGCCGGGCCGGATGTTCTACGGCCATTCATCGGACCGCAAAGCTAAACGCGCGGCCGGTGCGCCGGGCACACCGGCGGCGCCGGGCGCAGCACCTCCTCCGGCCGGGGCCTCCGCCGCGCCGGGCGCGGCTCCCTCGGGCAGCTAAGGAATCGAGAGCGACGTCATGGGCAAGAGTTCACGCGAGCGCAGTCTTCCGGACAACGAGGCCAAGGCAGTGGTCAGTATGCTGCGGATTTCGCCGCAAAAGCTCAATCTGGTCGCGCAGATGATCCGCGGGAAGAAAGTCGCGAGCGCGCTCGCCGACCTCGAGTTTTCGCGCAAGCGCATCGCCAAGGACGTGCGCAAGTGCCTCCAATCGGCGATCGCCAACGCCGAGAACAACCACGACCTCGACGTCGACGAGTTGGTAGTTGCGCAGGCCCACGTCGGCAAGGCGCTGGTAATGAAGCGCTTCAACTCTCGCGGCCGCGGCCGCATGGGCCGTATTTTGAAACCTTTCTCCAACCTGACGATCATCCTGCGTCAAGTCGAGGCGCAGGCAGCCAAAGCCTAGGAGTGACTAGATGGGTCAGAAGGTCAATCCAATTGGACTGCGCGTTGGCATCAACCGCACGTGGGACTCGCGCTGGTACTCCGGCAAGGCCGAGTACGGCACGCTGCTGCACGAGGACATCAAGATCCGCGAAGAGCTGATGAAACAGCTCAAGCAAGCGGCGGTGTCGCACATTGTGATCGAGCGTCCACACAAGAAGTGCCGCGTCACCATCCACTCGGCGCGTCCGGGGGTGGTGATCGGCAAGAAGGGTGCCGACATCGAGAAGCTGCGCAAGGCGGTGGCTAAGCTGACCGACAGCGACGTGGTCATCAACATCGTCGAAATCCGCAAGCCGGAGCTCGACGCGCGGCTCGTTGCCGAATCGATTGCCCAACAGCTCGAGCGCCGTGTTGCTTTCCGACGCGCTATGAAGCGCGCGGTACAGTCGGCCATGCGTCTCGGCGCGGAAGGCATCCGCATCAACTGCTCGGGCCGCCTCGGCGGTGCTGAAATCGCGCGCATGGAGTGGTACCGCGAAGGGCGCGTGCCGCTGCACACGCTTCGCGCCGACGTCGATTACGGCGTCGCCACCGCTTTCACCACCTATGGCACCTGCGGCGTGAAGGTCTGGATCTTCAAGGGAGAGATCCTCGAGCACGATCCGATGGCGCAGGACAAGAAACTCGCCGAGGGCGAGGCCGGCCGTCCGCGCCGCGAGTCCGCCGCCTGAAAAGCAAGCAAGGTTAAGTAATGCTGCAACCGATCCGCACCAAGTTCCGCAAGGCGCACAAGGGCCGCATCCACGGTGTCGCCACTTCCGGCGCAAACCTCGCCTTCGGCCAATACGGCCTCAAGGCGCTCGAGCCCGAGCGCGTCACCGCGCGCCAGATCGAGGCCGCGCGCCGCGCGCTCACCCGCTTCATGAAGCGGTCGGGCCGAGTGTGGATCCGCGTCTTCCCGGACGTGCCGGTGTCGAAGAAGCCGATCGAGGTGCGCATGGGCAAAGGCAAGGGCACGCCCGAATTGTGGGTCACCCGCGTCAAGCCCGGCCGCATCCTGTTTGAGGTCGACGGCATCCCGATCAACGTCGCCAAGGAGGCGCTGGCGCTAGCCGCCGCTAAGCTGCCGGTCAAGACCCGCTTCATCGAACGCATCACCGAGTAAGTGCCATGAAAGCCGCAGACGTAAGAGCGATGACGCTCGATCAGATCGACGACGAGGTCCTCAAGTTGAAGAAGGAGCAGTTCAACCTGCGCTTCCAGCGCGCCACCGGTCAGCTCGAGAACACTTCGCGCGTACGCGTCATCCGCCGCGACGTCGCGCGCCTGAAGACAATCGCCACGCAGAAGCGCTCCGGCCAGGAACCGGCCGTGAAGGCCGAATCCGCGTCAGTGCCTGCGCCGGAGAAGAAGGCGAAGACCGCGAAACTGAGGGCCGCTGCGAGGCCGAAGACCGCCTCGCGCGCCAAGTCCAAGTCGAAAAAGTAAGGGGTTCGAGATGCCGAAGCGTACGCTGCAGGGCGTCGTCGTTAGCGACAAGCCGGACAAGACCGTCGTCGTGCGGGTCGATCGGCGTTTCACGCACGCGACGATGAAGAAGACAATCCGCCGCTCGAAGAAATACCACGCGCATGACGAGAAGAACGAGTACTCGGTCGGCGACTTAGTGTGGATCGAGGAGCGCCCCCCGATTTCCAAGCTCAAGTGCTGGGAAGTTATCCGCGGTGAGAAGAAACAGAAAGTTCAATAACCTTCGGCAAGAACGCGCGAAGGAAAGATGAGAGCCGCATCATGATCCAGATGCAAACCAACCTCGACGTGGCGGACAATTCCGGCGCGCGCCGCGTCATGTGCATCAAGGTGCTGGGTGGCAGCAAGCGAAAGTACGCCACTATCGGCGATGTCATCGTCGTTTCGGTGAAGGAGGCGATCCCGCGCGGCCGCGTCAAGAAGGGCGAGGTGATGAAAGCCGTGGTGGTGCGCATCTCCAAGGATATCAAGCGGCCGGACGGCTCGGTGATCCGCTTCGACCGCAACGCCGCCGTGCTGATCACCCCGCAGATGGAGCCGGTCGGCACCCGCATCTTCGGGCCGGTGCCGCGCGAGCTGCGCGCCAAGAACCACATGAAGATCATTTCCCTCGCCCCTGAGGTGCTGTGATGGCCGCCAAGATAAAGAAGGGCGACAAAGTCATCGTGCTGACCGGCCGCGACAAGGGCCGTACCGGCGAGGTGCTCGCCGTGCACGCGGCGGAAGGGCGCGCCCTGGTGCAGGGCGTGCACATGGTCAAGCGCCACCAGCGCCAGACAGCCCAGCAGGAAGGCGGGATCATCTCCAAGGAGAGCACGATACACTTGTCCAACCTGGCGCTTGCGGATCCCAAAGACGGCAAGCCGACCCGCGTTGGTTTTAAGTTCATTGGCGAGGGCGATAACCGTCGCAAGGTGCGTGTCGCCAAGCGTTCCGGAGTGGAGATCGATGGCTGATACCGAGGCGAGTACCAAACAAAAGAAGGCGAAGCCGTCGCAAGGTACCCCTAAGGCTGTCAAGGAAAGGGCGCCGAAGGACGCAGGCGAGCCGAAGGTGAAGAAGCCGCGTGAGCGCTCAGACTATGTGGCACGGCTGAAGACCCGCTTCGAAGAAGTGATTCGGCCCGAGCTGAGCACGAAGTTCGGCTACACCAACCGCTTCCAGGTGCCACAGATTACGAAGGTCGCGCTCAACATGGGCATCGGCGAGGGCGTCGCCGACCGTAAGAAAGTGGACAACGCGGCAGCCGACCTGACGCTGATCGCCGGCCAGAAGGCAGTGATCACCAAGTCGCGCAAGTCGATCGCCACCTATAAACTGCGCGACGGCCAGGCCATTGGCTGCAAGGTCACGCTGCGTAAGGCGCGCATGTACGACTTCATCGACCGGCTGGTGAACATTGCGCTGCCGCGCATCCGCGACTTCCGCGGGCTCAACCCGAAGAGCTTCGACGGGCGCGGCAACTACTCGCTCGGTATCAAGGAGCACATTGTGTTTCCTGAGATAGATTTCGACAAGGTCACCGATGTGTGGGGCCTTGACGTGACCGTGTGTACCAGCGCGCGCACCGACGAGGAAGCGCGCGCGCTGCTCACGGCATTCAACTTCCCGTTCCGGCAGTGAGGGCGATGAGATGACCTCATACGCGGAACCGTAAGGAGAGCTAAGTATGGCGAAGAAGAGTTCGATCGAGAAGAGCGACCGGCGACGTCGGATGACGAAGCAATGGGCCAACCGCCGCAAGAAGCTCAAAGCGATTGCCCATGACAAGAAACTGCCTATGGAGGAGCGGTTCGCTGCCACCGTCAAGCTTGCCGAATTGCCGCGCAATTCGTCGGCCACGCGCGTCCGCAACCGCTGTGCGCTGTCCGGCCGTCCGCGCGGCTATTACCGCAAGCACAAAATCAGCCGCATCGCGTTACGCGAACTCGGCTCCAAGGGCCTGATCCCGGGCCTCGTGAAGTCGAGCTGGTAGGAGCATCTCGATGGCTGTCAACGATCCGATCGGCGATATGATTGCTCGCATCCGCAACGCGCAAATGCGAGCTAAGTCGAAGGTGTCCATGCCCGGCTCCAAGCAGCGCGAGCGCGTGCTCGAGGTGCTCAAAACCGAAGGCTACATCCGCGGCTACACGACCGTGGCGCATGCTGATGGACGCAATGAACTGGACATCGAACTGAAGTATTTCGATGGCGAGCCGGTGATCCGCGAGATTTCGCGCATCTCCAAGCCCGGCCGGCGTGTCTACGCCTCGGTCAAGGCGCTGCCGCGCATCAATAACGGGCTGGGCATCTCGATCCTCTCCACGCCGAAAGGCGTGATGGCGGATCACGACGCCCGCGAGGCCAATGTCGGCGGGGAAATCATTTGTACGGTGTTCTGATGTCGCGCATCGGTAAAAAAGCTGTCGCGATGCCGCAGGGCGTCACCGCCAACGTCGAAGGGCAGACAGTTACAATCAAAGGCCCCAAGGGTGCGCTACAGGTCGTCGTGCACGACGACGTCGCGGTCAAGATGGACAAGGGCGCGATTAAGCTCGATCCGCGCCACGCGACCAAACGCGCGCGCTCACAGTGGGGCACCGCGCGCACGTTGGTGAACAATCTGATTGCCGGCGTGACCAAGGGCTTCGAGGAGAAGTTGGAGATCAACGGCGTCGGTTTCCGCGCGGCGGTACAGGGCAAGGCGCTCAACCTGCAACTCGGCTTCTCGCACGACATCCATTACGCGATCCCGCAGGGCATCACCATCGCGACGCCGAAGCCGACCGAAATTATCGTGACCGGTATCGATAAGCAGCAGGTGGGTCAAGTCGCCGCCGAGATCCGCGGTTTCCGCTCGCCCGAGCCCTATAAGGGCAAGGGCGTGAAATACGTCAACGAGTACATCTTCCGTAAGGAAGGCAAGAAGAAGTAGAAGGACGTGCGATGTCGAGATTAAGCGACCGGACTGCACGACGCACCGCAACCGTGCGCCGTAATGTCAAGCAGGTGGCCCACGGACGCGCGCGGCTGTCGGTGTTCCGCTCGTCCAAGCACATCTACGCCCAGCTGATCGACGACGCTAAAGGGCAGACGCTCGTCGCCGCCTCCTCGCTGGAAAAGGCGATGCGTGAGGACGCCAAGACCGGCGCCAACATCGAAGCCGCCAAGGCGGTCGGTAAGCTGATCGCCGAACGCGCCAAGGAGAAGGGCATCAAGGAGGTTGTCTTCGACCGCGGCGGCTATCTCTATCACGGGCGCGTCAAGGAACTGGCCGACGCCGCGCGTGAAGGCGGCCTCAACTTCTAACGGATTGATCGGACATGGCACAGGAACCCCGACGAGTACGTGGCGAGCGCGGCGGACGCGAGCGCGAGGAGCGCGACAGCGAATTTCAGGACAAGCTTGTCCACATCAACCGCGTCGCTAAGGTGGTGAAGGGCGGCCGACGTTTCGCCTTCGCCGCGCTGGTGGTGGTCGGCGACCAGAAGGGCCGTGCTGGCTTCGGCCACGGCAAGGCGCGCGAAGTGCCGGAGGCGATCCGCAAGGCGACCGATGCCGCCAAGCGCGCGCTGACCCGCGTGCCACTGCGCGAAGGCCGCACGCTGCATCACGACGTCCTCGGCCGTCACGGTGCCGGCAAGGTGCTCCTGCGCGCGGCTCCTCCCGGCACCGGCATTATCGCCGGCGGCCCGATGCGCGCAGTGTTCGAGACGCTCGGCATTCAGGACGTGGTGGCAAAGTCGCTCGGCTCGTCCAATCCGTACAACATGGTGCGCGCGACCTTCAACGCGCTCAAGCACCAGGATTCGCCGCGTTCGGTCGCCGCCCGCCGCAACATCAAGGTGTCGACGCTACAGTCCCGCCGCCGCGAGGGCTTCGAGGCGGAAACGACGGCAGAATAAGGAATTAGGCGATGGCTTCCGGAAAGACGATCAAGGTCGAGCAGGTCGCGAGCCCGCTGCGCCGCAATGGCGACCAGCGCGCGACGCTGATCGGGCTAGGGCTCAACAAGATCGGCCGCGTCAAGGATTTGCCGGACACGCCCGCCACGCGCGGCATGATCCGAAAGGTGCATCATTTGGTGCGGGTGGTTGGCGAAGCGAATTAAGAGGACATCATGAAACTCAACCAGATCGCCGACAATGCGGGCGCGCGCAAAAATCGCATGCGCATCGGGCGTGGCATCGGCTCCGGCATGGGCAAGACTGGCGGGCGCGGCGGTAAGGGCCAGACCGCGCGCGCCGGAGCGCGCATCAAGGGCTTCGAAGGCGGCCAGATGCCCCTACACCGGCGACTACCCAAGCGCGGCTTCCGCAACACTGCGTTCGCGGTCAAGCTCAACGAGATCAATCTCGGTAGGGTGCAGGCGGCGATCGATGCCAAACTCATCGATACCGGCAGCGCGATCGACGCGGCAGCCATGGTCAAGGCCGGGCTGATGCGTCGGGCCAAGGGCGGCGTGAAGCTGCTCGGCGACGGCGAGTTCAATACTAAGGCCGACTTCGCGGTTTACCGCGCTTCCAAGTCCGCCATCGCGTCGATCGAAAAGGCCGGCGGCAGCGTGAGGATTCTCGCTCCAGCCGAGGAAGAAGGCACGGAGCTGAAGGGTAAGAGCGAGCGCGCCGCGCCGGAAGTCGCCAAGGGCGGCCAAAAGGGAAAGGCGAAGGGTGGCAAGGTCAAGCAAGCGACCGAGGGTGGCGAAAGACCGGCCGAATAAGCCGGTTACGAATTGCGGTACGGTGCCTATCTAAGGCTACGGCGGGAGGGCACAGGATAGGTGGCAGGAGCGACTGATGGTCTCGGCAGCAGAACAACTGGCGGCCAATCTTAATTTCTCCGCACTGGCCAAGGCCGAAGAACTCAAGAAGCGGATCTGGTTTACGCTCGGCGCGTTGCTGGTCTACCGTCTGGGCACCTATATCCCGCTGCCCGGCATCGATCCCAACGCTTGGGAGCAGATCTTCAATACCCAAGCGGGAGGCATTCTCGGCATGTTCAATATGTTCTCCGGTGGCGGCATCCACCGGATGGCCATCTTCGCGCTCAACATCATGCCCTACATCTCGGCCTCGATCATCATCCAGCTGATGACGACGGTCTCGCCTACGCTCGAGGCGCTGAAGAAGGAAGGCGAGCAGGGTCGCAAGATCATGAACCAATACACGCGGTATCTCACTGTGGTGCTGGCCGCGTTCCAGGCCTACGGCATTTCGATCGGCCTCGAGGGCGCGGGCAGCGTGGTGTCAGATCCGGGCTGGTTCTTTCGCATTTCGACCGTCATCACGCTCACCGGCGGCACCATCTTTCTGATGTGGCTCGGTGAGCAGATCACATCGCGTGGCATCGGCAACGGCATCTCGCTGATCATTTTGTCCGGCATCGTGGCGCAATTGCCCTCGGCGATCGCCGGCACCCTCGAACTGGGCCGCCAAGGCGCGCTGTCCACCGGCTTGATCCTCGCTGTCATCGTGATGGCGGTGGCGGTGATCGCCTTCATTGTGTTCATGGAACGTGCGCAGCGCCGGCTGCTCATCCAGTATCCGAAACGGCAGGTTGGCAACCGCATGTTCGAGGGGCAGTCCTCGCATCTCCCGCTCAAGCTCAACACTTCGGGCGTCATCCCGCCCATCTTCGCCTCGTCACTGCTGCTGTTGCCGACCACAGTCGCCAACTTCAATGCCGGCTCGGGGCCCGCCTGGCTCACTACGGTGACCACACTGCTCGGGCATGGCCGGCCGTTGTTCCTGATCCTCTACATCGCGCTAATCGTTTTCTTCGCGTTCTTCTACACCGCGATCGTATTTAACCCGACGGAGACCGCCGACAACCTGAAGAAGCACGGTGGCTTCATTCCCGGCATCCGTCCGGGCGAGCGCACCGCCGAGCACATCGACTATGTACTGTCGCGCATCACCGTCATCGGCGCGCTCTATCTGGCCGTGGTCTGCCTGATTCCCGAAATTCTTATTTCTTACGCCGCCGTACCGTTCTATTTCGGCGGCACATCGCTGCTAATCGTGGTCAGCGTCACCATGGACACGGTGGCGCAGATCCAGGGTTATCTGCTCGCGCATCAGTATGAGGGCCTGATCAAACGTTCGAAATTGAGAGGTCGTCAGAGATGAGATTGGTCATGCTTGGACCCCCGGGGGCGGGGAAGGGCACGCAAGCGCAACGCCTGGTTCAGAAATACGGACTTCTTCATCTTTCCACCGGTGAGATCCTCCGCGCCGCCGTCGCATCCGGTACGCCGGCCGGTCTCAACGCGAAGGCCGCCATGGAACACGGCGAGCTGGTGCCCGATGAGGTCGTGGTGGCGATCGTCGCCGAGCGTATCGCCCAGCCCGACGCGGAGCGCGGCTTCGTTCTCGACGGGTTCCCGCGCACGGTGCCGCAGGCGCAAGCGCTCGATCGCATTTTGGGGGAGCGCGGCGTCAAGCTCAACGCCGTCATCGAGCTCAAGGTGGACGAGGGCATCCTGATCAAGCGCATCGAAACGCGCGTCACGCAAATGACGGCCCGCGGCGAGCGGCTGCGCTCGGATGATAATGCGGAGGTACTCAAGGGTCGTCTAGCAGCCTATCGGGAACTCACCGCCCCATTGGTCGACTACTACGCCGCTTCGGGCCTCCTGCGCAGCGTGGACGGAATGGCGCCAATAGATGCAGTCACCGCCGCCATCAACCGAATTCTGCGTTCGGTCGGCAAGGCCAAACCGGCCCGCCGCAAGGCCAGGGCTGGCAAGGTGCTCAAGGCCCCGCAACCAAGGTCGGACGCCGGGCCGTCGGCTCGAAAAGGCACAAATCTGGGCTCAAATTGAGCCATCCAGGGCGTGCCAAAGACAAGGCAGCAACGCGCAAAACGCGCATCCGGAGGTTGACGAGAGCGTGATGAATCCCTTAATAAGCAACGCATCCAGAAGTCTAACGCGATGCCGGGCCCCAGAAAATCCGGGGAGAGGTGTCGTGTTATGCTTTGCGCTACGCCCTTCCGGGGACACAAGAATTCGGCGCGTTGGGCGCGACCGACCGATAACAGGAGAGACCTTCGGTGGCTCGTATCGCGGGCGTAAACCTACCTACGAACAAGCGCGTCGTGATCGCGCTTCAGTACATCCATGGCATTGGGCGGAAGATTGCCCAGGACATTATGGACAAGGCTAATTTGCCCCCGGGGCGGCGCGTCTCGCAGCTGACCGACGCTGAGGTACTGCAGATCCGCGAGATCATCGACCGCGACTACATGGTCGAGGGCGACCTGCGTCGCGAAGTTTCGATGAACATCAAGCGGCTTATGGACCTCGGCTGCTACCGTGGGCTGCGCCACCGTAAAGGCCTCCCCGTCCGCGGCCAGCGCACCCACACCAATGCTCGTACCCGCAAGGGACCAGCCAAGACGATCGCCGGTAGGAAGAAAGCCGAGACCAAGTAACAGGAATTGCCCGCGCCGGACCGGCTGCGGACCGCGAAAGGATTGATAATGGGTAAGGAAGCCACCCGCGTCCGCCGGCGCGAAAGAAAAAATATCGCGTCGGGCGTCGCGCACGTCGCTGCCTCGTTCAACAACACCATGATTACCATCACCGACGCGCAGGGCAACACCATTGCATGGTCGTCGGCGGGGACCATGGGGTTCAAGGGCTCGCGTAAGTCGACGCCCTACGCCGCGCAGGTCGCTGCCGAAGACGCCGCCAAGAAGGCGCAAGAGCACGGCATGCGCGCGCTCGAAGTTGAAGTTTCTGGCCCGGGCTCGGGCCGCGAGTCGGCGCTGCGCGCTTTGCAGGCGCAGGGATTCACCATCACGTCGATCCGCGACGTGACGACGATTCCGCACAACGGTTGCCGTCCGCGTAAGCGTCGTCGCGTTTAATTTGCCGTTTCAGGCGGGTGTGGCAAGCGTCCGCCGCCGCCGAAATTTCCCCACTACGGCGGGTGGGATACGCGGAAGCAGGGTCCGCGCCGCTAAATAAAATGGGTGAAGATGTGATCCAAAAGAATTGGCAGGAATTGATCAGGCCAAACAAACTGCAGGTGACCACCGGCACCGATGCCGCACGGGTTGCTACCGTCGTCGCCGAGCCGCTCGAGCGCGGGTTCGGTGTGACACTGGGCAATGCGCTGCGCCGCATCCTCTTGTCATCACTGCAAGGGGCCGCGGTGCAATCGGTGCATATCGACGGTGTACTGCACGAGTTCTCCTCGATCGCCGGCGTGCGCGAGGATGTTACCGACATCATACTCAACATCAAGGACATCGCCATCAAGATGCAGGGTGAAGGCCCCAAGCGGATGGTGGTAAAGAAACAGGGCCCGGGCACCGTGACCGCGGGCGAGATCCAGACTGTAGGCGACGTGGTTGTGCTCAATCCGGACCTCGTGCTGTGCACGCTTGACGAGGGCGCCGAGATCCGTATGGAGTTCACCGTCAATACCGGTAAGGGCTATGTGCCGGCCGAGCGCAACCGCCCGGAGGATGCGCCGATCGGTCTGATCCCGGTCGACAGCCTCTATTCGCCCGTGCGCAAGGTCTCCTACAAGGTCGAGAACACTCGCGAGGGCCAGATCCTCGACTACGACAAGCTGACAATGACGATCGAGACTAATGGTGCGGTGTCGCCGGAGGACGCGCTCGCTTACGCCGCGCGCATCCTACAAGACCAGCTCAACGTCTTCGTTAACTTCGAGGAGCCGCGCAAGGAGACCGCCGCCGAGGCGATCCCCGATCTCGCGTTCAACCCGGCCTTTCTCAAGAAGGTCGACGAGCTCGAGCTCTCCGTGCGTTCGGCCAACTGTCTCAAGAACGACAATATTGTCTATATCGGCGATCTCGTTCAGAAGACCGAAGCCGAGATGCTACGAACGCCGAACTTCGGGCGCAAGTCGCTCAACGAGATCAAGGAAGTGCTGGCGCAGATGGGCCTGCACCTCGGTATGGAAGTGCCGGGCTGGCCACCGGAGAACATCGAAGAGCTCGCCAAGCGCTTCGAGGATCATTACTGAGCCGCGCTGCGGCCTGAGAAGAAATCAGGAGCGCTAAGCGATGCGTCATGGAAAAGTTCACCGCAAGCTCGGCCGACATTCATCGCATCGCCGCGCCCTGCTCGCGAACTTGGCAGCCGCGCTGATCAAGCACGAGCAGATCATCACCACTCTGCCGAAGGCGAAGGACTTGCGCCCGGTGGTAGAGAGGCTGGTCACCCTCGCCAAAAAGGGCGGGCTGTCCGGGCGTCGGCAGGCGATCGCGGAAATGCGCGACGTCGCCATGGTGCGCAAATTGTTCGACGTGATCGGCCCGCGCTACAAGGAGCGCCAGGGCGGCTACACCCGCGTGCTCAGGGCTGGCTTCCGCTACGGCGATTCCAGCCCGCAGGCGGTCATCGAGTTCGTCGACCGCAACGTAGAGGCGCGCGGCAAGGATTCCGGGCCAGTGCAGGAGGAGAAGCCGGCGGAAGACGCGACCGCAGCGGCTTAAGTCTCCTCCTTGCTTCGGCAACGTTGTTTCAGAAATCCCGGGCTTCGGGAACCTCATGCGCGGCCTTCATTTGGCCCGGCAGGCGGCCTATACCTCGACGGTTAGCCAAGATTCGATGCCATGCGCCTAAAACGACTGATCGCCGCCTTGCTTGCCACCTTCGCGTTGGTTGCGGCCGCCTCGGCCCAGGAACGGCGCGTGCCGACTCCGAACGAGTTGCGGCTGTCCTATGCCCCGGTTGTGCAGCACGTGGAGCCGGCGGTGGTCAACGTCTATGCCGCTAAGATAATCGAGAGCCGCAATCCGCTGTTCGACGATCCGATTTTCCGCCAGTTCTTCGGCGTACCCGGCGGCGACCGCCAGCAAATTCAGCGCTCACTCGGCTCCGGGGTGATCGTCGATCCCTCCGGCCTGGTGGTGACCAACGTGCACGTGATCGAGGGCGCCGACGAAGTCAAGGTCTCGCTCTCTGACAAGCGCGAATTCGAAGCCACCATCGTGCTAAAGGATAAACACAGCGACCTTGCAGTGCTACGCCTTAAGGATTCGCACGAGCGTTTTCCGTCGCTCGATTTCGCCAATTCCGACACGCTCGAGGTTGGCGACGTGGTGCTCGCCATCGGCAACCCGTTCGGGGTTGGGCAGACGGTGACGCACGGGATTGTCTCGGCACTGGCGCGTACGCAGGTCGGCATCACCGATTACCAGTTCTTCATCCAGACTGACGCCGCCATCAATCCCGGCAATTCAGGCGGCGCGCTGGTCGATCTCAGCGGGCGCCTGGTTGGCATCAATACCGCGATCTTCTCGCGTTCGGGCGGTTCGCAGGGCGTCGGCTTCGCCATTCCCGCCAACATGGTGCAGGTGGTGGTGGCTTCCGCCAAGGGCGGCAGCCCTGCTGTACTGCGCCCCTGGCTCGGCGCCAAACTGCAGCAGGTGAGCGCCGACATCGCCGACACCATGGGGCTAAAGCGTCCAGTCGGCGCGCTGGTCGCCAGCGTCGCCAAAGGCGGTCCGGCGGAACGCGGTGGACTGAAGGCCGGCGATGTCATCACCTCGGTCGACGCGCAACCGGTCGACGACATAAACGCCTTCGACTACCGCTTTGCCACCAAACCAATCGGCGGTACGGCAACGCTCGCCGTGCTGCGCTCCGGCCGCGAAATGTCCTTGAAGGTCGCGCTGCAGGCGGCACCGGCGACACCGCGCGACGAGATCACGATTCGCTCGCGTTCGCCTTTTTCCGGCGCCAGGGTTGCCAACCTGTCGCCCGCGCTCGCTGACGAGCTGCAGATCGGGAGTGCCGACGAGGGCGTGGTCATCGTCGACGTGGACAACGGGTCCTATGCTCGCAATCTCGGCTTCCAACGCGGCGACGTAATCGTCGCAGTAAACAACGAGCGCGTCACCAGCACCCGCGAGCTTGAGCGCGTGACCAGTTCGCCGAGTCGTGCTTGGCATATTACCATCCGCCGCGGCGGCCAGCAGATCACCGTTGTGTTCAACGGGTGAATCTGGATGGCTCCGCGCGCTAAAGCAGGACCCACGCTGTTCGCGGCCGCGGGCCTCGACAAGGACGCACCCCGCCCGCTCGCCGATAAGCTGCGCCCGCAGAAGCTCAGTGAAGTGGTCGGACAGAACCATCTACTCGGCCTTGACGGCGCGCTCACCCGCATGCTGGAAGCGCGCTCGCTCGGCAGTCTGGTGTTCTGGGGGCCGCCCGGCAGCGGCAAGACCACGGTAGCGCGGCTGTTGGCGCAGGCGACCGACCTGCATTTCGAGCAAATTTCCGCGATCTTCACCGGCATCGCCGACCTGAAGAGAGTATTCGAGGAGGCGCACCGTCGCCGCGAGCTGGGGCAGGGCACGCTTCTGTTCGTCGACGAGATCCATCGCTTCAACCGGGCGCAGCAGGACTCATTTTTGCCGGTGATGGAGGACGGCACCATTGTTCTGGTCGGCGCGACCACCGAAAATCCGTCGTTCGAGCTCAATGCGTCGCTGCTGTCACGCGCACGCGTGCTCGTGTTCAAATCGCTCGACCCGGAAGCAATTGAGAAGCTGCTCAAGCGCGCCGAGGCGATCCAAGACCGCGCACTGCCGCTCGACGCCGAGGCGCGGACCGTGCTCATCCGCATGGCTGATGGCGACGGCCGCGCCGTGCTGACGCTGGCCGAGGAAGTCTGGCGTGCTGCGCGCAAGGGCGAGACGTTTGGCAACGTCAAGCTGCAGGAGATAGTGCAGCGCCGCGCGCCGATCTACGACAAGTCGCAGGATGCCCATTACAACCTGATCAGTGCGCTGCACAAGTCGGTGCGCGGCTCCGATCCTGACGCCGCGCTCTATTATCTCTGCCGCATGCTCGATGCCGGCGAGTCGCCGCTCTACATCGCGCGTCGCGTCGTGCGCATGGCGATCGAGGACATCGGGCTCGCCGATCCGCAGGCGCTGATGGTCGCCAATGCCGCCAAGGACGCTTACGATTTTCTGGGTTCGCCGGAAGGTGAGCTGGCGATTGCGGAAGCGGTGATCTATGTCGCGACCGCGCCTAAATCGAACGCCGCTTATGCCGCCTTCAGCGCCGCCATGCGCACGGCGAAGGAAGCTGGTTCCTTGCTGCCGCCCAAGCATATCCTTAACGCGCCGACCAAGCTGATGCACGACGAAGGCTACGGGCGCGGCTACGCCTATGACCACGACGCAGAGGAAGCCTTTTCCGGGCAGAATTATTTCCCCGAGGTTTTGGAGCGGCAGAAATTCTACGATCCGCCCGAGCGAGGGTTCGAACGCGAGATCAACAAGCGTCTGGAATATTGGGCCAGGTTGCGCAAGGAGCGCGGTCACTCGTGAGCCGCGGACGCAATGGCCCGCGTCAGCCCGGCGGCGGACGGCAGCAATCCGGGCCAAGACATTGGGACCGCAGTCGATCGCAGCATTTTAACCGTCACCCTGAGGTGCGACGGCAGCGGGGCTCGAAGACCGCCCGCCCGCGCCATGCATCCTTCGAGGAGGTCCGCGCACCTCAAGATGACAGAGCAAAGGGGCTTCCGGTCGGCGTCCGAACCGTCACCGTCACCAGCGACGAAAACAACATGCGCGTCGACCGATTCTTCGAGGCGCACTTTCCTGGTCTGTCGTTCAGCCACATCCAGCGCATCATCCGCAAAGGCGAAGTGCGCGTGAACGGCAAGCGCACGCAGCCGAAAGCGCGTCTGGAAGCAGGGCAGTCGGTGCGCGTTCCGCCGCTCAACCTCGTGGCGCCGAAACCGCGTGAAGATGCGCCGCAGGCGCAAAAGGACCGCGCCTTCCTCAAGTTGATCACGCTCTACGAAGACAACGACATCCTGGTGCTCAACAAGCCTATAGGACTTGCGGTGCAGGGCGGCTCCGGCACCAGACGCCATATCGACGGCATGCTGGAGGCGCTACGCGAGCCACACCCCGACGCTCAGCGCCCGCGCCTGATACACCGGCTCGACAAGGACACTGCCGGCTGTTTGTTGGTGGCCAAGACGCGCTTTGCCGCCTCGGCGCTGGCGAAGGCCTTTCGTTCGCGTTCGGCGCGTAAGATCTACTGGGCACTGGTGGTCGGCGTGCCGAAGCCGCGCCAGGGCCGCATCTCTACCTTCCTTGCCAGGCAGGAATTGGAGGAGGACTCCTTCGTGCGCATCGCCAAACACGGCGAGAAGGATGTCGTCCATGCTGTCACCTATTACGCGGTAGTGGAAACGGCGGCGCAGACGCTTTCCTGGGTGTCGCTCAAGCCGGTGACCGGCCGCACGCATCAATTGCGTGTGCACATGAACCATATGGGCCATCCGATTGTCGGCGATCGGAAATATTTCCACAAACAGAACTGGGAATTGCCAGGTGGAATGCAAGACAAATTACACCTGCTCGCGCGACGCATCGTGATACCGCATCCGCGTGGCGGCATGATCGATGTCTCGGCCCCGCTGCCGCCGCACATGGCGCAGTCCTGGAACCTGCTCGGCTTTGACGCCAAGCGGTACGACCCGATCGAGGAGGCACCGGAGGAGGACTAGCCGGCTGCCCGCGCAAGGTCTATTTGAGAGTCATGGCGCGCCCCTATCGTTTCATCTTCTTTTTCGCGTTCGCTGCGCTTGCCGCAGCGTCGGCGCACGCGCAAACCGGCGATGAGCGCTACAACATTATGCGCCCGGAGCCTGGCACGTCACAGCCTGAGCCCTGGCTGGCGCCGAAATACAAGTCGCCGCGCGGCACCGTCCAGCATCCGGTGATTCCGCCGCCGGCGCGCTCGCCACAGCCGCATGTCGTGACCAAGCCGCCTCTGGTGGTGCCGCAGACAGGACAGGTGCAGCAGAATTTGCCGACCGTGGCACCATCCGGCCCGCACGGCACCGAGACCTATCAGGACCGCGCCGTGCGCTGCACGCATCAGGCCGGCGTATACGGTCAAACCGCCGGAAATCCCAGCGCCTACGTCGGCACCTGCATCAATCAATAGTATCCTCCCCATCACCTGCGCGTGCGAACAACGCGGTGCCGCTGACGCTATCGAGCGGTACCGAGCGTTGAATCCGCCTGGCATGGGCCGCCACTCCTATTCGCCGGCGATCACCAGAAGATAGGCTTCGATACTGTCACTTTTTGATGAACTCGCTTCGTCGAACGTGCGGTACTTGCCGATGAGAAGGCCGGCGGCGAGAGAATAGCAGCGCCTTGCGCAATCAGATGCGCGTTGCAAGGTTTCGTCGACCGGGGTTGTCTCGTCGTCAAAATACGTCTGCAAGTTCGATGCAGTCGACCTGCAGCCGCTTGAGGCAGGACTCTGCCGTGCGCAGCACGTATCCCTAGCGCAGCGTTTTGCCTTCGCCCATCGGCGAGGCCGACGCCTACCGCAGGCTGGCGTTGAACGCCTCCAGCGCCACCTGTCCCGGGCAGAGCTCTTTTTCCGACAACGTGTTGAGCGGCGCATGGACGGTACGCAGATGCGCGTGCAGGTCTTCTGGCTCCTTTTCGACGTAAAGCAGACCAGTGACGATCTGTCCCTTGGCGGCGTGATGTTGCAGGAAGCTGAGCGCGGCGCCGCGATCGTGCAGATCGTAGTCGGCGGCGAGCTTGCGCAGGGCTAGCTTTGAGCCGTCGTGCTGCTCGACGATTTCGACCGTGCCAGGCTCCTGTTTAATCTCGATCGGCATACGGCTCGGCATAAAATCGAGCCGGTTCACCGCCTCGTTGTGCTCGCGCACGAAATCGAAGCTCTTGGTCGAACCGGCGTGGTTATTGAAGGCAACGCACGGCGAGATTACGTCGATGAAGGCGGCGCCCTGGTGGGCGATGGCCGCCTTGATGATTGGCACTAGCTGCTGCTTGTCGCCGGAGAAGGAACGGGCGACGAAGGAAGCGCCGAGCTGCAGCGCCATGGCGACGAGATCGATGGAATTGTCGGTGTTGATGAAGCCGCGCTTCGACTTGGAACCGCGGTCGGCAGTGGCGGAGAACTGACCTTTGGTCAGTCCGTACACGCCGTTGTTCTCGACGATGTAGACCATGTTGACGCCGCGTCGCAGGCAGTGGGCGAACTGGCCGAGTCCGATCGAAGCGCTGTCGCCGTCGCCCGACACGCCGAGATAGATCAGGTCGCGGTTGGCAAGGTTGGCGCCGGTGAGCACCGAGGGCATGCGGCCGTGCACCGAATTGAACCCGTGCGAATTGCCGAGGAAATAGGTCGGGGTCTTTGACGAACAACCGATGCCGGAGATCTTCGCCACGCGGTGCGGCTCGATCGACAGATCGAAGCAGGCCTGGATGATGGCGCCAGTGATCGAATCGTGCCCGCAGCCGGCACACAACGTCGAGATGGTGCCCTCATAGTCGCGGTGGGTGTAGCCGAGCTCGTTCGTCGGCAGGTTCGGGTGATGGAACCTCGGCTTGGCTAGATACGTCATGAGGCTACCTTCAATGGCGTCACTTTCAGCTTGTCGAGATGATCGCCGATCGCCTTGGCGATGAAACGGGCGGTGATCGGCGTGCCGTCGTAATGCAGGATCGGTACCAGCCGCACTGGATCGATGCCGCATTCGTTGACAATGAGCGAACGAAGCTGGCCGTCTCGGTTCTGCTCGACAACGAACACGAAATCATGGTCGGCGACGAAGCTGCTAACGCTCGAGTGGAACGGGAAGGCGCGAATCCGCATGCGGTCGAGCGAATGGCTGCGTGCTTCGATCATGCCAATCGCCTCGTCCATCGCCGGCGAAGTCGAGCCGTAATAGATGGCGCCGTATTTGGTCGGCTTGCCGGCATTGGCGAGGAGCGGCCGAGGCACCAGATCCTTGGCAGTTTCGAGCTTGCGGATCAGTCGCTGCATATTGTCAACGTAGGGGGCGCCTTCCTCGGTGTAGCGCGCGTAGCGGTCGCGCGAAGTGCCGCGGGTGAAGAACGACCCCTTAGTCGGATGTGTGCCCGGATAGGTGCGGTAGGGGATACCGTCGCCGTCGACGTCGAGGTAGCGGCCGAATTCCTTGCCGGCCTCGAGTTCTTCTGCGGTCATTACCTTGCCGCGGTCGTATTTGCGCTTGTCGTCCCAGGTGAGCGGGCGGCAGAGGTGGTGGTTCATGCCGATGTCGAGGTCGAGCATGACGAAGATCGGCGTCTGCAGCCGGTCGGCGAGGTCGAAGGCTTGCGCGCCCATGTCGAAGGCTTCGGCCGGATCCTCGGGGAACAAGAGTACGTGCTTGGTGTCGCCGTGCGACGCATAGACGCAGGAGATGATGTCGCACTGCTGCGTGCGCGTCGGCATACCGGTCGAGGGGCCGGCACGTTGCACGTCGAACACCACCGTGGGGATTTCGGCGAAATAGGCAAGCCCAATGAACTCCTGCATTAGTGAAATGCCGGGGCCAGAAGTGGCGGTGAACGCGCGCGCGCCATTCCAGCCGGCGCCGATCGCGATGCCGATGGAGGCGAGCTCGTCCTCGGCCTGGATGATGGCATACCGAGCCTGCTTGGTTTGCGGATCAACGCGGAACCTGGCGCAGTGGCGGGTGAAGGCGTCGGCGAGCGACGATGACGGCGTGATGGGATACCAGGCGCAGACCGTTGCGCCGCCATAGAGGGCACCAAGAGCGGCCGCGGAGTTACCCTCGATGAAAATGCGGTTGCCGACCTTGTCGCACTTCTTCAGGCGCAAACCGATCGCATTGAGGTTGAGCGTCGCGTAATCGCGGCCGATATGCAGCGCCTTGATGTTGGGCTCGATCAGCTTTTCCTTGCCCTTGTATTGTTCGCCGATAAGCTGCTCGACTACTTTCGCGTTCATGTCGAGCAGGACGGTAAGCACGCCGATATAAATGATGTTCTTGAACAGCTGGCGCTGACGCGGGTCGGTGTATTCGCGGTTGCAAATCGCGGTCAGCGGCACGCCGATCACGGTGATGTCCGGGCGGAACTTCGAGGCGGGGAGCTGCTTGGTCGAATCGTAGAGCAAATAGCCGCCCGGCTCGATGCCGGCGATGTCCTTGTCGAAGGTCTGAGGGTTCATCGCGATCATCAGGTCGGTGCCGCCGCGCGCGCCCAGGTGGCCCGCTTCCGACACGCGCACCTCATACCAGGTCGGCAAGCCCTGGATGTTGGACGGAAAGATGTTGCGCGGCGCTGCCGGGATGCCCATACGCAGCACCGCGCGCGCGAACATCTCGTTAGCGCTGGCGGAACCAGAGCCGTTGACGTTGGCGAAACGGACGACGAAGTCGTTTACGCGGCTGATCGGGCCGGCGGTCGACATGAAGTTCCCGCGTGAGTCATTTCCAGTAAGAATTTTTGCATGTCCCAAGCGCCGGTCGGACAGCGTTCGGCACACAGGCCGCAATGCAGGCAGACGTCCTCGTCCTTCACCATCACGCGACCAGTCTTTAGGCCGCCCTGAACGTAGAGATCCTGACTGAAGTTCTTCGACGGCGCGTTGAGGCGCGTGCGCAGATCAGCTTCCTCGCCATTGACTGTGAAGGTGATGCAGTCCATAGGGCAGATGTCGACGCAAGCGTCGCATTCGATGCAAAGCTGCGAGGTGAACACAGTCTGCACGTCGCAGTTGAGGCAGCGCCCGGCTTCCGCTAGCGCCAGCTGCGGATCGAAGCCAAGTTCGACCTCGGCCTTGATGTCTTTGAGTGCCACTATCTTGTCGCGCAGTGGCACCTTGTAGCGGTGGTCGAGAACCACTTCGTTCGTATAGCTCCACTCGTGGATGCCCATCTTCTGGCTGATCAGTTCGACCGCCGGGGCCGGGCGGTCGCCGATGTTCTCGCCGTTGAGTAGCTTATCGATGGAGACGGCGGCCTCGTGGCCGTGTGCCACCGCCCAGATGATGTTCTTCGGACCGAAGGCGGCGTCGCCGCCGAAGAACACCTTCGGATGCGTCGAGGCCATGGTCTTTGGATCGACCTTGGGCATGTCGTGCGCGTCGAATTCGATACCGATATCGCGCTCGATCCAGGGAAAGGCGTTCTCCTGGCCGACCGCCACGAGCACGTCGTCGCAGGGGAAGTATTGATCCGGCTCGGACGTGGGCACCAGCTTGCGGCGGCCCTTGTCGTCGTATTGCGCCTTCACCTTTTCGAAGGTGATGCCGGTGAGCTTGCCGTTATTGTGCGTGAATTTCTTGGGCACCAGGTAATTGTGGATCGGGATGCCCTCGTGCATTGCGTCTTCCTTTTCCCAGGGCGACGCTTTCATCTCTTCGAACCCCGAGCGCACCACAACCTGTACATCCTCGCCGCCGAGCCGGCGCGACGAACGGCAGCAGTCCATCGCGGTATTGCCGCCGCCGAGCACGACTACTCGCTTGCCGATTTTTGTGACGTGGCCAAACGAGACCGAGGACAGCCAGTCGATGCCAATATGGATGTTCTTGTCCGCTTCCTTGCGGCCAGGGATGTCGAGCTCGCGCCCGCGCGGCGCACCCGAGCCCACGAAGATCGCGTCCCAGCCTTCCGCGAGCAGGGCCTTCATGCTATCGATGCGTTTGTTGCCGCGGAATTCGACCCCAAGGTCAAGGATATAACCGCATTCCTCATCGATCACGCTATCGGGCAGGCGGAATTTCGGGATCTGCGTGCGGATCATGCCGCCCGCTTTGGGGTCTTGGTCGAAAACGACGCAGTGATAACCGAGAGGCGCGAGGTCGCGCGCCACTGTGAGCGAGGCGGGGCCGCCGCCTACCAGCGCGATGCGTCTGCCGTTCTTGCGTGCGACGGGCTTCGGCAGGCGCCCCTTAATGTCGTCCTTGTAATCGGCGGCGACGCGCTTCAAGCGGCAGATCGCGACCGGCTCATTTTCCACCCGCACGCGCCGGCAGGCCGGCTCGCAGGGCCGGTCGCAGGTGCGGCCCAGCACGCCCGGAAACACGTTGGATCTCCAGTTGATCATGTAGGCGTCGGAATAACGCCCCGCTGCAATCAAACGGATGTATTCCGGGACCGCTGTGTGGGCCGGACAGGCCCATTGGCAATCGACTACCTTGTGGAAGTAGTCTGGCGCGGCAATGTTGGTGTTCTTCATTCATTCCTCGAAACGCGCCCCGCACCGCCACTGATCGGAGCGGTGTAGCATTGTAGTCCCTAGCCGCCTGCAGTTCCCTATGCGCGGTCTTCTTCTCGAGCCGCGATTCACGGCCGGAATATATGGGGTAGAATCCCCCAAGGCTACCCATCTTCGGTTCTAACAGGATCTATCAAGCCCACGTGTTAACAAGGGGTTTTTCCCGGAAAGCGGCGGAAGAACGGCATCGGGGTTCCGCCAGGTATGGCTAGGGCCCGCCTGGCCCACGGGTTCAATTTTGCATTGCACAATGCGCGAGCCGCGACTAGCTGTGAGACAGCTTTACAAAATGTGATGAGAGTCTCCGAAGAAACCAAAACCGACATCCGTCGTATGCGTGACATCATCGAGGACATCGACAAAAACCAGCCGCTCGATTCGCAGCAAGCGACGCGCCGCAGCGCGCGCCGGGGATTGCGCAAACGGTTCTATCAGTACGCCTCGGTTGGGGACGTCCCGGGCGAGGGCGGCTTTCCACTACTGCTCGACGGCAAGCCGGTCAGGACGCCGTCGCGCCGTCAACTCGCCGCGCCGACGCCCCGGCTCGCCGCCGCCATCGCCGAGGAATGGAACGCGCAGGAGAAGGTAATCGACCCGGTGCACATGCCGCTTACTCGACTCGCTAACGCGATCATCGACGCGGTGACAGCGGCGCCCGATCTGGTTGCCAAGGAGGTGGCGAATTATCTCTCCTCCGATCTGTTGTTCTATCGAGCCCAAACGCCTGACAGCTTGGTGGAGCAGCAGACTCGGACCTGGGATCCGGTGCTCGCGTGGGCGAACCATACTTTTGGTGCCCGTTTCATGCTGGCGCAGGGCGTCATGCACGTTGTGCAGCCGGAGCCGGCGTTGGCAGCCGCGAGCGCCGGCATCCCCTCCGACCCCTGGCGGCTCGGCGCGCTATCAGCAATCACCACGCTGACCGGCTCGGCCCTGTTGGCGCTGGCACTGATGCACGGGGCGATGGAACCGGAAGCGGTCTGGGCGGCGGCGCATGTGGACGAGGACTGGCAGATGCAGAAATGGGGCCACGACGAGCAGGCCGTCGAACGCCGGGCTTACCGCCAGGGTGAATTTGACGCGGCCGTCTCAATATTGCGAGCCCTTCAGGTCTAAAACAGCTGAACCGCCGGATGAATTTGCGCGGCGGCGGGGGCAGCCGCTCCTGCAGTTTTCAGCATGTGGATACGCGGCGAACTTACGGACCTCGCACAACCTCCTCACCATGACAACTATCTCGCGTGTTACCTGCAAATCTAAAGCGCCAAGCAAAGACGCGAACGGGTCACAACGATCAGCCAACGAGTCGGGATTTCCGGGTCAGCGTGCGAGCATGCCAGCCTTGCCTTTCGACCAACGCTGGAATTCGGTTTCCAACAAGGCGACGTGCTCGGCTTCCTCCGCCGCCAGTTCGCGATAGAGCTCATGCTCGGCGGAATCGTTTGCTACCGTCTTCGCGCGCTCGGTGAAGAACGCCACGGCGCGCTGCTCGAAGACGATGGCCGTACGGAACAGGGTTTCCGGATCGTCGATCTTGCCGGTGATGCCCGCCTGGATCGCGGCGAGATCGACGCGGAAACCGTCGCTCGGGTCAGGCGTTTCGACGTGATAGCGGCGCGACAGAGTCTCCATGTGCTCATTTTCCATGGCGGAAAATTTTGTAAACAGCGCCTTGAGCACCGGGTCGGCCACGTGGCTGGCGGCGCGATCATAAAACGCCTTTCCCCCGAGCTCGATCTGAAACGCAATGCGGATTGCGTTCACCGAGGCTTGGTCGGACACGCCGGCACGGTCCAGCATCTTGAGCTTTCCGCCGCAATGGGGGCACATGCCGTAGGGAAACGCGAAGCCTTCGCTCACTTTGGCGCAGCTCTCACAGCGCCATTGCAGCGTCGCATCCGCGCAGCAGATGTAGGATTCGTCGCCTTCCAGCGGCTGGTGGCACTTCGGGCACAGTCCGGTTCCCGTCATGGTCAACTTCCCTTTCCACTGTCGCAGGCAGCCGGTGTCGCCGCGTCATCGGCCGCGGGAGGCGCGAACGGTGAGAGACTACCCACCGGCGCGCCCGGCACGAAGGCTTCGCGGTCCTCTTTCGCCACCGGCCATTTTGCCTTGCCCATCTGCAACCAGGCGCCGATGGCTTTGGCGGCGCGACGTCCCGCGCCCATGGCGAGGATGACCGTCGCGCCGCCGGTGACAATGTCGCCGCCGGCAAATACGCCCGGCAGATTCGTGCACTGCGTTTCCCCGTCGGCAGAGATATTGCCCCACTTGTTGAGGCCGAGGCCGGGCGTCGCCTGGCCGATGATGGGATTGGGCTTGGTGCCGAGCGCATAGATGACGGTGTCGCATTCGAGCTCGATGAACTCGTCGAGCGGCACCGGTTTGCGGCGGCCGCGCTCGTCGGGCTCGCCTAGTGCAATCTTTTGCACCTTCATGCCGCGGACGTTGCCGTCGCCGTCGAGCAGGATTTCCACCGGCGTATGCAGGAAGAAAAACTCGATACCCTCCTCCTTGGCGTGGCGCAACTCCTCGATGCGCGCCGGCGCTTCGGCCTCGGACCGGCGGTAGACGCAACGGACCATGGGAACGCCCAGACGTTTTGCGACGCGCAGGCAATCCATCGCCGTATTGCCCGCGCCGATGACGACGACGCTCTTGCCATAGCTGATCGGCGTGCCGAGATAGGGGAACCGGTCGCCGCCCATCAGGTTCACGCGCGTCAGGAACTCGTTCGCCGAATAAACCTGGCCCGCATACTCGCCGGGGATGCCGAGAAAACTCGGCGCACCGGCGCCGGCGGCCACGAACACGGCGTCATAACCCATCTTTCCGATCAGATCGGCAATCTTGAAAGTGCGGCCGATCACCTTGTTGATCTCGAAACGTACGCCCATGTCCTTGAGACGCTGCACTTCGCGATCGATGATGTCGCGCGGCAGACGGAAGGTCGGGATACCGTATTGGAGCACGCCGCCGAGGACGTGCAATGCCTCGTAAACCGTGACCGTCGCGCCGAAGCGCACTAGATCGGCCGCGGCGGCAAGACCTGCGGGGCCGGAACCGACGATTGTGACCTTGCCGAGTGGATGCTCGATCGCCGGCGGCACGGCCTTGGGGGGCTTTGCGTGATCGCCGATGAAACGCTCCAGCCGGCCAATCGCAACCGATTCAAGCTTCGGCTTCTTGCTGCGGACGAGAATGCACTGCGCCTCGCACTGCGATTCCTGCGGGCAGACGCGGCCGCAGATCGACGGGAACATGTTCGATTCATAAATCGTCCCCAGCGCGCC
>Ga0306925_10000245_pt1 | contig 36260 bp, 30 predicted proteins | sample flu12Cox44000176_FD_203755 | JGI IMG/M metagenome (GOLD analysis project Ga0306925, IMG submission 203755) | Lab enrichment of tropical soil microbial communities from Luquillo Experimental Forest, Puerto Rico - flux8day.12C.oxic.44.000.176 (v2)... | ecosystem: Environmental > Terrestrial >... | reverse complement strand
TGTGCACGATTGGAACCGAGCAGTTGCTGGCGTATTCGACGACGTCGCCTTCGGCGATGTAGATGATGGCGGGACGATCGGCATGGCTGTGCCAGGGCACGATGCCGCCCGGCTCGATAGTGAGCTTGCGGAACCGGAGCTGGCGCTCCTTGATGCCTGCCGGCTCCTTTTCGAGATCGATGGCGGCCAGCACGGTGTCGGTCACGCCCTTGCCCGCGTGGGTAACCGGCTGACGTGCGTCGGCCTTCATCTTGTCGTCGGGGCAGCCACCGGCAAGCGCTGCTGACATGCCGACCAGCGTCAATCCAGCAGTGATGCCGGCCATAACAATATGTCGGCCGAAGCTTCGGGCGCTTGTGATGCATTCGAACATATTTGTCTCCTCTGTTAGTCCAACCTCCCGAGGGAGGCTGCAGTGAGACCAACAATTGACCGAACGCTCGTGGAACGGAAATGCCGAATGGCTCTTGAATCGAACACAGCGGCTATGATAGTGAGCACAACACAGGCGGGGCGTTCAGAAATATCGATCGCGGTTAGCCAGCCTTGGCCCGATACGATCGGGTCGTTTATAGTTGCCTGGCTGAAACTAATAGCTGATCGTTGGAGTGCAGCATTCGATGTCCTGCTGCCCTGAATCTGCCGGAGACGGTTCTCGACTCAGGCGGTTACTTTGCTTTGACGCTTGAGGTGATGGAGGTGATCACGCTCGATGCCATCTTGAACTGATCCTGGCGATTGCCGATTCCGTGCCGCCGTGCGATCCAGTAAAAATCAGTATAGGCAGTCCACACCTCGCCTTTCTCGTTCTCGTAGACCAGAAGCCGCACCGGCCAGTCGAGCCCGGCATTGGCATTCGCCGTGATGAATTGCGTGCCAAGTGGCGGGTTCCCGAAGATCAGCAACACGGAGGGTCGGAGCTTGATGCCCGCATCCGCTGCCAGCCTGGATTGATCGATTTCATTGAAAAACTTGATGCCTTTGTCGGCAATATCCCTCTTCAAACGCTCGACCGTCTCTCCGATTGGATAGGCGCTTTTCACCGTGACGATGCCGTCGTCGCCAGCAAGGACCGGCGATGATGCAGTTAAGACAGATGCGAGCAAAAAGGCCGAGCCAAGCTGAATCAGGCGCACGAGCATGGGATGCTCCTCCTGCTATCGATGATGCGAGTATCCATCGGCGGGGAGAATGATGCGGAATTGCGCAAAACGTAAAATGCCGAATGGCTTCGATTTCGATAGCTTCTCGCTATGGACCATATGGCACATTGGAGCGCGCCAAGCCGGCATAGCGCGCAGCTATCGGCTCGATAGCAAATCGGTATTTTCACAATTGGGGCCGGCCGTTGTTCACTGGCACCGTACTAATCGCAGTCAGGGATATGGATCTCTGAAGGGAAAGCCCGTGAACGATTCGTCGAGCGCCGTCGATGTCGAGGCACCCACGCCGGAGCGGCGACAGCATCCCTCGCTGAAATCGCGATCCGCACCGGCCACGAGCCGATGCACAGGCGGAGTTTTGTTTCGTGGTGATCGCTCAAGCCTGATCGAGCTTCTGGCTGCCCGCTATCCCGTCACTCGCCGGTTGGCCGGTGAGTTGTCATTTCGTATCGTAGCGCGTCGCTTCATCCTCGCCGATCCGCCAGGTACTCCCGTTCCTGAGAGCTTCTGCGACTGTTTTCCATGCTTTATCCGAAGCTTGGGCGATATCGCATGTATCGAGTACATCGCGGACGTCGCCGAGCTCGAGCGGCTCCGGCACAAAGCCCAGTACGCCCAAAACGTTCGACCGCTCGCCTTAGCCTTGTCTTCACCGCGGGCTGAGAGGCTTAATGGGTTGCGTCTTGTGTTGCATCCATCGGTTTGCCTGGTTCAGTCCCGCTTCCCAATCGTGACGGCTTGGGAGAACAATCAAACCAACGACGGGGGCGGCATGATAGAGCGGTGGGCCGCCGAGGCCGCTATTGTGGCCCGGCCGTTCCTTAAAGTGGAAGTCCGACGCCTTCCGTGGGGCGGCTATGCCTTCCTTGGCGCGCTATCCGAAGGCAAAACCGTGGCAACAGCCGTCGAGATCGCAACCGAGGTCGCCCCCAAATTCGATGTGGTCTCCAGTCTCAGGTTGATCGAAGACGCGAAGGTGGTCGTAGGCATTCAGGGAGCCCAATGAGCCGCCGGAGATTAAAATCGTTGGCCACGATCGGTCGCAAGCGTGCGGTGGCACAGATCGGAGCGTTCAAGGCTTCGGGATTCGTGGCATGGCTGTTGTGGAGCATAGCCCACATCTATTTCCTGACCAGCTTTCGCAACCGTCTTGCTGTCGCCATGCACTGGTGCTGGAACTATGTTGCCTCTCGGCGCGGCCCCCGCTTGATTATCGGCATTTCCGGCTCACGCATTGAAGACGTGATGCCGGTTTTGTCGACCGCGCGGGCTTTGGCAGTGAGTGCCGGTGACTCTGGCGGAACCTTGCCATGATCGCGAATGTCGGTGGGGAAGTCCTGGACGATGCCTTCAGGCGCGTGCGCGATCTGGACGTATCTTTGCAAGAACAACTTCGCACCTTTGCCGAGACGGTAAAGCGGGAACGGCCGGAATTTTCGGCCGCAGTGGATCGGCTCGTTCACCGGCTTCGTCAATATGGCGCCGGCGAGTCGGCTCCGCAGATCGGCGACTCGATGCCCCCATTCGTTTTGCCCGACGAGACCGGGCAGATGGTGAGCCTGGAGGAGCTTCTGAACCGGGGACCGGTTGCCGTGACCTTCCATCGCGGCCATTGGTGTCCTTATTGCCGCATCAACATCAACGCGCTTGTGGAGGCGTACCGGGAGTTGCCTGCCAGCGGAGGCCAGATCGTCGCCATCATGCCCGACCGGCAGAAATTCGTTGCGGAGCTCAAATCGCAGTCGAATGTGCCGTTTCCCATCCTCACGGACATGGATAACGGATATGCGCTCTCCCTTAATCTGATCTTCTGGGTCGGCGTGGAGGTACAGAAGATGATGGAAGGTCGTCGGGATCTTCCGACCTTTCAGGGCAACAGCTCGTGGATGCTTCCGATCCCGGCAACATTTGTAGTCGGCCGTGACGGGCTCATCCGGGCGCGTTTCATCGATCCCGATTACCGCAACCGGATGATGATTTCCGACATGCTCGGCGCAATGCGACTCTGATCAGAATCGGGCAGAAGGCGCTAGCCGGCGAGACGGTCGGAGCCTTTCGTTGCACCTGCGAGGCCTTCTTGCGCCACGCGAGCGGCAATCGCTTTGTGGCCAAACCATTTTTTGCGCATAGCTTCCCGCACCAACGCGCCCACGCCCGGCGAATAGGGTCGGCCTCTGACCGTGACCAGGTTCACTTTTCGCCAGAACTCGGGCTCGATGACGGGCAACGCGACAATGCCAGGATGCTTGGCCGCATTTTCCGGCATGAAGGCAAAGCCAAGTCCCGCTGCGACCATGGCCAAGGTCCAATCGTCGCGCTCACTCCAGTAGGTCGGCGTGCATGTCACGCCTTTTTCCTGCAGAATGTGATCGGCGTAACCGGCAAACTCGCAATTCATCCGATGGATGTAGCTTTCGCCATCCAGCTCTCTGACCGGGAAAGCGCATTCGCCCGCCAGCCGATGCCCGCGGTGAACCGCGATGACCATCTGCTCCTGAAACAGGGGCATCGCGTGGGTTCGCTCATCGAGCTCTTCACCCGGCAATGCATAGATGACGACCTCAAGGTCGCCGGCAAGCAGGCGCTCCCGCAACTCCTTGGCATTGGCATCGCACAATCGCAGCTCGAGCCCGTCGTGCCGCATCTTCAGAGCCGCAATGAGATCGACAATCTCATCCGGTGATATCGTGCTCATGATTCCAAGCTTGAGAGGCACTCTCTTCAGCTGGCTGAGATCCTGCGAGAGGCGCTTTGCCCTGATGGCCGCCTCGTAGACGGTTTCCAGGTGAGGGCGAACCATCTCGCCGAGATCGGTGAGATGCGTGAGATGGCGTTCGCGGTGAAAAAGAGGACCGCCAAGCTCTCCCTCCAGCTGCTGAATCGCACGCGAAAGTGAGGGCTGCGAAACATTGCATTTTTCAGCCGCGCGCGAGAAATTCAACTCCTGCGCGACAGCAAGAAAATAACGGACTTGGTGCATCTCCATAACCGGCACTCCGCGCAAGCCCTGGCGGGCGTCAATCCTATCAGCGGGAGAGGTTGAAGCCTAGGCGCAAGACAGGATTCCGGGCTAATGCATGGCCATAGCCGAATTGTATCAATTCATTAGCCAACAGGCATTGGCACCGCATAGCTTGCCTCGGGCAAATGGAACGACTCCGAGCAATTGTGAACCTTACGGAGGCCGCCGTGAGCAGCATGTCCAAAGCAATGGTCCAAGAAGCGGTCAATGAATTTCGCACAAAGGCGAGCGGACAAGTAGTGCTCGTTCTGCAAGGAGGCGGTGCCCTTGGAGCCTATCAGGTTGGCGTATACGAGGCGCTGCACCAGGCGAAGGTCGAACCGGATTGGATTATCGGCACATCGATTGGTGCCATCAACGCCGGCATCATCGCGGGCAACAAGCCGCAGGATCGTCTCGCCAAGCTCAACGAGTTCTGGAGCAGGATGGAGCGCCCTGGTGCCTGGCCGTTCCTGCCGGCTTGGACGGGGATCTCCGACACGTGGTCGTACTGGTCGACCCTTGTCAGAGGCATTCCCGGATTTTTCGAGCCCCATCTGCCGGCGTTCTGGGGAGCGCACATCCCGTTGGGGGTAGACCGCGCCGGATTCTATTCAACCGCGTCGCTCCGGCAAACCCTAGACGAATTGGTAGACTTTTCGATCATCAACGCACGATCGCCACGATTGACCGTAGGCGCTGCGAACGTGCGGACCAGCATGATGCACTATTTCGACAGCCGTCAGTCGGAAATTGGTGTCAGGCACATAATGGCTTCCGGAGCGCTGCCGCCGGCGTTTCCGGCGATCTCCGTCGATGGCGAATACTATTGGGACGGCGGCATCCTCTCCAATACGCCCACGGAGGTGATATTCGACGCCTATCCCCGCCGGAACGCGCTCATATTCGCGGTCCACCTGTGGAATCCGACCGGACTCGCGCCGCAGTCAATCTGGGAAGTGCTGCATCGTCAGAAGGACATCCAGTACTCGAGCCGTATTGCAAACCACATCACGCGGCAGCAGCAAACGCATCGATTGCGCCACGTCGTCAGCCAACTCGTTCGGTATCTTCCCGATGATGTGCGCAAGACCGACGCGGTCCGGGAGCTGGCCGGCTACGGGTGTATGACGCAGATGCATGTCGTGCGCCTCCTGGCGCCGCGTCTCGAAAACGAGAATCACACCAAGGATATCGATTTCACTCCATCCGGAATCCGCATGCGCCGAGAGGCCGGCTATGAGGCCACAATGCGAGCACTCAGGCAGGCACCGTGGCTGGGAGAGTTTGACCCGATCGAGGGCGTAATCCTGCACGAATCCACGCCGGATCTCGCGATGGCGGCGGAATAGATCGAGCGAACCCGTTCCTGCCCGTTGCTCGACGCAGCCGTTCGAAAAATTCATTGCATAACTACATTTTGCGTTCTAGAACAAAACGAGAAAATTGGATGGGGAAAAATGATGCTGGAGCGGCTGTTTTCACGCCCCGAGAGATTCGAGGCAGACGTTCAATTCCTGCGGCGCTTGGGCGGCATTAACTCCCCTGCCGCACGCGCCATCAGCGAAGCAAGGCGCGAGGCCAGCCGCCGAAACGGCCGCGCCAGCCGCGGTCCGAAGACGCCCGCGGGCAAGGCGCGCTCGGCGCGCAATGCGCTCCGGCACGGATTGAGCCGCCCGGCGCACCTTGAACCCTCGCTGGCGCAGGATGTAGCCGCGCTGGCCGGCGCGATTGCGGGCCCTGCCGCCGGCGCCGAACGCCTGACGATGGCTTACTGGATCGCGGCGGCGCAGATCGATGTCATGCGGGTGCGCCGCGCGCGCTGCGAGATCCTCTCCGCCATCCCCCTGGACGCGGAGGCGATCGCGCGGGCTGCGGCGCTCGACCGCTACGAGCGGCGCGCGCTCTCACGCCGCAAGTACGCGATGCGGCGATTCGATGCCGCGTTTCACCCCACGCTTACGGAGGGACGCAAACCCGCGTCTGTCGCATCGTGCCGTGAGCCGGATCGGCAAAACGAACCCGACGGCACCCAAGTTGGCAAAACGAACCCAGGGTCGCCTTGTAGGGACGAGGCAACCCGCGCGTTTAAGCGCGTCTGCGACGCGCTATGCCTCGCCCCTACACACACGACGGTCGGGACGCGCCGCGCGTTGGCCAAACCAACCCAACGGGTTGCGAACGCAGCATTCCGATCCGGCAGAACGAACCCGACGCGCGCGGGTCGAGGGGAGCGTTTTGCGAAATATTGCCGCCGATCAGCCCGGCTTCACGGGGTAGACCGGTGGCTCGCCCAGGAGCACGCGCGCAACGTCGCTCGCGCACTTCGTCTGCAGCTCGTCAAGCGCCTCCACTGAATAGAAGGCGGTGTGCGGGGTGAGAACGAGGTTGTCGCGGCCAAGCAGCCTGGAATCCCGCGCCGGCGGCTCGACCTCGATCACGTCGAGCGCGGCGGCGCCGAGGTGACCGGCATCGAGCGCGGCAAGCAGCGCCGCCTCGTCGACGAGCGGGCCGCGCGCGGTGTTGATGAGGATCGAGCCCTTCTTCATCTTGCCAAACGCGTCCGCGTTGAACAGGCCGCGCGTCCCCGGCGTGAGCGGCGCGTGCACGGAGACAAAATCCGAGATTGCGAGCAGCTCATCGAAGCTCTTCCCCTCGACCCCGGCGGCCGCGAGCGCGTCGCCGGCCACGAACGGATCGTGCGCGACGACGCGCAGGCCGAACGCCTTCGCCTTCGGGGTAAGCGCGCGCGGAATATTGCCGAAGCCGACAAGGCCCAGCACGCGGCCGGCAAGGCGATGGATCGGGACGACCGCCGGCATCTCCCAGCGTCCCCCCTGCACCAGCTTGTTCGAGAACGGGATCTTGCGCGCAAGCGCAAGGAGCAGCGCCATGGCGTGATCGGACACCTCATGCATGCAGTAGTCCGGCACGTAGGTGACCGTGATGCCGAGCTCGGCCGCGGCCTTGATGTCGATGTTGTCGACGCCGAGGCCGAAGCGGCCGATCGCCTTGCAGCGCGTGAGCTGGCGCAGCAACTCGGCCGGGAGCCTGGCATAGGTGACGAGGACGGCGTCGGCATCGCGGGCAACGTTGAGGATGTCGTCGGCTGACGGGCTCGCCGCCATGCGCAGTTCCGGCGCAACGCGCGCGAGCGCGGCCCGGGCCGGATCGAGCGAGGGAAACGGGCTGTCGGTGACGGCGATCAGGACACGCGGCATTCTTCTCTTCCTACGCTGTCGAGCACTTCCCGAGTACTTGCGGATTGACGCAGTTGGGCGGCGGCTTGCCGGCAAGCAGCGCAAGAATGTTGTCGGCGACGATATTGGCCATCTGCTCGCGCACTTCCGCAACCGCGCTGCCGAGATGCGGGGTGGCGACCACGTTCTTCATCTTGAGCAGCGCCGGCGTCACTTTCGGCTCGTGCTCGAAGACGTCGAGGCCTGCGCCGGCGATCTCGCGTTTCGCGAGCGCGCGCGCGAGCGCGGCCTCGTCGACGACAGCCCCGCGCGCGGTGTTGATGAGGAAGGCGCTTGCCTTCATGCGGGCAAGCTCGCGGGCGCCGACCTGATGGCGCGTTTCCGCCCGCAGCGGCGAATGGATGGAGACGAAATCGGATTGCGCAAGCAGGTCATCGAGCGGGGCATAGGTGATGGCGGATTCGCGCTCGAGGCTTTCCGGCTTGCGGCGCGGCGACCAGTACAGCACCCGCATGTCGAAGCCGCGGGCGCGGCGCGCCAGCGCGCGGCCGATGCGGCCGCCGCCGCCGATCAGCCCCAGCGTCTTGCCGTAGACGGCGGCGCCCGCAAGATGGCTCGACTGCGAGCCGGGAAAGCGGCCCCGGTGCACGAGGCGGTCGCCCTCGACCATCCGCCGCGCCACCATCAGCATGAGCCCGAAGGCAATGTCGGCGGTGGCCTCGGCGACGATCGGCGGCACCACCGTCACCGGGATCCCGCGCCGGGTCGCCTCCGCAACATCGATACTGTCCGGCGTGATCGACTGCGACGCGACCATGCGCAGATGCGCGTTGGCGGCGATCACGTCGCGATCGACCCGGTCGTGCAGCAGCGAAAACAGTATGTCGCAACGCCGCACGGCGGCCACGAGCGACTTCTTCGGCAGGATGCGGCTCGAATCCGGGTTGACGGTGACGCGCGCCACCTTGCGCAGGCGGGCAACGGCGCTTTTGGCAATCGGCTGGGTAACAAAAATGCGTGGACGCATCACGCCATCCACCGCACCACGCCGGCGACACCGTCAACCGCCACCTGCGATCCGTCGGGAATGCGGCTCGTGGCGTCGAGCACGCCCAGCACCATGGGAATGCCGCGCTCGCGCGCGAGCGAGGCAAGATGCGAGGTCGAGCCGCCGAGCTCGGCAACCACGCCGGCAAGGCGCGGCAGCAGGTGGCTCAGCGCCGGGCCGGCGACGCTGGTGACCAGCACATCGCCAGGCGCAACGCGCGCGAGCTCGCATTCGCAGTTGACTACCACGGCGCGGCCGGCCCCCCAGCCGATGCCGGCAGGGTGGCCGGTGAGCCCGGGATGCCTGAGCCAGATGTCGTCGGGAAGCGTGATCGGCTCAACCGTAAGCGCGCGCGCCTGCAGCAGCTTGAAACCGGCATCATCGAGCGCCCACTCGATCTCGACCGGGCCGCCGAAGACCGCCTCCGCTTTTCGCATCAGCCTGCCGAGCGTGACGGCATGGGCGCCGTCGAGGCACGGCGCAGCAATGAGGTCGTGCTCGACCGGCTGCGCCAGCGCGCCGCCGTGGCCGCAGGTCTCACGGTGATGCTTGCGCCCGGCGTCGATCCGCCGCAGGAAGCCCTGGCGCGAGAGAACGATGCGGTCGGGCACCACCTCGCCCTGCGCGATGGCGCAGCCCAGCCCCCAGGTCGCGCTGATCAGCATGCCGCCGTCAGCCGTCTCGCTCAGGCCGCCGCCCGCCGCGCGCGCTTGGACCAGCGGCTGCACCAAAACCGCCATCGCCGTATCGGCGGGCGACATTCCGTGATTGTCCATGTAGCGGCGCGCATTGGTGGTCCACAGCGCGGCCCAGCAGGCGCGTACCGCCGTGAGCAGGGCGGCCTCGTCATCGATGCCGAGGAAGCTCTCGAATTGTCCGGCGAAGCTCGCGCCCTTGCGGTCCTCGATCAGCGCGGAGGAACGCACGGCGCTTGCGCCTTGCTGCTGCGCGCGTTGCGCATGCCAGGCATCAAGCAGCGCGGCACGGATATCGGGCGCCACCGGCTGCTGGTAAAGCGCAAGCCTGATGTCCACGGCAAGGCGCCGCTGCGCGAGCGCATCGGCCGCGGCGAAGCGGCCAAGCAAATCCGCAAGTTCAAGCGCGGCAATCTGCGCGCAGTAGGCCTCGGCGGTGAGACAGAAACCGCCGGGTGTCGGGAGCCCTGCCTGCGCGAGCGCAGCAAGATTTGCCGCCTTGGGTCCGATGCGTTGCGCCTGCGCTTTCTGCGCGGCGCAAAGCGCGACAATGAACTCGCCCCCCGCAGGCAAGATTACGCAACCTGGTCGGCGACGCCGATCGGGCAGCTCACGCCGGTGCCGCCGAGCCCGCAATAGCCCCTCGGGTTCTTCGCGAGATACTGCTGATGGTAGTCCTCGGCGAAATAGAACGGCGGCGCGTTCAGGATTTCCGTGGTGATGGGATCGAAACGCCGCGTCTTGAGCTCCTTCTCGTACATCGCTTTCGACCGCTGCGCCGCTTCGCGCTGGGCAGGCGTGAACACATAGATGCCGGAGCGATACTGCGTGCCGGTGTCGTTGCCCTGACGCATGCCCTGGGTCGGGTCGTGGTTCTCCCAGAACGTCTTGAGCAGCCGTTCATAGCTGATCTCGCGGGGGTCATAGACCACCAGCACCACTTCGTTGTGCCCGGTGCGCCCGCTGCAAACCTCCTCATAGGTCGGGTTGGGGGTATGGCCTGCGGCATAGCCCACGGCGGTGACGTAAATGCCCGTTCCAAGCTCCCAGAATTTGCGCTCCGCGCCCCAGAAGCATCCCATACCGAACATCGCGGTCTCAAGGCCCGCGGGGTATGGTCCCTTGAGCGGCCGGTGGAATATGAAATGCTCGCGCGCGGTGGCAATCGGTGTTCCCCGGCCGGGCAGCGCCTCGGCAGCGGACGGCATTGCAAGTGTCTTCTGGAACATGAACATGGTCGAGGTCTCCGGTTTTCGGCAATAATATATGACGCCGCCGCGCGATTGGCACGCGGCTTGGATGGCCGGCCGGAAACGACGCTCCCAGCGCGCTCGGCCACGCAGGCGGGGACGTCGATGAGCCTATTCCGCCGCTCGCGTTGCCCGCCTATGCTCCGATGCCGGACCCGAATATGCGCGCATACGCAGCGGCGAGGCGTCCCTCGCCGTCGCCGGGCAGCGCGGCGCCGAGCGCGGGGTCAAGGAGGCTTCCATGAACGTCACCGGCATGCTCTTTGGGTCTCGCCTGCTGGCGCATGTGGAATTTCCTACCTCGGAAGTGCTCGGACCAGGCGCGACCGAAGATCAGATCCAGGATCTGCTCGACCGGCACAAGCTCGTCTTCATCAAGCCGCTGTTCAAGGGCGGCGTGGGCAAGAAGGGCAAATCCGGCCTGATCGGCAAGGCGACCGATCTGAAAACCGCGCTGGCGGAAAAGGAGCGTCTCTATTTCGCGGAGCATCGGCACGGAAACGCCGTGGCCAAGGCCAACGGCGTCACCTTCGAAAGCGGGGTGCCGGCCGAGCACGAGGTGTATTTTGCAATCACCGACTCTACCGAGTTCCGCGCTCCCGCCATGACGCTCACCCACATGGGCGGGGTCGATATCGAGGAGCTCGACAAGAAACACGTCGCACAGGTGCCGTTCGAGGCGCTCACCGGGCTGAAGGCCTTCGTCGTCGCCAACGCGCTCACCGACATCGGCGCGCCGAAGGAGATCATCTCTCCACTGGTGCAGCATCTGCCGAAGCTGTGGGAGCTGGTGCACCATTACGGCATGACCACGCTCGAGCTCAATCCGATCCGGATGCGGCCCGGGCGTGAAGGCCGTCTCACCCCGGTTGCCTGCGATTTCAAGTGCGGCTTCGATCGCGACGATCCGCGCTGGCAACGGCTCGACCTTCCGCAACACCTGTTTACGGCCGATGCCTCCGACTTCGAGCACGAGGTCAACCAGCTGCGCACGCACCAGGGCCAATCCGACGTCTTCGTCATCAACCCGCGCGGCACCATCCTGGCCCCCACCTTCGGCGGCGGCGCCAACTCGCTGGTGACGGAAGTGCTCGGCGAGGCCGCGATCATCTCGTCGGATTTCGGCGGCAACCCGCCGTACGCCAAGATGAAGGAGGTCGCGCGCATCTGCTACAAGCACTGGCTCAAGCAGACCAACGTGCTGTTCATCATCGGCGGCAAATCCAACAACACCGACATCTACGAGACCTTCCGCGCCATGGGCGACGCGCTGCGCGAGCACTTCAGCCGGCACGGCGCGTCGCCGCTCTATGTCGTAGTCGGACGCGGCGGACCGAACCTCGTACGCGGGATGGGAGCGCTTGCCGAAACCTGCGATTCGCTCAACCTCCCCTACCGCTTCTTCGGTTTCGACAGCGCGATCTCGGAAGTGGTGAACTATACCAAGAAGGTCGATGCCTGGATGCGCGGCGGCGGACGCAACGAGATCGCCGCAAGCCTGGGCCTGCGACCGGCCGCCTGAGCAGCGCTCATCGGGGAGAAACGCACGTGTACAAGAAGGGCATTGAGGGCTTTCCCTATTATCTCGGCGTGCGCACGCTCGGCGACGTGGCGACTCGCGCCGATCGTGTCTGCGTTCTCAATATTCTCGGTGGTGAATCCCGCCAGGTCACCCCGGTCAGCCATTCGTTCTCCGGCGGCAACGTGGTGTTCGGGACCTCTCCCGGCCGCCGCGGCCAGGTGCTGCCGACGCCCGCCGGCGACATCCCCGTCTATAACAACGTCCGCGAAGGACTGGACGACGGCCTCTCGTTCAACGCCGGCGTCATTTACCTGCCCCCCTCGGGCGTGCGCGACGGCGTGGCCGAGCTCATCCGCGTCAACCCCGATCTCGAGAAGATCGTCATGATTACCGAAAAAATCTCGGTGCATGATGCGCGCGAGATCCGGGCTCTTGGTCAGGCCAACGGCATCGACATATTCGGCGCCAACTGCCTCGGCGTCGCCGATTCCTGGAATCGCGTGCGCATCGGCGGCGCGCTCGGCGGCGACAATCCTGAGGAGGTGCTGCTCAAGGGGTCGGTCGCGATTTTCTCCAATTCCGGGGGATTTACCACAACCATCGCCCAGTATCTCGGCACGGAGGGATGGGGGACGACGACGCTCGTCTCCTCGGGCAAGGACGTTTACATCCATTATGCGGCGCGCGACTTCGCATACGCGTTCAACAACGACACGCGCAGCAAGGCCGCGGTGCTCTATGCCGAGCCCGGCGGCTATTACGAGCGCGACGTCGAATTCGGCAAACCGGTCGTGGCCTGCGTCGTCGGCCGCTGGAAGTCCAAGCTCACGCGAGCGGTCGGGCACGCCGGTGCCATGGCCGGCTCCGGCGACAAGGCGGAGGACAAGGAACGCTGGTTCATGGAGAGCTTCGACGTGGAGGGGATTTTCACGCCGGACAATCCGGTCGTTTCCGCAAAGGGCGCGGTGGTGACCAACATCGCGCACATTCCGTCTGCCCTCACCGCGGTCATGAAGCTCAATAATGTGCGGCCGGACTTCGCGCCGCGCGGCAGTCTCGCCCTCAAGCCATGGATCGCCAACGACCAGCGACTGAAGCTGCCCGCGGAGCTTGCGCTCGCGACCGTGGATGCGATGGCGCCCTACGACAGCCAGATCAAGGCACTGAAGGGCAAGATCGGGGCGGTCATTCCCCGCCAGGGCATGAAGGACAGATCCGGCGCGACAGTCATGGACCCGAAGACGCAGGTGACGAGTGTGCACGGGCATCCGGTGCTCGATCTTGCCCTCCTGCCGCTCGAGGCAAGCTTCGCGCTGCCGCTGGTGCACGAGATCGCGAGCGAGAACGACCGCGCCATGCTCGACATCGCAGTTGCAGCAGAGACCAATCTGATCGGGGATCCGGCGCTTGCCGCAGCCGAGGCGGCACGCGAGGCCGGTAACTCGCCCAACACCGTGATGGCGGCAGCGGCGGCGATCGTCGGCCCGAAGCGAATCGAGCGCGCGCTCGCCTGCGCGGGTGCCTTGATCGACCTCTTCGCCCATTCCGGCTTGCAGGATGCCCGCGACGAGGGCTTCGATTGCAGCGCGATCAAGGTCCCCGAAGGCACGCGCGCCCTGTTCGCGGCAACCGCCGCCGAGGCCAAGGACCCGCGTCCCGAGGCCATGCTCAAGGCGGTGCGCGATCGCGGCGGAAAATCGCTGTTCCTGAAATTCCTGCAGTCGCTCGGCGCACGCCCGTCACGGGACGCGATCCTGGCTGCGATCTCGACCACGATCGCGTGGGGCCCGCTGATGCGCAAACGCATCTCGCGCCTTACCGCCGAAACGCTGCCGTGGTACCTGCGTCTCTACGGCGTCATGATCGGCGCCTCGATTCCAGCAAAGCATCACCAGTCCGGCAGTCTTTGCGGCATCTCGCGCGAGGAACGCTTTGGCCATTGGAACATGGCGGATGTCCTGTTCCTGGCCTTGACCGGCAAGAAACCAACCGCCAGCGAGGCAAGGCCGCTGCAGATCCTGATCGGCCTTCTCATCTCCAACGGTCCCGGCTCGATCTCGGCGCAAGGCGCCAAGGGCGCGGTGGCAGCCGACGGGCCGCAGACGCCTGCCCGAGTCCAGATCAACAAGGCGATGGTCGGCTTTCTCACCCATAGCGGCTACAGCCACGGCGGCAACGGCTTCGAGGGCATCGCCTTCCTGCTGGAGCAGTTCAAGGGCGCGAACCTCAAGGACCCGACCGACCGCAACCATGGCCTCGACCTCAAGACCATGGCGACGCGATTTGCGCAAAGCTACAAGGAGGAGAAGGCGCAATCGAAGGAGGTCGGGCTCGACGGACCGCGTGCGCTGCCCGGGGTGCATCACCCGATCTTCAAGGGCAAGCCCATCAACTATGACCCGCGCGAACGCTTCATTGCCCAGTTCATGGAGAAACGCGGCGACTACAACGTCTTCCATGCCTTCTATCGCGAGCTCGTCCAGGCGCTGTACGACACGGGCGCAACAAGGTACGTGTTCTGCGTCAACGTCGATGCAGTGATTGCGGCGCTGCTGCTCGCGGTTCTCTGGAAGGACTATCGGGTGGGGGTGCTGGCTGAGAAAGACCTCGAGACGGCGGCCTTCAACGTGTTCCTGTACGGGCGCATGATCGGCGCTGCCGCGGAAATCGATGACCATCTCAATCGCGGCCGCAACATGGATACCCGAACGCCCCAGGAGCAGTGCGCGTTCGTGGTCTAGCGTTAGCCTAGCTCAGGCGTGTCATCAGAATCAGCACCAGGGTGACCGTGATGGCACCCCCAATGCGGGTCGCAATTTGAGCGAACGGCATCAGCTGCATACGGTTTGCGGCGGTCAGGATCGCCACATCTCCGGTACCTCCCTGGCCGCTGTGGCAGGCGTTGATGATGGCCGTCTCGATCGGATACATGTTGAGCCATCGGCCCACGACAGCGCCGACCGCCATTAGCGTCACGACGGTGCATATGATGGTAATCAGATTGGGAACGTTGAACGCCGCGACCAGCTTGTCCCAAGGGGTCAGCGAAACGCCGATCGCGAACAGAAGCGGATAGGTGACGGCGGTCGAGAAGAACTTGTAGACGACCATCCCGCCCCGTTCGAGGCGAGGCGACACTGCACTGGTCAGCTTGGCGAGCACCGCGAGAAACAGCATGGCCACTGGCGCCGGCAGCCCGAACAGGCGGTGGCACATGACGCCCAGAAGATACAATGTGATCGCGGCGAGCCCGGCTGCCGCGACCGTGCCGACGTCGATATGGGCTTCGCTTTCGGCGCCGTCGTCCTCGCCGGCAAGCTCCATGTCGTCGTGCTCATCGGGCTGGAGGCGCCCTTCGCCGGTCAGGCGCGGATATTTCTTGCCGACGAAGTTGAGCAAGCCGCTGAGCACGATAGCGGTCAGGCTGCCGAGCATGATCGGAGGCAGGACCTGCGCGAATACGTCTCCCTGCGGCTGATGCAGGATTTCCGAATACCCGACCGAAAGCGGTATGGCTCCCTCGCCCACTCCGCCGGCCATGATAGGAATCACGACATAAAAAAAGCTGTGATTGGCGCCGAGGCCCATCAGCACCCCGACGGCGGTTCCAACCAGCCCCGCACCGATTGACCCCGCGGCCAGTGGCACGAAAATCTTCAAGAAGCCCTTTACCAGAACCCGACGGTCCATTCCCAATATGCTGCCGACGATGATGCAGGCAATGAACAGGTACAGAAAATTGGTGTATTTCGTGAATTCGATGATCGACTTTTCGATCTGGGGCGGCAGCAGCTTGTAATAAGCAAGAGCGGAGGGAATGAACGTCGCGAAGATCGCTCCCGCGCCGATGGCGCGCAGAATCGGCATCCGTTTGCCGATCTCGGCACAGGTGAAGCCGCCGATCACGAGAACTGCGATCATGGTCGAGACTTCGCCCTTGATGTCGCCCGTGTATGTCAGGCCGGCGAGCAGCAAGAAAAGGATGACGAAGACCGGGATTGGAATGATCCCGATCCGGGTATCCATGATCCGCCACCACCCATTCGGCCACCAGGGTTCGGCGGCATGTCCCGAGTAGTCGGTCGCCACGGGTGCATTCGGCTGCGAAGCCGAGACGCTCTGTTGCATCGCTTCCTCCCCGCCCATTCGATTTTTGTGCCCGGCGACCGCTCACGGCAGCCGGCGCCGCGAGTGTAGCCTTCGTCAGTCCTGGGTCACGCTTAAGTCGATTTCGGGCCTGCGGTCGTCATTCTCGAGCATGGCGTCGTTGGGGTCGTCGAACAAAATGGTTGCCCGCTTGACGAACCGATCGTCGAATGTCCTCTGCACGTCGAACCTGGCGCCGATGAGCTCCGGATCGAATGCAGACAGCATGTTGAACGCGCTCTTCATGCCTTGCGTCGTGATCACGCCGGTCTTCGAATAAACGAGCAGATTTGATTTCAGCGCACTGACGTAGATATCGCGATCTCCGAGAAAATATTCCTGCGGGACGCTGTTTACGATTTCGTCAGTCGTCGCCGTCGCGATCCACTTCAGAGTCTTGTAGAACGCATTAACCAGGGCCTGCACGGTATTGGGGTTGGCGACGATGAAATCCCCTCGCGCATAGAGGACCGCCGCCGGGTTGGTGCCGCCGAAAATCTCGTAGTTCACGCGCGGAAAGCGGGTATCCGCCACGATCCGGATCGCGTCGTCCCGCTGAAGCCTGGTGATGACCGGATCATAGTTCGCAATCGCGTCGAGCTCGCCGGTCTTGATCGCGTCGACTGCGGCCGGTCCTCCTCCGACGCCAATAAAACTGGCATTGCTTGCGTTCAGGCCGGCCTTGGCCATCAGATACCGAACGAAGAAATCGGACGAAGACCCTGGAGCTGTCACGCCGATTTTCATGCCCTTGAGATCGGCGGGTGAGTTGTAGGTTCGCCCCTTGCGCACCGCCAGAACAATCCCGGGAAACCGACCGAGCTCGATAAGCGCTCGGATGTCTTTGCCCTTCGCCTGCATTCGCAGCGTGTGCTCATAGGCGCCGGTGACGACATCGACCGAGCCGCCCATCAGGGCGTCGAGCGCTTCGCCGCCACCCTCAAAGTCGGCGATCGCAACGTCGAGCCCATAATCCTTGAAATGATGACGCCGCTCGGCCAGACTCAGCGGAAGGTAATAGAGGTGCGACTTGTTGCCGACACCGAGGCGAAGCGACGATTTTTCGAGCTGTTGAGCGTGAAGTGCGTTCACAACGCCCGTGCAGAACACCAACCCTGCCAAACCGGCCACGAAGGTCCGGCGATCGCAGTTCGTGCAGTCCAGCCAGGAATCCGAGGGGATCGGGGTCATCGCTATCCTCCCTTCGTGCTAGGCCGGTTCGGGTTCCGGGATTCTAGTTGCTGCGCCGCAGTACGCCGACACCATCAATTCTGCGCAGAGATCCCGGTTCAGGCAACACTTGATCGAGGCGCTTTCGGCATTTGAGAGAGCAGCTCCGCCAGGAGGGCGGTGCCGGCCTGACCCACCACGGATGCCTATTCATTTAGGTCGCCCCCGCGGTTCATGCCCCAGGGCGTCCCTCTAATCGCGCGCGTAGCCTATGAGCGGCTTTTTCTTTCGTCCGAGCAGGATCAGGATTGCGGCAATGACGGCGAGCACCAGCGAGGCTGGCTGATCGAGCAGATAGCGCTGGACGAGCGCTTGCCAAACTCGTGGGCCGACAAACCGCTCCACGAGGGGCTGTAGCGCCAAAAGGGAATTCTGGTGGATATTGGCCCAGATATCGCCAACCGTGCTTACCCGCAGGCCCTGATCCACGATCGATTTGGCACCGTCGTAGACCAGAATGACGAACCCCGCCGCCAGCAGCAACAGGCCGACAAATCGAAATACAAAACGGATCATGGCATCGTCGCTCTCCCCGCGCGCAAATGTGCGCGTCCCGTCGATCGATTACCCTTATCGTGCCTCGGGTTCAATCGCGAAGTCGCAGGAGGGACTTTACCACAGCACCGCACAAGCGCGGGCGCACGACCAATGTGGGTACGGGCATGCGGATGGCGGTGCCAGCGGCGCGGGCGCGCCCGGCGCCGCAACGTCGACAGCGGCCACCCTCCCTTGAGCGTGACATGCTCCTTCCGCTACCGTTGCGAATTGCGATCCTATCTTGCAGGGCCTAAGGGGTCGAGATGTCTTCCGATAACGGCGGCAACAGCACGCGCCCAACATTCACTGACCAGGAAGCGCTGCTGTTTCACAGCCAGGGGCGTCCCGGCAAGCTCGAAGTGGTGGCGACAAAGCCGATGGCGACCCAGCGCGACCTTTCGCTCGCCTATTCGCCCGGCGTCGCGGTACCGGTGCTGGCCATTGCCGAGAATGAAGATCGCGCCTTCGATTACACCACCAAGGGCAATTTCGTCGCCGTCATAACAAATGGCACCGCCATCCTCGGTCTCGGCAACCGCGGCGCGCTCGCTGCAAAGCCGGTGATGGAAGGCAAATCGGTGCTGTTCAAGCGCTTTGCCGACATCGATTCCATCGATCTCGAGGTATCGTCCGAGAATCCGGATGAAATCATCAACTGCGTCAAGCTTCTGGGGAAGAGCTGGGGCGGCATCAATCTCGAGGATATCCGCGCGCCGGAGTGCTTCGTTATCGAGCAGCGCCTGCGTGAGCTCCTCGATATTCCCGTCTTTCATGACGACCAGCACGGTACCGCCATCATCGCCGCAGCCGGGCTGATCAATGCCCTTCACCTCACCGGCCGTGACATAAAATCGACCAGGCTCGTCTGTAACGGCGCCGGCGCTGCCGGCATCGCCTGCCTCGAGCTGCTCAAGGCGATCGGGTTCACGCCCGGCAACATTATCCTCTGCGACACCAAGGGCGTGATCTACCAAGGTCGCACCGAGGGCATGAACCAATGGAAGTCCGCGCATGCCGCCAAGACCTCCACGCGCACGCTCGCGCAGGCACTGGCTGGTGCCGATGTCTTCTTCGGGCTCTCCGTCAAGGGCGCCATGACAAAGGAGATGGTGAAGTCGATGGCGGCGCGGCCGATCATCTTCGCCATGGCCAACCCCGACCCGGAAATCAGCGTGGAGGAGGTGGCCGAGGTACGCAGCGATGCCATCATGGCCACCGGCCGTTCCGACTACCCGAACCAGATCAACAACGTGCTCGGCTTTCCCTACATCTTTCGCGGCGCGCTCGATGTGCGCGCAACCGCCATCAACATGGAAATGAAGGTCGCCGCCGCGCGCGCGCTGGCGGAGCTTGCGCGCGAGGACGTGCCGGATGAGGTTGCAGTTGCTTACGGCACACGGCCGAAATACGGCGCCGATTACATCATTCCGGTGCCGTTCGATCCGCGGCTGATCTCCTTCGTGCCGCCCGCCATTGCCAAGGCCGCGATGGAGACGGGGGTCGCGCGCCGCCCAATCGTCGATATCGAGGCTTACCGCGCGCAGCTGCGCTCCCGGCGCGATCCGGTCGCCGGCTTCCTGCAGCGGGTGCATGAGCGCCTGCGCCGCCGCCCGCAACGCGTCGTATTCGCTGAAGGCGAGGAGGAGCAGGTGATTCGTGCCGCGATGAGCTTCGTGGAGCAGGGATTGGGGACGGCGCTGCTCGTTGGTCGCGAGGAACGGGTGCGCGAAACGGCGCACAATCTCGGCATTGAGCTCGGCGGCGACATCGAGATCATCAATGCGCGTCTGTCGAAACGCAACACCGCCTACACCGCCTATCTGTACGAGCGGCTTCAGCGCAAAGGTTTCCTTCCGCGCGACTGCCAGCGCCTCGTCAATCAGGATCGCAACCATTTCGCTTCCTGCATGGTTGCCCTCGGGGATGCGGACGCCATGGTGACGGGGGTTACGCGCAATTTCTCAGGCGCACTCTCCGACGTCAGCCGCTGCATCGATCCCAAGCCCGGCCATCGTGTCATCGGCGTTTCGCTCGTTCTCGCGCGCGGCCACACGGTGCTGGTTGCCGATACCGCGGTGACCGAAATGCCGAATGCGGAAAGCCTAGCCGACATCGCGGTGGAGGCGGCGGGGGTAGCACGCCGTTTCGGTTACGAGCCACGGCTTGCGTTGCTCGCATTTTCCACTTTCGGCAACCCTCCGGGCGAGCGGGCCGCGCACGTGCAAGCAGCGGTACGCATTCTTGATCAACGGCGGGTCGATTTCGAATACGACGGTGACATGGCGGCGGATGTGGCACTCAATATGGAACTGCGAGAGGTCTATCCTTTCTGCCGCTTGTCCGGCCCGGCCAATGTGCTGATCATGCCCGCCTTCCATTCCGCCTCAATCTCCACAAAGCTGCTGGAGGTGCTTGGCGGCGCCACCGTGATCGGTCCGATCCTGGTCGGCCTCGACCGGCCGGTTCAGATTGTTCCGCTCTCTGCCAACGATACCCAGCTTGCCAACATGGCGGCGCTCGCAGCCTTCAACGTGAGCGGGTGAGGCACTTATGAACGGCAACAGAAAGGACAGCAAGCTCGAAGGCGTCATCGCCGCGATCGCGACCGCCGTCGAGACGGGGGGCGTGCCCGATTACGAGCGCTCGACCGCACTCGCGCGCTTTCTTCTCGCCAATGGCTGTGATGGGCTCAACGTCCTTGGCACCACCGGCGAAGCTACCTCCTTCTCGGCCGATCAGCGCATGGCCGTGATGTCGGCCTATCGGGCAGCCGGCCTGCCGATGGATCGTCTGATGGTCGGGACCGGCGCCGCGGCTCTCGCCGATGCGATCGCTTTGACCCGACATGCAGCCGAGCTCGGCTTTGCCGGGGCGCTTGTGCTGCCGCCGTTCTATTACAAAGGCGTGCCGGACGAGGGGCTTATCGCCTATATCGAGACAATCGTGAAGGCGACGGCAGCAACGCCGATCCCGCTTTACCTTTACCATTTCCCCGCACAGTCGGGATTACCTTGGCATGTCGGGCTGATCAAACGCATGCTCGAAGCCTACGGCGATCGAATCGCTGGGCTCAAGGATTCATCCGGCGATATGGCCTACGCCCGCGAGGCCGCGGACGTTGCGGCGGGCTTTAAGGTATTTCCCTCGACCGAAGCGGCGCTGATGGAGGCGCGCGAGGGCACTTTTGCGGGCTGCATATCGGCGACCGCCAACCTTAACGCCGATCTCTGTGCGCAGGCCTGGCGCACAGGCGATGCGGCCGCGCTTGAGGACGCGGTCGCGATCCGCAAGCTGTTCGACGGAAGGCAGCTGGTGCCAGGGGTCAAGGCATTGCTAGCCCATATTCACGGGGACCCGACCTGGGCATGGGTGCAACCGCCACTCTTTGGCTATTCGCGGGCGGAGCAAACGGCGCTCGCCGCTCGCTATGACGGTCTGAGAGCGCGCGCCACGGTCTCGCCCGGGATGGCGGCAAGGTCTGCGCGGGCGCAGTAGCTCGCCGGGGCTCGCTGCCTGCGCCTCCGCGCGGCAAATAGCTGTACAACCAACCATGCGGCTGCTACGTGAGCCGGGTAGCTCATGGGCTCCCTTCATTGACGCTCAGGGGTGAGGCGACTATAAGCTCCGCGCAGTGGCGGCGAGGCTCTTGCCGCCACTTGCCTTTTCCGAACTATCCGGATGACATTGAGCGGGCTTGTACGGCCCCGTCCCGACAACGAGCAGAAAGTATGGCCAATACCAGTTCCGCCCGCAAAGCCACGCGCAAGATCGCCCGCCGCACCGAGATCAACAAGGGGAGGCGCTCCAAGTTGCGCAACTTGGTGCGCAGGGTCGAGGAAGCGATTGCAGCCGGCGACCGCGGCAAGGCGCTGGCCGCACTGAAGGAGGCCGAGCCCGCGATCATGCGGTCGGCGCAAAAAGGCATCGTCCATGCCAACGCCGCGAGCCGCAAAGTTTCCCGCCTGAGCCATCGCGTGGCCAAGCTCGGCGCCTGATAGAGCGAAGATCGATCAAACCGCGGCCTTTTCGCGGCTCGTCACCGCCCGTCCGTCCAACCGTTCACGCGCGTGCGAGTCGCAATCTGTAGGCGGGGATTGTGCTCGCCCGTAACAAAAGCGTCACGCGTTTCCGCGAACGTGTCTCGCTCATAAACTTGCTATTGACAGCCCTCGCCAGGTCGTCACATCGGCGTCGCTGAAAAGCTGATATTTGGCGGGGGTTACCCTGCGTTTCCGCACAAGGAAACAGCTGTCTTCAGAAAGGTTTATGGGGAAAGCAGGCGCAAGGACTTGGATATCGGACCGGACCGCAGTCACAGTTACAAGCGCCCGTCGATGCGCGGCAAAAGCTTTGGCCTCTCACAATCAATTCAAATCCCGCAATAACATCAATAATTTATCCGCAGAATGCGAGAGTGAGCAAAGTCAAAGAGCTGGAATTGCTGCGCGAATCATTCATCGTCATGATTTCGTAGCATTGCCGGAGTCCCGCAGCGTGCTATTTTGACTTTGCCGCTGGGCCACCGGTGGTTTTCAGTAAAAGGTTTGTGTTCGAGCTCATCGAAGATGAGGACGGGTGAGCTATGTTCTGTCGTTCCCAGTACGGCTCCCACCAAGCCCGAACGCGAACACAAGCGTAAGCTTCGTGGCGTCCCTCGAATTCCGTAAGGACAGCGCGAAGATAAACTGAATATTGGAAACGTCGAAATGATGCAGAGCCCCCGCAGGTAGCGGCGGCGATGGACAGGGGGGTATTGTGACAACGCCACGGGCAAAATCACTGGCCAGCGTGACCCGGCACCGGCCTAGAGTATTTTTATCGCACATCATTATTGCTGCCTGCGGTCCAGCTCCACCCGGGGATGGAAGCTAGTCAGGGTCGCGGCCAAACGGCTGTCTCCCTTCGACGTTGACCTTCCCATTGCTTTGATTTTGCGGGCAACCCCGCACCGTCGTGACGTCAATCCGTCATAAATAAAGAGACCAAGATGAGCACGGATCAGCAGCGTTGGACGCGCGTGAGGGATCGTCTTCGGGCAGAGGTTGGCGATGATATTTATTCGAGCTGGTTTGCGCGCATGGAGCTCGACGGCAGTGAGGGAGATACCGTCAAGCTCTCGGTACCAACGCGCTTCTTGAAAAGCTGGATCCAATCCCACTATGCCGAAAGGGTGCTTGCCTGCTGGCAGGCGGAGGATTGCGGCTATTCGCGCATCGAGCTCTCTGTTCGCTCCTCCGTCCTGCGTGCAGCGCTGCCGAAGAGCAAAGCAGGCGAGATGGCCGCGCTGATGCGCGATGTCACCGAAACGAAGGTCAACGGCGCGGATCTGCGCCTGCCGGGCGGTCCGATCCCAGGGCTGCACGAGTCGCTTGGCGGTTCTCCACTCGATCCACGGCTGACGTTCGAGACTTTCGTTGTGGGGCGCTGCAATACGCTAGCGCATGCCGCAGCCAAGCAGGTCGCGATCGCGCGGCGAGGCGAGGCCGTCATGTTCAACCCGCTCTACGTTCATGCTGGTGTGGGGCTCGGCAAGACGCATCTGCTGCAGGCGCTGGCTTGGGCCGGCAACGCCAGCAGCGACCGCAAGGTGCTTTACCTCACCGCTGAGAAATTCATGTATGGATTCGTGTCCGCGCTTCGGGCTCAGAATGCCATCGCATTCAAGGAGGCTGTGCGATCGATTGATGTTTTGGTCATCGACGATCTGCAATTTTTGCAGGGAAAGTCGACCCAGGCCGAATTCTGCCACACCCTCAATGCCCTTATCGACGCCGGCCGGCAGGTGGTCGTGGCAGCCGACAGGCCCCCTTCCGACCTTGAGAGCCTAGAAGAACGCGTGCGCTCGCGGCTTGCCGGAGGTCTGGCGGTGGAAATGGGATCGCTCGGCGAGGAGCTGCGTCTCGAAATCCTCAAGTCGCGAGCCGCCGCGGCAAGGCAGCATCATGCTGGCTTCGATGTCCCGCCAGTCGTGCTTGCATACATCGCCAAGACCGTAACCCACAATGGACGGGACCTCGAGGGAGCGCTCAATCGCCTCCTCGCCCATAGCAAGCTGACCGGCAATCCCATTACCCTGGAAATGGCGGAGCGCGAAATACGGGACCTGATACGCCCGCTAGAGCCCAAGCGCGTCAAAATCGAGGACATTCAGCGCGTGGTGGCCCGGCAATACAATGTGAGTCGCGCGGATCTGTTGTCGTCAAGACGTACGGCCAATGTCGTGCGTCCGCGCCAGGTTGCCATGTACCTGGCCAAAACATTGACGCTGCGGTCGTTGCCGGAAATTGGACGCCGGTTCGGCGGCCGCGACCACACGACGGTTCTGCATGCCGTGCGAAAAATCGAGAGCCTGGTTAATACCGACAATGCCCTTGCCGAGGAGATCGAGGTCTTGAAGCGCCAATTGCAGGAGTGAAGCGGCCGCATTGCCCGCCGTTCCGCGAACGGGGATGGGCGGGGAGACATGGGGTCCTTGAAGCACTTCTGCACTTGCGAAACCTTTGCGTAAGCGCCAACCTCTGTGCCCCTTTCGTCCCGGCGGGTAGGAACAATGAAGGTCACTGTTGAACGCGCGGCGCTGTTGAAATCGCTCGGACATGTTCATCGGGTGGTCGAGCGCCGCAACACAATCCCGATCCTAGGCAATGTGCTCATCAAGGCTGAGAATTCCAAGCTTGCCTTAAAGGCGACCGACCTCGACCTTGAAACAACCGAGACGATCTCCGCCGAGGTCGGGCCCGCCGGCGCGACCACCGCCCCGGCACACATGTTTTATGAGATCGTGCGCAAGCTCCCGGAAGGCACCCAGATCGTGATCGAAAGCTCCGGAGACCGCGCGGTGATGGCCATTCGCGCTGGCCGATCGCGTTTTACTCTGCAGACCCTCCCGGAAAGCGACTTTCCCGATCTCGCAACGGGGGAGATGACGCATGCGTTCAAGCTCTCCGGGATCGATCTCAAACGTCTGATCGACAAGACCAGTTTTGCGATCTCGACCGAGGAAACACGTTACTACCTTAACGGCATCTATCTTCACCCCGCCAGCACGGCCAAGGCAGCAACCCTGCGGGCCGTCGCAACCGACGGACACCGCCTCGCCCAATTCGAGCTTCCGCTGCCTTCCGGAGGCGCCGGGATGCCCGGTATCATCATTCCACGCAAGACCATTGGGGAAGTTCACCGCCTGATCGAAGATTCTGAAGCGGAAATCACAATCGAGCTCTCACCGGGAAAGATTCGATTCGCGATTGCGGACGCCGTGCTCACTTCCAAGCTCATCGACGGTACCTTCCCGGATTATGCTCGAGTCATCCCTGTCGGCAACGACAAGGAACTCACGGTTGACAAGAAGGAGTTCGAGCAGGCAGTCGATCGCGTCTCTACCGTCTCGAGTGAGCGCGGGCGCGCAGTGAAGCTTTCCTTGAACGACGGCAAGTTGATGCTTTCAGTCACCAATCCGGATTCCGGCAGCGCCACCGAGGAGCTCGAAGTCGAATACGGCTCGGACCCGCTCGATATCGGTTTCAACTCTCGTTACCTGCTGGATATTGCCGCCCAACTCGACGGCGAAGCCGCGACCTTGAAGCTCTCGGATCCGGGCTCTCCCACTCTGATACAGGACCGCGACAGCAAAAGCGCACTGTACGTTCTGATGCCGATGAGGGTGTAACAGGAATCGTGATCAAGCTATCAGTGATCAGAGGCATCTCCTGTACGCTCTGATTTCTGACCTTCGATTACTGAACCCTGCCATGCGCGCCTGCATCCGCCGCCTGACCCTGACGAATTTCCGCAGCTATCATGCCGCGCAAATCGAGGCAGATTGCGGCCCGATTGTGCTGACCGGACCGAACGGCGCGGGGAAAACTAATTTGATCGAAGCGATCTCCTTCCTCACTCCCGGGCGCGGCCTTCGGCGCGCGACTCTGGAAGATGTCGCGTTTTCCGAGGGAGACGGGTCGTGGGCAGTTTCGGCCGACGTGGAAGGAGCGTTGGGGCTTGCCGCTTTGGGTACTGGTATCGATCCGCCGGCGCGAGACGACGGCATCCGTTCACGCAAGTGCCGCATTGATCGCGATCCGGTGCCCTCCGCCACGGCTTTTGCCGATCATCTGCGGGTGATTTGGCTGGTGCCTGCCATGGACGGATTGTTCAACGGCCCCGCGTCCGAGCGCCGCCGCTTTCTCGACCGCCTGGTGCTGGCCATCGACGCGGAGCATGCCGGCCGGGTCGCGTCACTGGAGCGGGCGTTGCGCTCGCGCAATCGCCTGCTCGATGATGCCCGGCCTGACGTGCATTGGTTGGACGCGGTCGAGCACGAAACCGCCGAGCTGGCCGTTGCGGTCACGGCATCGCGAGTGGAGACCGTCGTTCGCCTGCAGGCCGCTCTCGCCGCCCGGGCGTCCCAGAGCGCATTTCCTGCAGCCAAGATTCGGCTCGACGGCAGGATGGAAGAGCTCGTTCTGCTTCGCCCAGCGGTCGAGATCGAAGATCATTATCGTGCCGTGCTGCGCGACAATCGTGCACGCGACGCCGCTGCCGGCCGCACACTCGAAGGTCCGCACCTCACCGATCTCGCAGTGCACCATGCCGGCAGCGATGTCGCCGCTGCCGATGCCTCGACGGGAGAACAGAAGGCGCTCCTGATTGGGCTCGTGCTGGCGCATGCCGGGCTGCTTGCCGAGATTGCGGGATATGTGCCCGTATTGCTCCTGGACGAGGTGACTGCGCATCTTGATCCGCTGCGCCGCCACGCACTCTATTCCGAGCTGGCAAGGCTCGGCGCTCAGAGCTGGATGACCGGCGCGGACGCCAACGCGTTCGCTGCGCTCTCGGAAGGGGCGCAAGTCTTCGAGGTAACGCTCGGTCAAATCAGAGCGCAAGCCGCAAGTCGGGTCTATTAGATGAGGACGAGGTCGTGATGCGTGCTGCCTACTATGAGCGAAATGGCACTGCCCGTGAGGTGTTGCAGGTTGGCGATATCGAAACTCCGCAGCCTGCACGCGGCGAAGTCCGCGTCCGGCTGCGCACGTCCGGAGTCAATCCTTCGGACGTCAAGAGCCGTGCGGGGCGAACGCGCAAGATGGCATTTCCGCGCGTAATCCCGCACAGCGACGGCGCGGGCGAGATTGATTGCGTGGGAGAAGGCGTTTCGTCGACGCGGGTGGGCGAGCGCGTCTGGTTGTGGAACGGCCAGTGGCAGCGTCCGTTCGGCACAGCCGCCGAGGCGATCATAGTTCCTGCCGAGCAGGCGGTTCCGCTGCCGCCGAATGTAAGCATGGAGGCCGCCGCTTGTCTCGGCATCCCGGCCTATACCGCGTGGCAGGCGATCGATCTCGCCGGCGCCAAGCAGGGCTCCACAGTGCTGATCGCCGGCGGCGCGGGCGCGGTAGGTCACTATGCCATTCAGCTCGCCAAAAAGCGAAGCGCCTTTGTGATCACCACGGTGAGCTCCTCCAGCAAAGCCGACATCGCGCGCCAAGCCGGGGCGGACCACGTGATCGACTACAGGCGCGAGAGCGTGGGGGAGCGCGTCAGGCAGATCACAGGGACTCGCGGCGTCCAGGCAGTGGTCGAGGTCGATCTCGCTGCCAATGCCAAGCTCTTGCCGGACGTGCTGGCGCCGAACGGCACAGTTGTCATCTATGGCAGCAGTGCGCCGGAGCTGCCGATCCCGTTCCAGTTTCTGCTCCAGAATAGCATCACACTGAAGTTCTTTCTGGTCTACGAGATGAGCAAGGAGATGCGCGAACGCGCGACCGCCGAGCTGACCGCGATGCTTGCGCGCAGTGAGCTTATCCATAACGTGACGCAGAGATTCAAGCTCGATCAGATAATAGCAGCTCACGAAGCGGTTGAATCGGGCAAGGCATCCGGAAATGTCATTGTCACGATCGGCGAATAGTGAATCTGGCAAGGGGTGATCATGTGCCGCGCCTGTCATGCACGGATAGGGGGAGCGGGCTCATCCTATCGTTTCCCGCGCGCCATCTCCTGAAGGTGCTGCCTAAGTTCCGGAGCGTGGCGATCGAGTGCCTTCCTCACTTGTGCGGGATCGATTCCTTTCGGGGTCTCTCCTTGCTCGACAGCTTCATGCATGCGCTTGAGCAGATCGAAATCGTGCTCGTCGCGATATGGCTTGAGGTCGAGGTCGGCCGGCACCTTGGAAAGACGCTCGTCGCCGATCGTCTTGACGTGCTTTTGCATGAAACGGTCGTAGTCGCGCCACAGCACGCCGGCGGCACGAACCGCCGCCTCCTCCGCGCGAGTCGCAATCTGGTGGGCATGCAGGTAGTGCAGGTGGAGCTGGTCGATAAGCGTCTTCTCGACCTCCTCGTGCAAGATCAGGAAACGGTCGGTGTCGATCTCCCGCCCGCGATATTTCATGAGGCGCGGCATGTGGCGGTCAATATAGATTGTCTTGCCGTCGTTGCTGTAGCCTGCGAGATACGGGATATCGTGCTCCCGATCGAGCTTCTTGACCCGGCGCACTATGGCATCGAGCGCGCGGTCGAGCATCAGGCTCGAAACATACCATTCGGGGACCCGGAGCTTCTTATGCGGCGCCTTGGGATGGCAAAAGTCCAGCGGCATTGACCTCTCCATTGACGCAATCGGGACCGCGAGCATCGCGACTGCGACTTGTCGAGTCCAGCGGTGTCCACGCACAAATTGTGGAACGGAAAGTCATTGGCCGACGCACAATCGGACGAAAAGCAAGCCCCTGCAGCACCCCGCCAGAACCGCGGGTTCCGCCGCCGCCGAGCCCTTGAAATTCCATAAAAAACAGTTACTTAGAGTTCACACTTTGGGCTGTACGAGACTCTTGTTTCGTGTCAAACCAAGCCCGTTCCATCCAGCCTCTCCGCACGCGATTCGAAAGTGATCCATGGCCGAAGCCGCCCGCCAAACTCCCGCTATTGCCGCCGATTACGGAGCAGAGTCAATCAAGGTGCTCAAGGGGCTCGATGCCGTCCGCAAGCGGCCTGGCATGTATATCGGCGATACGGATGACGGCTCGGGCCTGCATCACATGGTCTACGAGGTCGTCGACAATGCCATCGACGAAGCCCTTGCCGGCTTCGCCAAGGAGGTCGTCGTTACGCTCAATCCGGATGGATCCTGTTGCGTGCGCGACGACGGCCGCGGCATCCCGACCGACATCCACCAGGGCGAAGGCGTCTCGGCAGCCGAGGTCGTCATGACCCAGCTTCACGCCGGCGGCAAATTCGGCGAGGCGCATAATGCGGCAAATCCCTACAAGGTCTCGGGTGGCCTGCATGGGGTCGGCGTCTCCGTCGTGAACGCACTCTCGACCTGGCTCAAGCTGACCATCTGGCGCGACGGAAAAGAGCACTTCATCGAATTCCGTGACGGTGAAGCGCTCGCGCCGCTCTCCGTTGTCGGCACTGCTCATGACCGGCGGGGTACCGAGGTCGCTTTCCTGCCGAGTCCGCAGACCTTCACCATGACGGAGTTCGACTTCGCCACGCTCGAGCACCGCCTGCGCGAACTCGCCTTTCTCAATTCGGGTGTGCTGATCGTGCTCTCCGATAAGCGGCATGCGGTCGAGAAGCGCGAGGAGATGCGGTTCGAGGGCGGGGTCGAAGCGTTCGTGCGCTACATCGATCGCAACCAGACTCCGCTCATTCCGGCCCCGATCATGATCAAGGCCGAGCGCGACGGCATCGCGATCGAATGCGCGCTGTGGTGGAACGAGAGCTTTCACGAGACCGTGCTCTGCTTCACCAATACCATTCCGCAGCGTGACGGCGGCACCCATCTCGCAGGCTTTCGCGGTGCGCTTACGCGCCAGGTCACGGGCTATGCCGAGAAGGGTGGCGCTGCCCAGAAGGAGAAGGTGGCGCTCACCGGCGATGATTGCCGCGAGGGACTCACCGCTGTCCTCTCCTGCAAGGTGCCAGACCCGAAATTCTCCTCGCAGACCAAGGACAAGCTGGTTTCCTCCGAGGTGCGGCCGGTGGTCGAAAATCTCATAAACGAGGCGCTGCAGTATTGGTTCGAGGAGCACCCCGCGGAGGCGAAGGTCATTGTCAACAAGGTTATCACGGCAGCCGCGGCGCGTGAAGCCGCGCGCAAGGCACGCGAGATGACTCGAAAATCCGCACTCGGCATTACTTCGCTGCCGGGCAAGCTGGCGGATTGCCAGGAGCGGGATCCCGCAAAATCGGAGCTGTTCATCGTGGAGGGCGACAGCGCCGGTGGCTCGGCCAAGCAGGGCCGCGACCGAGCCTTCCAGGCGGTATTGCCGCTGCGCGGGAAAATTCTCAACGTGGAGCGCGCCCGACTCGACAAGATGCTCTCCAGCCAGGAGATCGGAACCCTGATTACCGCGCTGGGCACCGGCATCAGCGAGGATTTCAATGCCGAGAAGGTGCGCTACCACAAGATCATCATCATGACCGACGCGGACGTCGACGGATCGCACATTCGTACGCTTCTGCTCACCTTCTTCTATCGCCAGATGCGCGAGCTCATCGATCGCGGCCATCTCTTCATTGCGCAGCCGCCGCTCTACAAAGTCACGCGCGGCAAATCGGAGCAGTATCTCAAGGACGAGCGCGCTCTTGAGGACTTCCTCATTGCGGCCGGCCTCGAAGACTCGGTGCTGCGGCTGTCCTCGGGGGAGCATCGTGCCGGTGGCGACCTCAAGGAGCTCGTCGAGCAGGCTCGCGGCATCCGCAATCTGCTCGCTGGGCTGCACAGCCGCTACCACCGCAAGGTGGTGGAGCAGGCAGCGATTGCCGGGGTGCTCACGTCCCGCATTTTCGGAGACCCGCGAGCGGCAGCCGAGGCCGCAAGATATATTGCGCGACGGCTTGACGCGCTGTCCGAAGAGACCGAGCGCGGCTGGCAGGGAGAGTTCCGTGAAGGCGAGAGCTTCCACTTCGAGCGCAGCGTCCGTGGCGTCACTGATGTGGCGGTCCTTGACCAGGCGCTGCTCGGCTCGGCCGACGCGCGCAAGCTGGACGAGTATGCAGCGATGCTCCAGCAGGTCTATCCGCGCCCGGCGACGCTGCGTCGCAAGGACGAGGAGACGCCCATCCATGGTCCTGTCGCCCTGTTCGAGGCGGTGACCAATGCCGGCCGCAAGGGACTCTCGCTGCAGCGCTACAAGGGCCTCGGCGAGATGAACCCCAGCCAGCTGTGGGAGACCACGCTCGACACCAACGCCCGCTCGCTCCTGCAGGTCAACGTGAAGGAGATCGACGAGGCCAACATTCTGTTTGACGAGCTCATGGGCGACAAGGTCGAGCCGCGCCGCGCCTTCATCGAGCAGAATGCGCTCGCTGCAAGCGTCGATGCGTAGCGGCGATTACGCCGAGCGGGTTACGCCGGCTGCCCAGCCTGACGCCGCCCTGCGCGCCGCGTCCGTCCTGCGCCAATAGTCCTGCCAGCCCTCGCTCGGGCCGATGCCGTCGATCGCGGCAGGCCCGGTGATGCGCGCTGCAGCGCCTCCATCGAGCACCATTAGCGGCTTGCCCCCGTTACCGGCGGCATCGATGGCGGCGCGCAGCAGACGTCGATAGGCGCTGATCGCCTTGTCGCTCTGCCCGAGATGCTCCTTGCTGCGATCCGCGATCGCGCCCATGGACTCGCAGGCCCACTGGTCATGCACGTTGATGTCGGCGCCCATGCCGGTGAAGGTCTCGTGCTCCTGCTCATGCGGATCGAAACCGTAATCGTTGGTCTTGTTCTTGCGCGGGATGTAATCCGGCAGCTCGTACAGCGCGAGGCGCTGGCGCCGCATCTCGTCCTTGTTCACGGGAGCGCCGAAGCTTGTGAAGATGGCGTACCAGTAGTGCTTCTTGTCGTCGATCGGCACGTGCCACTGCGTGATGGTCATGTCGCTGCTCATGGGAATGGTGAAGGCGTGCGGAAACACAAGATTGGTGACGCGCACATGGGTGTGGACATCGTTGAGCCGGCGCAGCGTGATCACGCGCAGGCCGAACTCGGTCGGCTCCACCTCGATCCGCGGGCGCGGAAATTCACGCATGATCCGCGTCATCGGCATGTCCGAATCAATCGACCTGTCGCGAAACAGCTTGCCGTAGCCTTGCTCCGGCTCCTCGTCATGGAAAAAGCGGTGCAGAAACGAAGTGTGCGCCGGGTCGATGCCGACCTCGAGCGATTGCAGCCAGTTGCAATCGATCATCCCCTTAAAGGCGAAGGTGTGCGTGGCGGGCGCGCCAAAGCAGTCGAGATGAGGGAATGCCGGCGGCTCGCCGCCTCCCATATAGGCGAACAGGATCCCGCTCCTCTCCACGACCGGATAGGCCTGCTGCCGGATATTGACACACATGCCGCTCTCCGGCGGCTCCGCCGGAGTCTCCAGGCATTGGCCGGTGACGTCGAACAGCCAGCCGTGGAAGGAGCAACGCAGCCCCGCCTGCTCCAGACGTCCGAACGCCAAGTCGGTGCCGCGGTGAGGACACGCGCGCGCGAGCAAGCCGTAGCGACCTTGCCGGTCGCGAAAGATGACAAGGCTTTCACCCAGCAAGCGCACCGGCTTGACCGGCCGGTTGCCGGATAATTCATCGACCAGCGCAGCGGGCTGCCAATAACATCGCATCAACCGGCCGGCCGGCGTACCTGCGCCGGTCTGGGTGATGAGCTCGTTTTGCTCGGCGCTCAACATGACGGGTTCCTGTTCTGTCGAGGGTGAATTCCAAGCCCGCCGCCCTTAATGCCCCGGCAGCACCACCACCTTCGGTGCGGTCGGCAAAGTGGTCTTCGAGACGATCATGGAGGGGATTTCACTCATCTCCACCGTCCAGTTCTCGCGCACCCGTTCGAGGAAGCGCTGGAGCGTGAAGGCTGAGAAAAAATGCATGGGAATCGTCAGCGGCGCCTTGAGCGACTGGAGCACCTCAATCATGCCGTCGAGATCGAGCGTATAGCTGCCATCGACGGGCACGAAAACGACATCGACGCGGCCGATCTCGTTGAGTTGCTGCTGGGTGAGGGTGTGATGCAGGTGGCCGAGATGCGCGATGCACATATTGGCGATCTCGAAGATGAAGATGGAGTTGCCGTGGCGCTCGGTCCCGCCGCGCCAGTCGCGGATGTTGGTGGGCACATTGCGCACACGCACGTCCCCGACCGTGATATCGTGGCGTGCTGGCTGATCCGGCGTCGCTCCCCACCCGCGCAGCACATGCTTGATGGCCGGATCGGGGTAATCGGTATAGTGGGTTCCGTGCGCGTGGTTCATGGTAATGATGTCGGGGGTGACCGGCGAACGGACATAATCGTTGTAGTCAGTCGCTATGCGCACGAGCTGCGGGCTTTCGATCAAGAAAGTGGCGTGGCCGACATAGGTGATGCGGACCTGATCGGAGTTCAGAGCGACTGCAAAATCGGCGGGCCTGATGCGCGGCCGGCCGGCAGCAACGAGGCCGGGACAGTTCTCCCGCATCTCCGGCTTGACCGCGGGTGCCTGCACGCGCTCGAAAGCAGCAAGCTTGGTGACGTCAAGCGCGATGAGCCCGACGAGCGCGGCCAGCATTGTTTGGGCAAGCGATCCTGACATATTGGCTTCCCTCTCCGCGCCGAGTTGCGGACAGCAGCTCAATGCCGGGCAGAATTTCGCATGGATCGCACGCGGGCACCACCGGGCCTAGGGCAGGTTTTGAACTACAGAAGGGGGTTCGAAGCCGGCTTACTTCCGGCTTCTGCGCTCGCCCGGCACGAGCGAAAGCGTATGGCGCTCGCCGCTGCGCAGCGTGTCGATTTCGACCGCGCGGCCGATCTTCTCGCCCGCAAGCATGCGGATGAGGTCGTCCGCGCCGGTGACGGGAATGCCGTCGAGCGAAAGGATGATGTCGCCGACGCGCAGATCAGCGCGCTGTGCCGGACTGCCGGGCTCGACGTTTGCAACCATCACCGCGTTCTCCTGCGCGAGGCCGGCGGCGTGCCGGCGGCGGCGCGAGAGTGCGAGCTGCTGGGCTGCAATGCCGATATAGGCGCGGCGGACACGACCGTGGCGGACAAGCTCGCCCAGCACGAAATTGGCGGTGTTCGACGCTACCGCAAAGCAGATGCCTTGCGCGCCCATGATGACGGCAGTGTTGATGCCGACCACCTCGCCGTGGGAGGACACCAGCGGTCCACCGGAATTGCCCGGATTGAGCGCCGCGTCGGTCTGGACGACATCGTCGATCAAGCGTCCCGAGCGCGACCGCAGCGAGCGGCCGAGGGCGGACACGACGCCGGTCGTCACGGTCGATTCGAAGCCGAGCGGGTTGCCGATGGCGATCACCAGCTGGCCGCGGCGCAGCCGCTTGGAGTTTCCAAGTATCGCCGCCGGCAGCGTCACCGACGCATCGACCCGCACTAGCGCAAGATCGGTGTCGGGATCGTCGCCCACGACGCGCGCGGCAAGGTTGCGGCCTTCGACGGTGGTGACATCGACGCGGGAAGCTCCGCCGACCACATGGCTGTTGGTCAGCACCAGACCGTCGGGCGCCACCACCACGCCTGACCCGGTGCCGCCCTGCGCACGCGCGTCGCGCGCTTTCACATCGAGACGCACCACCGCCGGCCCGACCCGATCGACCACGTCGATGACGGCGCGGGAATAGGCATCGAGCAACGCCTGGTCTTCCGCGGGAAGCGCAGGCGAGCCTGTGAGATCGGACGTCGTGTTGTCGAGCATGAAGGTGACCCCGACAGATATGGGGTCTGCAAGGCCGGCGCGGTAGAGCGGCGGTGCGCGGCGGCGGCGTGCCCTAGCCATCCGGGCAGTTGGATTGCAGCCGGACGATGCGCATGTTCGCGGCAAACACCGTCAACCGGAGCGCCCTTACATGCAAACGCAAAGTTCATCCTTGACTGCACTCTCAGCCGATGTGGCTTCGCTTGCCACGCAGGCATCGCAATCGAGCATCGCGCTACGCGATCGCGGCCGCTGGTTCAGCGGCTTCTATTGGCGCCCCGATGTGATCGCGAGCGCAGCCGAGCTCATCGCGGCCAAAACCGGTGCGCGCCTCACCGTGGTGACTCCATCGCAGGAGACGATCGAGGGGATCGTCATTGGCCGCGATGCGTCAACCGACATCGCGCTGATAAGGGTGGGGGCGAGCGCGCCTGCCGTTGCACCGGCAACCGGTGCGCAAGTCTCCCTCGGGCAGGCAGTCCTGGCGGCGGGCAGAAGCCCGCACGGGCCGACCTGCGCCGTCGGTTTTGTCGCGTTGTCGGGACAACCCTGGCGCAGCATGCGCGGCGGCGAGGTCGGTCCCCGCATCTGGCTCGATATCCGATTGCCGTCCCACGCGGAAGGATCCGCCGTATTCGACGCAGGCGGCCGCTTCGTCGGCATGTCGGTGTTTGCGCCGCGCCGGCGCGTGCTGCTGATCCCGGCGGAGACGATCGAACGGGTAGGCCATGAGTTGCTCGCGCACGGGCGAATCCGCCGCGGCTATCTCGGAGTAGGGGTGCAGGCGGTCGCAGTCGGGACGGTCGCCGATACCGGGCACGGCGCTAAGAAGACCGGGCTCATGATCATCAGTCTCGATCCCAAAGGCCCGGCTGCGCAGGCGAGCTTGCAGCAAGGTGACATCATTCTCGCCTTCGACGGCAGCGCCACCGACTCGGTGCGCGCGCTTTCCGCCATGCTGCGCAATGCGGCGCCGGGCACGACCGCCAACCTCGACATTTCGCGTTCCGGTCGCGATATGAGGATGGCCGTCACCCTCGGCGAAGGCCCGACCGTGTGAATTTCAATGCTGCAATAGGCGTGCGCCAGAGTGGAATTGTCGTCGTGCTTGCGATCGACGACGATGAGTTGCGCAGCCGCACGCTGCGCGCGCTCGACCGCATCGATCGGCGGTTCATCCCTGGCATGGATTTCGCGGCCGCCGATGTCGTCATCTGCGACCATCTGCCGGAGGCCGACGAGCCGCCAATTGGTTCGCCTGTGCTGGTCATCGGCGCTCGCCCAATGATCGACGAGGCCGTGCGCCGCGGCTATGCCGGCGGGCTGCGGCCGTCATTCGGTGACGCCAAGCTGCACGCGGCGATCGAGGCCGTCATGCATGGTCTCGTGTGCATGGACGGGGGCGGCGAGGCGGTGCCGACATTCGACGATGAGGCGGATGCGGAGCCGCCTCTGGCCGAGCTGACCGTTCGCGAGGCGGAAGTCCTCCGGCAGCTCATGACCGGCGCTTCCAACAAGGAGATTGCGCGGCGTCTCGATATTTCCGTCCATACCGCGAAATTTCACGTGGCTTCCATTGCCGGCAAGCTCGGGGCGAGCGGACGTACCGATGCCGTGGCCCGCGCGCTGCGGCTTGCGCGCTCGATGATTTGATTGGCCCTTCTCAGCGCATGCTGATGGTGCCGCGCGAGGTAACCACTACCCAGCGGCCGTCCTGCTTGCGGATGGCATCGATGCGGCCGAGCCCGGGCACGAGGTCGCCCTGCTCGACCTCCATCATGCCGGCG
>Ga0306925_10000238_pt1 | contig 36591 bp, 25 predicted proteins | sample flu12Cox44000176_FD_203755 | JGI IMG/M metagenome (GOLD analysis project Ga0306925, IMG submission 203755) | Lab enrichment of tropical soil microbial communities from Luquillo Experimental Forest, Puerto Rico - flux8day.12C.oxic.44.000.176 (v2)... | ecosystem: Environmental > Terrestrial >... | reverse complement strand
GGCCAGCCCTCAACCAGGCCGCGAAGGATGGCAGGCTGGCAGCCCTGCACCACTTCGTGGCGGAAGCGCTCGGGCGTGAGGTCCCGGCCGGCGATCTCCTGGGGTGAGAGACTCATGGGCGGGCCGCGACGATCGAGGGCCGGTATCACTCGACTGCGGATGCGCGCACGCCCGCGAGGCCTTCGGTCGCTTTGAGGATGCGGTTGTTCTTCCTGCGCGCGAGGATGGGAAACTGCTTGAGCGAGGCGATCATGAAATAAATGAGCCGCAGAAAGTCGCGACGGAAGAGCTCGAGCACGACCGCATCCGGTAGTTTGCTCACGGTTTCCTGGTTGATGGTGTAGAGGCCGACGCACTTGCGGGTCGTGCCATCGTCGAACTCCGCCTCGATGTCGATCGGCTCGATGAGCTTGAGCTCGAGGAGCTTCGCAATGAACAGCTGCGTCACCTCCATCCCCGATTTGAGGCTCTGGAAAGCGTACATGATGCTCTCCAGGTACCGGGTCGGTTGACCGCTCGTGGTAAACAGGGCCTTGCCCTCCTCGACGCCGACGCGCGGGTGATCGAGGTCGATCGCAAGATCAGGCCCATGCGCGTAGAAGGGAATGCGCTGCAAACTGAGCGGCCGGTAGAACTCCCGTTCCGTCCACTCCTCGAGGAACACGTTCTCGCCCTCATCGAACCCCAGCATCGCACCGCAGTAGAACTGGCCGGTCCGCGGATCCTTCGAGAAGAGGATCGGATAATGGACCACCAGATGCGGAAACTCGCTGACCATCACCTCTACGAAGCGCTGATTGTCACAGTAGGTGGCCGATGCCCGTGCATCCACCTTCAGAGACCGGTGCGTCTCGCTGTTGAGCGGAACGATCTGCGTCATGTCAGACGGGCTGCAGCCCGTACTCGTAGATCTTGTTGAGGAGCTCGCGGTTCCTGGGCAGGCGTGTGCCCATCTCGACGGTGATCCGCTCGTTCTCCTTGACGAGGCGGGAAGCCGCGAGGGCAGTATCCGCCGTGTCCTCGGCCGCCACCTCCGTCTCGAAGCCCATGCCGTAGAGCACATACTGATAGCTCGCCGCCGGGAAGACCTCCTCGAGACGATCGAACTCGTCGAAGAACCACGGCGACTGGTACCTCCAGAGCGTCAACAGGTCCTTCAGCCGATCCGGCACGGTCGCCGGGTCGACGTTGTCGCGCCAGAACGCGCTGTCGGTGCGCTTCGTGAGCACGTAGTGGAGTTTCAGGAAGTCGATGATCCGGCCCCAGCGATACATCGTCACCTCATTGAAACGCCTCGCGATGATACCCATCACCTCGCGGCAGGCGGGCAGCTGCTCCGAGAGCAGCTTGGCCGACAACTCGACGAGCACAATGGCGGAGGATTCGAGCGGCTCGAGGAAACCGCCGGCAAGACCCACTGCCACGCAGTTGTTCTTCCAGAAGGTCTCGCGATGCCCCGAGCGGATCGGAATCTTGCGTGCCGACAGGCGCTGGTGCCTGGGGCCGATGTACCGCGACAAGGTCTCGCGCGCGGCTTCCTCGCTCGTGTGGCGGCTCGAGTAGACGTAGCCGATGCCACGGCGGGTGGGCAGACAGATGTCCCAGATCCAGCCGGCGTCCTGCGCCGTCGAGATGGTCTGCGACGCCATGGGCTCTTCGGGCGAGTCGAAGGGCACCTGGACCGCGAGCGCGGTATCGCAGAAGAGGATGTCTCCGCAATCCTTGAACCCGACGCCGAGCGTCTTGCCGATGAGCAGCGCCGCGAAGCCGCTGCAGTCTATGAAGAGGTCACCGGGAATGTCCCCGGCCTGCCGGGTCGAGACACTCTCGATATCACCTGATTCGCGCTGATTGACCTTGACGACATCCGCCCAGACGTGGCGCACGCCGAGCGTCTCCGTACAGTGCCTCGCGAGGAAGGGCGCGAACTTGCCGGCATCCAGATGGTAGGCGTAGTTCGCGAGCCCCTTGTACTCGGCGCTCGTGATCACCTTCGGCGCGAGCCCCGCATCGCACAGCCGGCCCTGCGGCGTGACGAAATCGCAGAAGCTGCGTCCCTGCCCCTCGCGGAACCAGTGAGGCACGAGGTTGAGCTGCGAGAACCCCTGCGGAAGCATGAGGGGATGGTAATAGGCATCGTCGGGAGCGCCTGTCGTCCAGCCCGCGAACTTACCGCCCTGCTTGAACGACGAATCGCACTGCCGGAAGAACTGCGTCTCCGATACCCCCATTCTCTCCAGGGACGCGCGCATCGTCGGCCAGGTTCCCTCTCCCACGCCGATGATCTTGATGTCCGGCGACTCGATCAGCGTCACCGCGAAGCCGTTGGCCTTGATCCGCGCCTGGTGGCGTGCCGCAATGATGCCCGCCGTGAGCCAGCCGGCAGTCCCTCCCCCGACTATGACGACCGATCGTACTGGTTGAACCACTCTCGATGCTCTCTATATATCGCGCGGCACGTTATCACATCAGCACCAAAGACAAAGGGGCCACCCGCGCGGGTGGCCCCACGTGCCCAATGGCAGCGCTCCCGCGGCTATAGCTTGGCGCGCAGCTGCAGCGTATACGACCGCCCATAATCGACCACGTTCAGCAGCTGGTTGCTGAAGCGGCCGGTGGTGTGGTACTCGGCGTTGGTGAGGTTCAATGCCTCGAAGAACACGCCGAAGTGGCTGTTGAAGTCGTAGCTCGTGCTGAAGTCGACTTCCGTGGAAGATTCGAGGAAGGTCGGCTCCGTACCGAACTGCGCGCTGTTCTGCTCCTGACCGAACGTCAGGAACTGCCTGGCCTGCCACTGCACCGCGAGCCGCGCCTGGAAACCGTAGTTCTGGTAGAAGGCGATCAGGTTCGCGGAGTTGCCGATGCCGGGCAAGGCGAACTGCGTCGTATTCTGCTCGATATTGTACGGATCGAACGGCTTGTTCGTGTGCACGTACGTTCCGTTGACCTGGAACCCGAAGCCGTACTTCAGCATCTGCTGCCACGTCACTTCGATGCCGTTCACGTCGGCCGACTCGCCGTTCACGATCGTGGTGTTGTGGAACACCATGTCGTTGCCATAGTTGGTCGAGAGCGGATTTGGATCCTTGATCGGCACCGTTATCGTGTCCACGCCATTGATCGGGAACTGCGTGATGTGCTTGTAGAACAGGTCTGCGGCCACGTAGGTGTTCTTCGCGTAATACCACTCTACTCCCAGGTCGAAGTTGTCCGACAGGTACGGCTTGAGCGCCGGATTGCCCGAATTGGAGACCAGTGCGTTCACGCGCCCGCCGTAGGTCGTATTCGGCTTGAGATCGTTATTCGGCGGTGGCGATGAGGTCCGCGAGGCGTCGAACCTCACTTTGAAGTCCGGCCGCACCAACAGGTTGAGATCCAGGGACGGCAGGAAATAGCCGTACGAACTGGACACCGACTGGAGTGTCGTTGGCCCGAAATTGAAGCTGTACGCCGTCTTGTCACCTGCCGGAACGGCCGCGCTCACCGGTACCGCGAACAGGCCCTCGGAGGTGACGTCGGTCTTCTGATAGCGCAAGCCGAGGTTCGTAATCAGCGGCATGTCGCCCAGGCCGAAGGTGTGCTCCGCGACCAGGAACGGCGCGTAATTCTTGCGCGCCACGTTGTTCACGCACGAGGGGCAGAGGTCGATGGGCGGCAGCACCCCCGGGTTCGGATAAACCGGAGTCGGATAGCCGTTGGTCTGCACGAAGCCGGGATTGATCGGCTGGGTGGTGAGAAAGTTCAGCACTGCATAAGGGTTGTACAGATTCACGCCCGGCGGCAGCTTGTCGTTGCCTTTAAAGCCCGGAATGAAGTTCGGCAGATTGATCGGCGTGAACAGGTTCGACGGTAAGGCAACGCCCTGTCCGATGTTACCCGAGGCGGGTCCGTAGCCGCTCCACAGCTGCCAGTTGTTGTTCGAGCCGTTGAAGGAGAAATTGTCGTACTCGGAGGCATCGAACTCGTCATCGATGTACTGGAAACCGAGGTTGATCTTGGTGTTTTCATTCTTCCAGGTGACGTCGATCTTTCCCTGGGTGATCTTGTCCGTGTTGATCTGCTGCTGCATCGGGATGACGTGCGAGCCGATGATGAACGGACTGTGCCCGAAGAAGTTGGGATCTCTCGGGTTGGTCGCAAAGTTGCTGTTTGGCCCGAACGCCGTCCAGTACGGCAGAGTGTTGCTGCTCTGGCTGGTGGCGAGACCTCCCGTGTAGTTGTTGAGTGTATTGCCGTAGCCCGTATCCACGTCGACATCAGTCAGGTTGTGGTTCGGGTTGAGCTTCGAGGTCGATTGAGCGGCATCCAGCTCCGCCCGCCAGTTGCTGCTCATGTCCCACGTCACGTTGATGCCGGGCGTGTTGGTGACGAGGTAGTTTTCCGCGATGAACGAGTTGAAGTCGGTCGGTCCGGTATACTGGAAGTCGCTGAGGGTGCCGTTGTTATCCTGCGTCGCGTTGGGGAACGCGCCGAACCAGGTGCTGAACTGGAATCGGTCCTGCTTGTCTTCGGACGACGAGTAGTTGTCGTCGATCGTGACCATCACCGCATCCGTCGGGTGCCACTGCAGCGCCACGCGCCCGTCCTTGCGCAGCTCCAGGGCGCGCTCGTAGTACATCGCCATGTCCTGGGGGTACCAGGTCGGCACGGCGCTCGTGCCGGCAGCGCCGGTGCCCACGCTCGTACAACCGGAGCTGCCGAAATTCGAGGTGGGCGCGGTGGCGAACGAGGAGCAGGGCAAGTACGTGCCCTTCCAGCCCACCACGTCGACGTGGTGATTGGTCACGTGCGACTCGTGGTAGTCCCCGGAGAGCAGGATGCCGAACTTGTTGTCGGCAAATGTGTTGCTGATGAGAGCGGCGACGCCCGGCCGAACGCCGCCGTCGTTCTCGTAGACGTTGCCTGACACATTGGCCCGCAGTTGCAGCCCCGGGGCGTCGAACGGATTGGGGAACTTGACGAGGATCGTTGCGCCGAGCGCGCCGGTCGAGAGGCTCAGATCCGGCGTCTTGAGCACCTGGACCTCTCTCACCCAATCGGAGCTCAGCGCGCTGAAATCGAAGTTCTGCCCGAGGCCCGAAGCGATGCGACGCCCGTCGCTCAGTATCTCGTTGAACTGCGACCCGAAGCCGCGAACCGTGACACCGGTGACATTACCGGTCGACGTTGCAGCACCGGCCCCCCCTGAGAGCAGGTTGACCGAGCCGCGGTCGACCGTGACACCGGGGATGCGCGAGATCGCCGCGCCGAGTGTCGCATCGGGGAACTGACCGATATCCTCGGCCGAGATCGCGTCCACGACGCCGACCGCCTGCTGCTTGATGTCCAGGCTCTTCTGCAGCGACGCCCGGATGCCGGTGATCACCACTTCCTGCAACTCACCCGCTCCTTGAGTGTCCGTCGCCTGCGCCGCAGCGCTCTGCGCAAAGAGTGGAGCGGACGCAGCGGCCGATACACCGCCCAGGATGGCGTGCACGACGGTACGGATCTGATTGTTCGAGCCTGTATTCTTCACGTGGATCTTCTCCCAATTTTTACGACGGACGGTTCGTCCGCGGCTGCCTCGCGCACATGAACTGCAGGCCCGCCGCGCGAGTCACGGCCTGTGACTCACGGTGATCGATGTGGCTGAGAAACGCTGCAAGACGACTCGTGGCGCAAGCGATCGCGCCTGAACCGGTCGTCAACGTTATTCGTGAAGCGAGCACGGCCCGCTTTCCCCCTCGCTACGCACAGACCCCCCCTTGGGTGCGCCTCGACACTCGCGCTCAGGGCCCGGTCTATGGCCGAGCGGGCGCCGAGCTACGGATTTTTTCACCCTGTCATGCTAGCGCTACCATAGTACCCGCGGTGCGCAGTGTGTCAAGAGGCTCACAGCGCCTTGGACTCACTCTATAGCGCGCGCAGTCATCCGTTGCGTGCGCGCATCGGGTAAGCGCAAGTGCATCGCCAGCACGTGCTCTTGCACAGGCTCAATCGCTGAGCGCCGCGGCGGCGTTGGCCGCCAGGATGAATGCCGTGGCGGCATCGATGACATATTCGTTCTCGTACCAGAGAAACGGCCAGGAGTCCTTGAGCTCGGGATAGTCCGGCTGGATGATCACGACGCCCGGTATCATGCCGCCCGGAATGAAGGAGTAGTCGGCCCGGTTGTTGCCGTAGGCAATCAGCTTCGAGGACGTTCCGACGGAGGAGACGTACGAGACGGCGGAGACCGGGTGGCGGCCGAGAACGTAGTCGAATCCGGCGAGCGTCTCCTCGATGCCCACGGCCGCCGGAAACGCCTGGTGCAGAAAGTACATGTGCACGGCGAATTCCGCCGCAACCCCCGAGCCGCCCCAGGTCCCGCCGCGGATCGGTACACCGAATGGATTGCGCGCCAGCTCCGCATTCTGTTGCGCCATGAAGGACGCGAGAGCCTGCGCGAGCGAGCTCCTGAAAGCGGCGTCCATCCAGGGAATGGCTCGCGCGGCCTCCCAGCCCAGGGCCGAGAAGTTACCGCGGATCGCAGGCAGCAGAGCACCTAAGCGATCCTGGTAGCGTCGCTCGCCGCGGGTAGCGATCAACAGCTCGACAGCCGCCCGCGTCTCCTCATCCGCGAGCTCGCCGCCGGTCGTGTTGAACGATCGGAACACGACCGGTGCATGAGCCTGCTCGTAGCCCCACGCGCGGATCGCGGTGTCGAGACACCGGGTCGCCAGGGCATCGTCGTACCCGCGCAGAGCGCGGCTCGCCGCGGCCAGCGAAGCCGCTGCCGCGTAGTTGAGCGGACTCGTATGAGAGGTGAACGCCCAGCGATCGTCGGGGAGGCCTGAGAAGACCCCGTCGCTCTCCGTGGGCTTGAGACGCGCGGCGTAGATGCGGCCGTCAGTCTGCGAAGCGGCATCGCCGAGATGGGTGTATTCCTGCAGGGTCGGCTCGATGATGCCGGGAATGGCATGACCGAAGGCCTCGTACTGTGCGAGCAGCGCGAGGACCCCATGCCTCACCTGCTGCAAGACGTCCGGAGAACCGTCCGGCCGGTGGATCTGCACCAGACGTTGTTCCTCATCGACCGTGGTCTGATCCCAGTCCACGTGAAACACCTCCCAGGCGAGCGCCAGATCGGTGATCACGCGCGCGTGCGTCTGGGTTCGCAGGTCGTAGTCTCCGGCGTCGTACCAACCACCGCGGTTGAGGCCCGGAATGTGCTCACCCGCGGCAAAGGGTGAGTCGGAGGTCGCGCCCATCGAATAGCCGTCAAAATGCGTGTAATTCACCGGGGCCTGGCGCGCATCGTCCATGTGCGAGACGCCATGCCAGACACGATAGTTCTCGCGCACCGCCACGTGATCCATCTGCACGGCGAGGTACGTGTCGAGCGTGGGTTGCCAAACGCCGTTGCGGTACACATCCGCTGCGATCCGGAATGGCGCCGTCCGTTGCCCGGCGTACTCGATGGCGTAGACGCCGCTCTCTCTGACTGCCGAGAAATCGAATGACGCGTAGCGATAGCGGAGCCACTGTCCCCACGGCTTGATGGCGCCGTGGAAGACTTCTGCGAAATCGCCGGCCGGATTCAGGCGCAGGATCCTGGCCGTGCCGGGCGCCGCGTAATGCGGATCCAGTTCCAGCAACGCCACCTTGCTGCGCGCCGGCGTATACCCCACCTGGTTGTACGACACGACCGGTGGACGGATCCACCCGGGCACGATGTGAGGATGGATGTGCCAAACGAGCGCGTTCTCGGTCCGGCCCGATGGGATCAAGCCGCGCACGACGAACCAGCCGTTCTGCGCCCTGCTGCGAGCGTCGAACAGCACGAGCGAGCCGCCCTCGGAACTGATGGCCACGCGTACCAGAGGATCCTCCGGGGCGAGTACCGCCGTCTGTCCGCTCGCGAGCGGCAGGGGTTGCGTCTCGCGGCCGGCGTTGCGTTCCATAGGACCGTTCGGGTGACGCGGGAAGAGCCCGAACCTGCCGTCGAACACGTAGCTCTTGCCGAAATAGGCCGTCGGCAGAAAATCGAGATTGAAGCCCGCCTTGCCGGCAAGAGTCGGCGGGAGCGGCCGATCGAGGTGCACTGCGACGCGTACACCCTCACCCTCGGCGGTGATCTCGAGACGATAGCTGAAGGACAGATCCGGGTATCCGGAATAGGCAATCAGCTGGTCGGGCACCGCGCCATGCTTGCGCGCGGTGAACGTCGGAACCGGATCCCATTGCTCCGGAGTCGCAGTGAGTCGGACCTCGCCGTCGGTGGCGATCCGCTCGCCGTGCAGGATCAACTCGATGCCGCCGAGCTTCTGATCGCGGAACACCGGATGAAAGGTGTTCTGGTATGCGAGAACGCTCAGCCCCTGCGTCTCGAAGTAGTCGCGCTCGTTCAGGTGCAGCTGCGCGGCCAGCACGGCATGGCCACACAGCGGCGCGAGGACGGCGAGACCCACCTTGCAGCGCATGGACACCTCCCTGGGATGTCCGGCGGCCGGGATCAGTACCTGCAGTGCCGCGCGATGATGCTTTCCGCCAATTCCTGCCGCCCGGAGCGCGGCGCGGGATCGAACCCGCTCTGCGTCGCCAGGTCGGCAAGGCCCGCGAGATCGAGTGCCCCGCTCGTGATGCGTTTGCCGAGCTCGCCGTCCCAACCGTGGTAGCGCTCCCGTTTGAGGCGCTGCAACGCCCCCTCCTGTACGACGTCCGCGGCCGCGAGCAATGCGCGCGCCAGCGTGTCGATGCCACCGATGTGCGCGAGGTACAGATCCGCCGGATCGATCGACTGACGCCGCAGCTTGGCATCGAAGTTGAAGCCGCCGGTCCTGAAGCCGCCGTCCTCGATCAGCTGCGTCATGGCCGGCACCAGCTCCTGCGCATTGTTGGGAAACTGATCCGTGTCCCAGCCGTTGCGCGGGTCGCCGCGATTGATGTCGATCGAGCCGAAGATCCCGTACGCCCGTGCCACGGCAATCTCGTGCTCGAAATCCATGCCCGCGAGCGTCGCGTGATTGACCTCGATGTTGACTCTCACTTCCTTCGTCAGGCCGTAGCGCTCGAGGAAGGCGTAGACCGCGGCCACGTCGTGGTCGTACTGATGCTTGGTGGGCTCGAAGGGCTTGGGCTCGACGAGAATCGTCCCGTGGAAGCCGATGCGATGCTTGTGCTCGACGACCATGGCGAGGAAGCGGCCGTACTGATCGAGTTCGCGGCCGAGATCCGTGTTGAGCAGCGAGTCGTAGCCCTCACGGCCGCCCCACAGCACGTAGTTCTCGCCGCCAAGCCGATGCGTGGCTTCCAGGCAATAGCGCACCTGCGCGGCCGCCCAGGCATAGACTTCGGGATCGGGATTGGTGGCGGCACCGGCCGCGTAGCGCGGATGGGTGAAAAGATTCGCCGTGCCCCACAGCAGCTTCACCCCGGTCGCCGCCATTTTGCCCGCGATTCCCTCTTCGATCGTGCGCAGGTAGCGGACGTGTTCCTTGAGGTTCGCGGCGGTGGCCATGACGTCCACGTCGTGGAACGTGAAATGGCTCACCCCGAGGCGCGCGAAGAAATCGAACGCGGCCTCCAGCTTCGTGTCGGCCATGGCTTGTGTCGCCGGCGTGCCGAGCCACGGGCGCGGCAGCGTTCCGCCACCGAAGATATCGTGTCCCGGCCAGTTGAAGGAGTGCCAGTAGCACACTGCAGGCTTGAGCCACTCCTGCATGCGTTTGCCGAGTACCTGGCGGTCCTGGTCGTAGACCCGATAAGCGAACTCGGTCTTTGCGTCCGTACCGGCGAAACGTATGGGCTCGACGTTGGAAAAGAGGCTCATGTTGGATATTCCTCGAAACTCGACTTGAGATCGTGATAGAGACGCATGAAGGTGTGGCGGCGTTCGGTGAGCAGCGTCGCGAGTGCGGCCTGCGGCTCGACGACACGCTCGAGGGGCGGCGCCACACATACGTCCTCGACCTTTTCCCCGCTCACCGCAAGCCGCGCCAGGCGCGCCGCGCCGAGCGCGGCTCCGACCTCGCTGCCCTCGCGATAGGTGAGCGGGCGGCCGAGCGCCGCGGCGAGCAGCTCTCCCCAGTACGGTAGCCGCGCGCCGCCGCCGGTGACGTTGACTTCATCCACCCAGCCGCCTCGCTCGACCAGCACATCGAGGCCGTCGGCGAATGCCAGCGCGACTCCCTCGAGCACGGCGCCGGCGAGGTCTGCAGCGTTCGTGTCCGGGGTGATGCCGAAGAACACCCCGCGCGCGCGCGGGTTGTTGTGAGGTGTTCGCTCGCCGGAGAGGTAAGGAAGGAAGAACGGCGACTGACGGCTGAGACCCCGCGAGCGGGCCGCATCGACCAGCTGACGCAGATCGGACTGCCCGGTCAGTTGCGCCACCCAGTCGAGCGTCGCGGCTGCGCTCAGCATGACGGACATTTGGTGCCAGCGATCGGGCAAACAGTGGCAGAACGCGTGCGCCGCGCGCTCGGGATTGGGCCGAAACCGGTCGGTGACGACGAACAGGACGCCCGAGGTACCGAGCGAAAGGAAGGCCTGTCCTGGCGCAACGACTCCCAGGCCCGCGGCGCTCGCCGCATTGTCACCGCCGCCGCCCGCCACCACAGCTCGCGGCAGCTGCAGCTCCTGCGCGGCACGCTCGCTCAGCGTCCCCGTCGGGCTCGTCCCCTCCGTGAGGCGCGGCATGTGAGTACGAGCGAGCCCGGTCGCCGCCAGCATGGCGTCCGACCAGTCACGTGCCCCGACGCTCAGCCAGCCGGTGCCCGAGGCATCGGACATGTCGCTCACCTTATCGCCGGTCAGCCTCAGGCGCACGTAGTCCTTCGGCAGCAGCACGCACGCGGTGCGGCGGAAGATCTCCGGCTCGTGACGCGACACCCATAGCAGCTTCGGTGCCGTGAAGCCCGGCATCATGATGTTGCCGGTGATGGCGCGGGCCGCCGGCTCGCGCTGCTCCAGATCGACACACTCGCGAGCCGAGCGGCCGTCGTTCCAGAGCATCGCCGGTCGCAGCACGCGATCCTCGGCGTCGAGGAGCGTCGCGCCGTGCATCTGGCCGCTCAGGCCCACCGCACGCACCGCCGCTCGGAGCTTCGCCGGCAGCGCGCCGACCGCGTTCACCGTCGCTTGCCACCACTGCTGCGGGTCCTGCTCGGAGAAGCCGGGCTGCGGCCGCCTCACCTCGAGAGGGACCGACGAGTGCCCGACGCTCGCGCCGCGCTCGTCGAGCAGCACCGCCTTGACGCTCGAGGTGCCGATGTCTATCCCTAAATACACTCAGGCGGCTCCGGGCGCGAAACGCACCGCGATCGCGAAGCGCTCACCGGATGACACCACGGTGGCGTCGCCCCGGCCCAGGGCACCGGCAGCGGCGCTCTGCGGCTCGACGCAGAAGAAATCGCGCCCCGCCGGTGCGTAGACGTGCAAATGACTGCAGTGGGCCGCACGGAGGGTGACCGACCGCTCGGGCCAGGAGAGCACTGCGACGCCATTCCATCCGGACAGACAGTGATCCAGCGACACGCTGCGCAACGGTCTGGGGGGATCGAAGTGCCACTCGGGGGGCGTAGCTGTCTCCTCGAGCGGCAGCGCGTCGCCATCCGTGCGCCACACGCGCGGCAGTCGCGCGCGCAGCTCGGCCCGGTCCGCGTCGGGAAAGTAAGGATGTAGTCCCAACATCGCGGGCATGGGGCCACTGCTCATGTTCCGGATCGACAACTCGACGGCAAGCGCGCCGTGTGCGAGCTCGAGGCGCTGCTCGCAGCAGTAGCGCCAGGGCCATTCGTCGCCGCCGCCCTCGAAAGTAAGCGTCGCGGCGGACGCCGACGCCGCGGTGACGGTCCAGGCCGCGCGCCAGCCCTGCCCGTGCAGCGGATGAGGGTCTGCGCTCCAGTTCGGCGCCAGGCAGACCGTCTGACCGTCGAAGTCGAAGCAGCCGCGCGCGATACGATTGGCGAACGGCACCATCGGGAAACAGGCCATCTCGAACGGATCGTCCGTGGCGCCGGCAGACGCGGGCCGCAGCACGTGCTCGCCACGCCAGGTGAGCTCGCGAATCGAGCCTCCCACGTGCGGCGCGAGCGTGAGCCGCATCGCCTCGTCCTGCAGTACGAGAAGGTCTGCATCGGTCTTCATGCCGCGCGCGTCAACCCCGCGATCAGCAGGTCGCCGACTGCTTGACGGTCTGCGGGGCGCGCCCGCTGCCAGCGGTCCATAGGTGCTGAATCTCCTCGAGCGTACGGCGCCGCGTCTCGGGCACGTAGAAATAGACGAAAGCTGCAGCGAGGAAACTCATCGCGCCGTAGACCCAATAGGGAAAGCCGTGATTGAACAGCGCGTTGAGTGTCGAGTTGCCGATGAGGATCTTGAAGGACCAGGAAACGAACAGGTTGGCGATCCACTGCGCCGCCACCGCAATCGACATGGCCCTGTTCTTGATGGCGTTCGGAAACATCTCCGACAGCATCACCCAGGTCACCGGACCCCACGACAATGCAAAACCGGCGATGTAGGTCATGGCCGCTATCAGCGGCCCGGTGCCCACGGCGTTTGCCTTGAACTGGAAGCCGAGGGTGATCATCGCAATCCCCATGACGATACCGCCGATGATGAGCAGCGGCTTGCGACCGAGCCTGTCGACCGTCAGGATCGCGACGACCGTGAAGATCACGTTAGTGATCCCGACGATCAGCGTCTGCCAGAAGGCAGAGTCGGTCGAGGCGCCGAGGTTCTGGAACATCAGCGGCGCGTAATACAGCACCGCATTGATGCCCACGAACTGCTGGAACACCGACAGCAGGATCCCGGCCACGATCACCAGGGTGCCGAAGGCGAAGAGCGGCGTCTTGCCCCCGTGCGCATGCTCGGCGAGCGACGCCTCGATCTCCTTGACGGTGGTCTGTGCTTCGGCCTGGCCGACGAGCCGACTCAGCACGGCGAGTGCGTCACGCGACCGCCCTTTCATCACGTACCAGCGCGGCGTGTCGGGAACGAGGGTGAGGAGGATCAGAAACAGGAGCGCCGGAATCGCCTCCGACAGCAACATGAGCCGCCAACCAACGGTGTGCAGCCAGGCCTCGTCCCCCTGGGCCTGGATGGTCCAGTTGACGAAGTAGACCACCGCCATGCCGAGGACGATGGAGAGCTGATTGAACGAGACCAGTCGGCCGCGAATCCGGCTCGGCGAGATCTCGGCGATATAGAGCGGCGACAGCATCGAAGCGATGCCGACACCGACGCCGCAGAGGATCCGATAGAGAATGAAGGGCGTCAGGGCATGCGGGCCCATCGTACCGATCGGTCCCAGACCGATTTCGGGGTAGGCCGAGCCCACCGCCGACAGCACGAACAGTACGGCAGCGACGATCAGTCCGCCCTTGCGGCCGACGGCCTTCGCCAGCCAGCCGGCGACGCCGGCACCGATGATGCAGCCGAACAGGGCGCTCGATATCGTCCAGCCGGAGAGACTGCCGCGCGCGGTCTCCGAAAGATGCAACGGATCGATGAAGTTGGCATCGATCGAGCTCACGGCGCCGGAGATCACCGCCGTGTCGTAGCCGAACAGAAGGCCACCCAATGTGGCCACGAACGTCAAGCCGGTAATCAACCAGCGGCTATTCTTCTCCACGCATCCCCCTCAAATCGCGCGGCCGGTCGAAGAGAGATGGTAGCGCTATCACCTGCAGCGCGTCAATTCGGATCGGGCCTCGTTCCGCCATCCATGGCGCCAGACGCCCGCCCCTGATGGCGCCCGGGCACCCGGCGGCGTGGGCGGGCGCGTAGCGCGCAGATCAGATCGACGCCGAGGACTCCCGTTTCACCAGAGTGAACTTCATGACGTGCTGCATCGGCTCGAGCGTGCGTCCGGAGCGCCGCAGACGGATTTCCTCGAGCAGAAACTCGACCGCCTTGCGCGCCATGGCTGCCACCGGTTGGCGAACCGTGGTCAAGGCAGGCCACATGGTGGTCGCAAGCGGTGTGTCGTCGAAGCCGACGACCGTCAGGTCCCGGGGCACCTCGAGCCGCAGGCGGTGAGCGACGGCGAGCGCCGCAGCAGCCATGTCGTCGTTGCTGGCAAATATGGCCGTGGGCTTGCGCGCCGCGTTCAGAATCTGCTCGGCAGCCGTAAGCCCCGAGCGATAGCTGAAGGAGCCGGGCCTCACCCAATCCGCCCGCACCGGCAGTCCCGCCTCACGCAGCGCCATCTCGAAGCCCGCCTGGCGTTGAGCGCTCGCGGTCTGATTCGGCGCGCCGATGATGAAGCCGATGTCGCGATGGCCGAGCGACAGCAGATAGCGCGTCATGGCCGCGGCCGCTTCGAAGTCGTCGATGCGCACCGAGATCCCCGTCGGTTCTGGCCGGCCGGTAGCCACCGCGATGAAGGGCACCCGCGCCTGGCGCAGTGCCTCGAGTGCGGCACTGGAATCCGACAACGGCGGTGGCAGGATGATGCCGCCGACTCCGTCCTGCACCAGCCGGTCGATCGCCACGCGCTCATTGCGGGCACCGCACTTCTCGAGGACGATTTGACATCCCGCATGACTGCTCTGCTCCAGAACACCCACGAGCAGCTCGTTCAGGTAAGCCGCGCTCGGGTTGTTGTAGAGCAGGCCGATGTGCGCCGCCGAGGCCCGCGCCAGGTTGCGCGCCGCGACGTTCGGTGAATAACCGAGCTGCTTGATGGCGGCCTCGACCCGTTGCCGGGTGCTCGCCTCCACGTAGGCATCGCCGCTCAGCGCGCGTGATACCGTCATCGGCGAGACGCCGGCCTGCTTCGCCACCTCGTACATCGTCACTGCGTTGCGGCGCCGTCGCGGCGTTCTCTTTGTTTTTTTTGCTTCGGCAGTGTTAGCTGTACTCATCGTAGTTGCGAATTCCACGCCAGACCGGGATTCGAGATCAAATCCAACCGCGGTGGCGGCCGACCGCCACTCTCTGCGTCTGTATATCAATAGCGCAAATCCGACGGTAGCGATACCATCAAACGCATGCCCTCCTGGTCGCAGGTGTTGCTGCTGCTGACCGTGTGGGGCACGGCTCCCGCGGCGCTCGCCGAAGACGGCTACGAATTGTGGCTGCGCTACCGTGCCGTACCGGCGCCGTGGCTCGAAACCTATCACCGGTCGGTCACCGAAGTCGTTGCGGGTACACGCTCTCCCACGCTCGAGATCGCAGCTGCCGAACTGGCGCGCGGACTCGCCGGGCTGCTCGGCAGCGCGCCGCCCCCGGCACCGGCGCCCACCCGTGACGGCAGCCTCATTCTCGGCACCCCCCGCTCACTGCCCCTGATCGCAAGACTGCCGCTCGATCTCGATCAACTGGGTCCTGAGGGTTACGTCATCCGCACCCTCAGCTTCGAGCGCCGTCGCGTCATCGTGATCGCGGCCAGGGAGGACATCGGCGTGCTCTATGGCACGTTTCATTTCCTCAGGCTGCTGCAGACGCGTCAGCCGCTCGAGCAACTCGATGTTACCTCGGTGCCGCGCATCCGGCACCGCATCCTCGATCACTGGGACAATCCCGACCGCACCGTCGAGCGCGGCTACGCCGGCGAGTCGATCTGGGACTGGCACAAGTTGCCGGATTATGTCGATCCCCGCTACACCGACTACGCGCGCGCCTGCGCCTCAGTCGGCATCAATGGCACCGTCCCGACCAACGTCAACGCGAGTGCGGTCAGCCTCACGCCACGCTACCTGCGCAAGCTCGCAGCTCTCGCCGCGCTGCTGCGCCCCTACGGCCTGCGGGTCTACCTGACCGCGCGTTTCAGCGCACCGATCGAGATCGGCGGCCTGAAGACCGCCGACCCACTGGAGCCCGCGGTGCGCAACTGGTGGCGTGGAAAGGTTGACGAGATCTATGCCCTGATCCCGGACTTCGGCGGGTTCCTGGTGAAGGCGGATTCCGAGGGCCAGCCCGGTCCGCAGAGGTATTCGCGCACGCACGCCGATGGCGCCAACGTGCTGGCCGAGGCCCTCGCCCCGCACGGCGGCATCGTCATGTGGCGCGCGTTCGTGTACTCGAACCGCAAGGAGGAAGACCGGGTGCGGCAGGCGTTCGAGGAATTCGTGCCGCTCGATGCGAAGTTCCGCGACAACGTGCTGCTGCAGGTGAAGAACGGACCACTCGACTTCCAGCCGCGCGAGCCCGTCCATCCACTGTTCGGTGCGATGCCGCGGACGGCCATGATGCTCGAGGTCCAGCTCACCAAGGAGTACCTGGGGTTCGCGACCCACCTCGTGTATCTGGCGCCGCTCTTCGAGGAGGTGCTTCGCTCGGACACCTACGCCCGGGGCGAGGGCTCGACCGTCGCCAGGATCATTGACGGCTCGCTGTTCGGCCACTCACAGAGCGGGATTGCCGGAGTGGCCAACATCGGCTCAGACCGCAACTGGACCGGCTCTCATTTCGACCAGGCGAACTGGTATGCATTCGGCCGCCTCGCCTGGGACTGGTCATTGTCGTCGCGGGAAATCGCCGCAGAGTGGGTGCGGATGACCTTCTCGAATGATCCGGCCTTCGTCGAGCCCGTCGTCGCCATGATGCTCGAGTCGCGCGAAGCGGCAGTCGACTACATGACGCCGCTCGGCCTGCATCACCAGATGGCTCGCGACACTCACTATGGCCCGGCACCCTGGGTGACGGGCGGTCCGCGCGCCGACTGGACGTCGGTGTACTACAACCGCGCCGACGCACGGGGGATCGGATTCGACCGCACCGCCACGGGCAGCAATGCGGTCGCGCAGTATGCGCCGCCGGTAGCCGCGCAGTTCGCGGATCTGGCGCGTGTTCCGGAGCAGTTCCTGCTCTGGTTCCACCACCTTCCGTGGGAGTACCGCATGGCCTCGGGACGGACGCTGTGGGAGGAGCTCGTGAGTCACTACACGCGCGGAGTTCAGGCGGTAAGCGCCATGCGGCGCACCTGGTCGGGCCTCGCCGGCCAGGTGGATCCGGAGCGCTATGGTGAAGTGAGCGCTTTCCTCGCCATCCAGGAGCAGGAAGCCACCTGGTGGCGCGATGCGAGCATTGCTTATTTCCAGAGCCTCTCGCGCCGGCCGCTGCCGCCCGGCTACACTCCGCCGCGGCATCCGCTGGAGTACTACGAGAGCCTGTGTTTCCCGTACGTGCCCGGCAGCGCGCCCCGTGCGGGGGCTTGCGAGGGGCGCGAGTTGTGGTAGCGCTACCAACCCCCTCCGTGTAGCATCGTGAGCGCGGCGATCGGCGGCTTGCGCGGGCGCAGCGATTACCGCAAGTGACAGGCCGGAGCCACCAGAGGGGGGATGATGGGGGGGACTCGATGCGCCCGAGACGCGGCGCGGGCGTGCAGCCGGAGATTCGGCGTATGGCTGCTGGCAACGGAGCTGCTGCTCACCGCGACTTTGCACGCGGCCGAGCCTCGCGGTCTACCGCTCTATAAGAACTCCGCTGCCCCTGTCGATCGACGCGTCGAGGACCTGCTCGCGCGCATGACGCTCGAGGAGAAAATTGCGCAGATCACCTGCCTGTGGAACCGCAAGAAAGAGATTCTGACCCCGGGTGGGGATTTCGATCCTGTCAAGGCACATCAGGCCTTCCCGGCAGGCATTGGACAGATTGCCCGTCCGAGCGACCTCGACGGCAGCGGCGATCCCCTCATCCGACCCTACCGCGATGCACGCCAGACGGTGGCGCTGGTCAATGCTATTCAACACTATGCGGTGGACCAGACCCGCCTTGGCATCCCGGTGCTGTTCCACGAGGAGGGACTGCACGGCTACGCCGCGCGCGGCGCCACCAGCTTCCCGCAGGCGATTGCGCTCGCGAGCTCCTGGGATCCGGAGCTCCTCACCCGTGTGTTCGCGATTGCCGGCCGGGAAATTCGCGCCCGCGGCGTGCAACAGGTGCTCGCACCCGTCGTCGACGTCGGCCGCGATCCCCGCTGGGGCCGGATCGAAGAGACCTACGGCGAAGATCCCTACCTGGTGGGCCAGCTGGGGATTGCGGCTGTGCGGGGGTTTCAAGGCACTGCGCTGCCGCTGGCTGCGGGTAATGTCTTCGCCACACTCAAGCACATGACCGGGCATGGCCAACCCGAGAGCGGCACCAATGTCGGTCCGGCCAGCATCTCCGAGCGTACGTTGCGCGAGGTGTTCTTTCCGCCCTTTGCCGCGGCCATTCATACGGCGAGCGCCCGCAATGTGATGCCGTCGTACAACGAGATCGACGGCATCCCCTCGCACGCCAACCATTGGCTGCTGCACGACGTGCTGCGCGGCGAGATGGGCTTCACCGGCGCCGTCGTCAGCGACTATTACGGCATCGAGCAGCTGCAGACATTGCATCACGTCGAACCGGACCTCGTGCACGCCGCCGCTCGCGCCCTGCGCGCCGGGGTGGATTTCGACCTTCCCGACGGCGAGGCGTATGCCATGCTGCCCCAGGCGCTGGCAGCCGGACTCGTGACGCAAGCGCAGATCGACGCTGCGGTGCGGCGCATGCTGCGCATGAAGTTCCTGGCCGGGCTGTTCGAGAATCCTTACGCCGACGCAGACCACGCAGAGTCGATCACGGGCAACGCCGAGGCTCGCGCGCTGGCGGTGGAAGCGGCGCGCGAATCGACCGTGCTCCTCAAGAATGACGGTACCCTGCCCCTGCGTGCCGGGGCGCTGCGGACCCTCGCCGTGATCGGACCCAATGCGTCTACCGCGCAGCTGGGGGGATACTCGAACGTGCCGGCGCACACTGTCAGCGTGCTCGATGGCATCAGGACCAGGGTGGGCACGGGGGTGCGCATCGTGAGTGCCGAAGGGGTACGGCTCACCACGAGCGGCGACTGGTACACCGACGACGTGCAACTGGCAAACCGCGATGAAAACCTCGGCCGGATCAAGGAAGCGGTGACGGTCGCCCAGGCGGCCGATGCGATCATCCTCGTCCTTGGCACAAACGCTGCGACGAGCCGCGAGGGCTGGGCCGACAATCATCTCGGGGATCGCGCCACGCTCGGGCTCGTGGGTCAGCAGGACGATCTGGCCACCGCGATCTTTGCCTTGGGCAAGCCCGTCGTGGTGCTCCTCATCAACGGCCCACCGCTGTCGATTCCCGAGGTCGTCAACCGCGCGAATGCCGTGCTGGAGGGCTGGTATCCGGGCCAGGAAGGTGGCACGGCGCTCGCGGACATACTCTTCGGTGATGTCAATCCCGGCGGCAAGCTTCCCGTGACCGTGGCACGATCGGCAGGCCAACTGCCCATGTTTTACGACCAGAAACCGAGTGCTCATCGCGGCTACCTGTTCGATTCCAGGGAGCCGTTGTTTCCCTTCGGCTACGGGCTGTCCTACACGACGTTCGAAACCGGCGCGCCACGTCTGTCTGCGACTCAGATCAGGGCGGATCAGCCCGTTGCCGTGACGGTCGATGTCACGAATACCGGCAAGGTCGCCGGTGACGAGGTCGTGCAGCTATACCTGCATCACCTCGTGAGCTCAGTCACGCGACCGGTCAAGGAGCTCAAGGGGTTCAGGCGCGTGAGGCTCGCGCCCGGTGAGCGCACCAGCGTGCAGTTCACCCTGGATCGGGATGCGCTTTCGTTCTGGGACGAACACATGAAACGAACCGTGGAACCCGGTGCGGTCGAGATCATGGCCGGTCCGAGCTCGGTGGACCTCAAACGCACGACGCTAGAAGTGGTGCGCTAGCAGGCATGGGCATGCACACTGCGACCGATATCTTCGCCAGGCGCCGCAGCCTGTTTTCGTTCTGGCTCGGGTGCGCAGCGGTCACGGCGGGCGTGCTCACGCACGTGCCGATGTTTCTCATGGGGCGGCACAATCACTACGTGCTCGCCGGTATGCCGATGGGCGCTGCCATGATCTGGGGAATGGCCGCCATCGTCGCCGGCATCGCCCTCGCGGGCTATGGGCTGCTGCCGCTCACCCCTGCCGGTGCGCCGGGCACTATCGAGCCGATCGCGCCTCCGGAAGATGCGCCGCTATCGGCCCGTCACTGGATGGTGGCGGGGATGCTCGCGGTCGCCCTGGTCATCGACATCATGAAGCCGGCAAGCCTCGGCTTCGTCACGCCCGGCATGCGCGCGGAATACACGATCGGCAGCGCCACCGTTGCCTGGCTGCCCTTTGCAGCGCTCACCGGTACCGCCGTCGGCTCCTTCGTCTGGGGCGCGCTGGCGGATCTGTACGGGCGCCGCGGTGCAATTCTTCTTTCCGCCGTGATGTTCATCGGCACCTCGATCTGCGGCGCAATGCCGAGCTTCTGGTGGAACGTCGCGATGTGCTTCCTCATGGGTGCCGCAGCTGGCGGGATGTTGCCGGTCGCCTACGCCCTGCTCGCCGAGATCATGCCGACCCGTCATCGCGGGTGGTGCCTCGTGTTGATCGGTGGCGTGGGCGCCATCGGCGGTTTCTTCGCCTCGAGCGCCTTCTCCGCGCTGCTGCAGCCCACCTTCGGCTGGCGCGTGATGTGGCTGCTGAATTTTCCCACCGGACTGCTGCTGGTGCTCATGAGCCCGCTGCTGCCGGAGTCGGCGCGCTTCCTGCAGCTCACCGGCCGCGCGGTCGAGGCCCGTGCGATGCTCGCCCGCTTCGGTGTCGTGGGGCGTGCCGAGGATCGGGCCGACAGCCTCGCTGTCCCCAACCCCGGGTCGAATAACCGCCCGGTGCCCGGTAACGGCCGGGGCCTCCTCGGCATCACGGGCGCCCTCACGCTCACGGCGCTGGCCTGGAGCCTCGTCAACTTCGGAGTGCTGCTGTGGCTGCCGAGTGCGCTGGTTGCCGAAGGACAAAGTGTCGGCGCCGCCAGCGCGCTCATCGCACGCTCAACCCTGATCGCGGCACCCGTCGTGTTGGTGTCCGCCTGGCTGTACAGCAACTGGAGCACCAAGGGCTCGCTGATGCTGATGGTCGGCATCACCACCTGCGGCCTGCTGGGCCTGCAACTGCGCTCCCACGGCTTCGGCCTCTTCGGCAACACGGTTTTCGACCTGACGCTGCTGATCATCGGGACGAGCGGGGTGATCGCGATGCTGCTGCCTTATACGTCCGAGAGCTTTCCGCTGCGGATCCGCGGGCGTGCCACGGGCTGGGTGGCCGGCTGCAGCAAGCTCGGCGGCCTCTTCGCCCAGACGCTCAGTGTCCTCGGTGCGGCGCCGGCGTTGTCGGCAGCGGCACTCGCCATCAGCGCTCCCGCGCTCGCGGCGCTGCTGCTGCTGGCGTGGTTCGGCCGGGAAACGCGCCAGCGTGACCTGCGTGAGCTGGAAGCCGAACACGGAATCCCTGTGCATCGAGCCTCCCAGTCGCCTCCGCTACGCGCATCAGTCCACAGTGCCCGTTCATGGCGATGAATCGCCGCAGCGTCATGGGGTCGATGGTCGCGTTGGCAGGCGCCTCGCTCGGAGCCCGGCTGCGGCCAGCGCGCTCGCAGCCGCCGACGGCGACCGTGGCCAGCGAGCCCCAAAACGTGGCGGAGTTTCCACCGGGATTCCTCTGGGGCGCCGCGACGGCGGCTTACCAGGTCGAGGGTGCGTGGAACGAGGACGGCAGGGGTGAATCAATCTGGGATCGCTTCGCTCACCAGCCCGGTAACATCAAGAATGGCGATACGGGCGATGTCGCCTGCGACAGCTATCGCCGCTATCCCGATGACATTGCACTGCTGAAGCAGCTGAATCTGAAGAGCTACCGCTTCTCGATCGCCTGGCCCCGCGTACAGCCTCTGGGACGCGGCGCCACCAACCCCAAGGGCCTCGACTACTACAAGCGCCTCACGGACGCGATACTCGAAGCCGGCATACGGCCTCTGCCGACGCTATATCACTGGGATCTGCCGCAGCCTCTCGAGGATGCCGGCGGCTGGCCGGCCCGAGACACCGCCGCACGTTTCGCGGAGTACGTTCGCATCGTGGCTCAGGCGCTCGGCGATCGTATCCCCCAGTGGATCATTTTCAACGAGCCAAAGACATTTACCGGCGTGGGCTACTGGAACGGCCGGCACGCGCCGGGCCGACGCGACTGGTCGGCGTTTCTGCGAGCCACGCACACCGTGAACCTCGCCCAGGGCGAGGCGTTTCGTGCCCTGAAAGCGACCAATGGGCGCCTGAAGGTTGGCAGCGCCTTCGACGTGGCACCGATGTACCCGGCGACCTCCTCGTACGCGGATCTGGCGGCGGCCGAGCGCTGGCATCAGTTTCAGAATCTCTGGTTCGTCACGACCGCGCTGCGCGGCCACTACCCGGAGGGGGTGCTGCCCGCGGAGCGCCAGGCGGAGCTGCTCGGCTTTCGGGACGGTGACGAACGCATCATGCGCGCCCCGCTCGATTTCCTGGGATTGAACTACTATTCGCCGTGGATCGTGCAGGACTCGACTGCAACCGACAGCGCACCGGACATCAATGTCCGCGGCCAGTGGGCGACCGCGCCGGGTACACACGCCAAGACTGACATCGGATGGGACATCTACCCGGAAGGCTTCTATCAGATCCTCGTGCGGATGGCGCGCATGACCGGCAAGCTGCCGATCGAGATCACCGAGAACGGCGCAGCGTACAACGTGGCGCCGGATCCGCAGGGACGCATCCACGACAGCGACAGAATCGCTTACCTGAAGAGCCACCTGCTGGCGCTGGCGCAGGCCATGCGCGATGGAGTTCCCGTGCGCGCCTACCATTGCTGGAGCCTGCTCGATAATTTCGAGTGGGCGGAAGGTTACTCGCAGCGCTTTGGACTGGTGTATGTCGACTTCGCGAACGGCCAGCGCCGACTGATCAAGGAATCCGGCCATTGGTATGCGAATGTGGCTGCAACGAACCGCGTGAGTTGACTCGGCGGTCTCATTCCGGCCCGTGAGTTGTTGCCGCCCCGGACCATGCCGGCAGAATCTTCCAACGTTCGCGAGTTGCTCGCCCTCGCCGTGCAAAACCACCGCGCCGGGCGACTGGCCGAAGCGGAAGGCATCTACCGGCGGATCCTGGAAACCGATGCCAGACAGGCCGACGCCCTGCATCTTCTCGGTGTTCTCTCGCATCAGACCGGCCGCCACGAAAACGCGGTCGAACTGATCGGCGCGGCCATCGCGCAGAACGACCGAGTACCGGCCTTTCATAACAATCTGGCGAATGCCCTGCATGCCCAGGGGAAGCTGCCGGAGGCGGCGGCTGCTTACCTTCGTGCGCTGACCCTGAAGCCGGATCATGTGGAGGCGCACTACAACCTGGGCATCGTCCTGCACGCGCAGGGCAAGCTGGAGGAAGCGGCAGCATCCTATCGACGGGCGCTGTCCCTGAGACCCAACCACGCCGACACGCTCTGCAATCTCGGTAACACGCTGCAGGCGCAGGGTAAGCGCGATGAAGCCGTGTCCGCGTACCAGCAGGCCCTGAGGTGCAGGCCGGACCATGCCGCGGCTCACTGCAACCTGGGCAATGTTCTCAAGGCATTGGGCGAGCTGGATGATGCAGCCGCCTCGTACGCGCGCGCGCTGACCCACAAGCCCCATTACGCCGAGGCGCACAACAATCTCGGCAACCTGCTCCTCGAACAGGACAAGCCCGAGGAAGCGGCTGTGTGCTACCAGCGAGCGTTGACTTACAAGCCGGACTACGCCGAGGCTCTCACCGGTCTTGGCAACGCACTGAAGGAGCATGGTCGGCTGCAGGACGCACTGGCGTCCTACGGGCGTGCACTGGACGTGAGGCCGGAGCACGCCGAAGCACGGCTGGGCCAGGCCATCGCCGTCATCCCGGTGCTCGCCGACAACATCACCGAAAGTGTCGCGGCAACGGAAAAGTTCGCGCAGGCACTCGATGACTTGACGGCCTGGGACCGTGCCAACCCCGGGAAGCTGGGTAAGTCAGTGGGTACCCACCAGCCGTTCTACCTCGCCTATCGGCCGGGAGACGTCACCAAGCTGCTGTGTCGCTATGGCGATCTGGCCGGCACTGCGGCGGCGATCCATTGGCGAGCAACGGCACAGCCGAGTCCGGCCAGTCAAGGCTCGCGAGCTCGCACGCGTCTCGTGGTCGTAAGCGGCCAGGTGCGACAGCACCCGGTCTGGGACGTGATCCTGCGGGGTGTGGTCGCGTACCTCGATCGAGGTCAGTTCGAGATTCTTCTCTATCACACCAGTCCGATCACTGACGAGCAGACGAACTGGGCGAGCACCCAGGTCGAGCGCTTCGTGCAAGGTCCGAAGTCGACGCAAGGCTGGCTGGATGAAATCGCGAGGGACCGACCGGACGTCATCTTTTATCCCGAAGTCGGCATGGACCCGGTCACCGGGGTATTGGCTTCATTGCGACTGGCGCCACTGCAGATCGCGAGCTGGGGACATCCGGTGACGACCGGTTTGCCGACCATGGACTTGTTCCTGTCGGGAGAGCTGCTGGAGAGCCCGGCAGGGGAACAACACTACCGGGAAAAGCTGATCCGCCTGCCCGGCACCGGCGTCTGTACTGAACCCACCACGCGCGAGGCGCAACCCTGGGCAGGTCCCGCGCGGCCGACAAACGTCGTGCGTTTCGCCATCTGCCAGCAGCCAATCAAGTTCGATCCGGCAGACGACGTGCTGCTCACGCGGATCGCCAAAGCCGTCGGACCTTGCGAATTCTGGCTCGCTTCACCCCGCAAGCTGCACTGGGCCACGATGAGACTTCGTGAGCGGCTCGCGGCCGCGTTCCTGAACGAAGGGCTGGACCCCGAGACGTATCTGCGTGTCACACCGTGGCTGACGCGCTCACATTTTCTCGGCTTTCTCGATGAGATGGATGTGTACCTGGACTGCCCGGCGTTCTCGGGCTACACGACCGCCTGGCAGGCGATTCATCGCGGCGTGCCCATCCTCACCATGGAGGGTGAGTTTCTGCGTCAACGCCTGGCTGCTGGCCTGTTGCGACAGATTGGTATCGTTGACGGAGTCACGTCGTCCCGCGATCAGTATGTCGAGACTGCCGTCCGCTGGGCGCAGGAGCGATGGCAGACCGGCCCATGGGCGGCGCGACGCGAGGCGATCCGTCGAGCCGCCGCCAGGGCGGACGGTAACCGCGCGTCCGTGAGTGCCTTCGGAAACAGCGTGCTCGAAGCGCTTCATCAAAGCCGCTCACGAATCGTCTCAGGGAGCAACTGCTTGTAGCGACGGCTAAGGGCGAGGCGCTGTCCGTCACGCAACACGAGCTCGTAATCCCCGTGGAACATGGAACGCAGCTCAGCGATGAAGCCGACGCGCACGACGTGCGAGCGGTGCACCCGGAGGAATTCGCTCGGATCGAGCTGCGTGGCGAAATCCGCCAGCGACTCGCGGATCAGATGACTCTTGCCTTCCACGTGAACCTCGACGTAGTTTCCCGCCGCCGAGACACGCTGGATGTCCGCCACATCGAGAAAGAACGCGCGCTCGCCCGTGCGCACCAGGATCTGTTTGGCCGGCGGCGGTCGGCCCGGTATCCCAGCCAACAAGCGGCGCACGCGCTCCTCGAAGTCGCTGCGATCCGGTTCGGCCAGCGCCGTACGGACGCGTGCCACACTCTGCAGGAAACGCTCGCGATCGTACGGCTTGAGCAGATAGTCGAGGGCCTGAATCTCGAACGCCTTCACGGCGTATTCGGAGTACGCCGTCGTGAACACGATCAACGGTGTGGCGATGCCTCGCAGCCCTTCCATGACCTCGAAGCCACTGCGCACGCCGAGCTGGACGTCGAGATAGACGACATGGGGATTCAGGTAGCCAATCTCGGCGACTGCTGCGTCGACGGTGTCGGCGTGCCCGGCCACACGGAAGTCTTCGAGCTCCGCGATAAAGCGCTCCAGTTTCGCCCGTGCCGGCGGCTCGTCCTCGACGATGACGACGGAGTAGCTCATTCCGAGGCCGGGAACGCGACGGTGACAACCGTGCCGCGCGGCTCGCGGGCGGCAAGCGTGAGCTCGTGGTCGTGCGGAAAGAGCAATTGCAGTCGCCGTGACACGTTCGACAGCCCTGTGCCGCGACCCAATGGGACATCCGGAAGTCCGACACCGTCGTCGCTGATTGTGCAACTCAAACGCTCGCCAACACGACGCACGCTGACCCAGAGACAACCTCGCCCCTCAGCCAGGCCGTGACGAAAAGCATTCTCCACCAGCGGCTGCAGCAGCAGGCGCGGCACCTTGAGGCGGTCGAGACCAGGGTCGACCTGGAGCTCGAATGAGAGCTGTCCGCGAAAGCGCTCGGCCATCATTGCCGCATAGCCTCGCAACCACTCGAGCTCGCTGTGCAGCGGCACCAACAGCTGCTGATCGGTCGCGTACGCCGCCCGCAGCAGATCGCCGAGGTGGCTGATCATGCGATCAGCAGCGTCGACGTCCTCGCGCATGCGGTTGGAGATGGCATTCAGAGCATTGAACAGGAAGTGCGGATCCACCTGTGCCGTGAGATGCCGCAGCCGCGCGTCGCTCAGCTGCGCGGCGAGCTGTGCGGCGCGCAACTCACCGGTGCGGCGCTCGCGAAACTCGCGCACTGCGAACACGATGAGGAGGATGGTGAGATAGGTGATTACATCCTTCTGGAGCTCGTAGAACCACCCAACGAAGACATTTCCGAACGCGTAGGAATCACCCGCGAGCGCGTAGACGATCTTGCGCAGAATGACCATGCTCGTCGTGTGCACCGCCGAGAACACGATAGCAGCAACAGCATGTGCGACGACTATGCGGCTGCGCGGCCGCGCGTCGAGACGAAAGCGCTGTTCCACCCGGACGATGAATGGACTCAGTGCCAGGATGACCAGAACGCTGCTCAACTCCCAGACAAACGGCTTCCAGGCCGCAATCGGCGGGCCGGACCGTAGTCCGATCAGGTGGTTCAGACCGTAGTAGAGACCGAACAGGATCGCGAGCGTCAGAAATAGCGGCCAACGCGACCCCAACCAGCGTGAGGCTAGCGCTCCGTGTGGGCGGGGCACGTGTTCCCACGGCTGGGCGCCGTCGGCGCTGTGGGACACCCGGGCAGTGAGCGACTGTGGCATGTCGTTTGAGAGAGTATTGCTGCTGCGTTTCATTTGCGACCACGAGGTGCGGCTGTCGTCGAGCTTAAAGGCCGCCGTGAACGTAGCAACAAGCCTGGGATCAGCGGGACGAACTGCAGGTCGAGCGGGCCACCAGCGCGCGGCACATTGGGCCGACACCCGCGCGGCTTGCGGGGCTCGTCAAGCCGGCGATCGAAGGGCAGCACGCCGCTAGCGAGCCAGGAAACCCTCATTTGCCATCGCCCTGGCGGTCGCCGCTGCAACGTCCCTCACCAACCCGTCGAGGCCTGCAGGGTTGGTCGTGCGGCTGGTACTCGCCCAGAGAAGCTGCGAAGTCCTTGCGTCCGGCAGCGAATAGACCAGTGTCTCAACGGACACCAGCGCATCGGTTCTCACAGTCCCGGGCTGGTACATGGTGCGCCATCCCATGCCCCAGTACGGTCCAAAGCCGCGGTAGGAGGGACCGACCATGCGCCCGGGGGTGTAGGTGATCCGCTGCTCCTGGCCCACCACACGCATAAACACAGCCGCATCCGCGCCGGCCGTCTTCAACCGCGCTTGAGCCACCTCGGCGTCGAGATGCTGGTCGCCGGGCAGCAGGAGGAACGTCGCGAACCCGCGAGCGCCTCTGGCGGAGAGCTCTCTCGCGAGGGCATTTTCGCCGCTGCGGCGCTCGCTTTCCGCGCCGGTTATAAACACCACCCCAATCGATTTGCCAACAAGGCTGACCCCTTGTACATCGGGTGCCCGCCACGTCGACGTCAGTGTCGTGTTTGCACAGGCCAGCAGGAGCGTCAGACCCACCGTCAGCGCAGTGACAGGTTTTCGTCGAAACATGGCAGCTCCCTTCGTACGCGCTCCCCGAGCGCCACGCCGACGCCCAAGGTTGGACTGCGATTCCAGCTGTCTTAGCGCCCGACAATAGTAGGCGATTACCGGGAAGCTCAGCCAGCCAGCCGCCGCTCAGCCACCGCTCCTGCGGGGCCGATCCTAACCCGACGAGATCGCGCTGCGCCGGCACCGTGCTGACTCTTGATATTGCGTTGTGAGTTGCATCGCTATTCGTTCACACGAGCTTGAGGGAACTTGAGACGCCCCAGCCGCTGCGCCAACACCTCCCGCACACACGGAACGTTTGCCGGAACCGGCAGTCCATTCTGACAACAGCAGGTCCGTTTCGGAGGACCGACATGAACGCTGTTTGGGTATCAGTGTTGGTGCTGGTCGCGATCACCGGGTGTGCTGTGCAGGGTGCCTTGCAAGGCAATCAACCAACCCGGGGTTCATCGATCGAACCGATCGCGGTTTCGGGCGCAACTGTGGCTCCTGCACCTTCTCCACCGCAGCAGGAGCATTTCGGGCCGAGACTCATCATCCCCGTTACCGGTGGGCCTCCCGTTCTCGGCATGCCGGTAGGCGGCAACCTTTATATTCCTGTGACAGGAGGGCCGCCGGTTCCCGGCATGGCGATAGATCCCTGAGGAACGGTCGAGCATCGATGGCGGAGCCATCTACGCCCAAGGGAGGGACAGCTCCTGGTGCCGGTGCTGACGGGCTGATCAATAATTCGCCGCCGCCCGCACCACGCTCGCCGGCTTGTCGAGGTCGGCGAGCAGCTCCGGTCCGACGATCGCCAGCGGCGTCGTGCCGTAGGACAGCAGGCGATCGTGAAAGTCGCGCAGCGTGCCCCTGCCCTGCGTGCGCCGCAGGTACTCGGCGAGCAGCAGCTCGATCTGCTGGCGGCCTACGGTGTAGGCGATAACGTAGCCCGGGTTCTCGGCGATCATGGCCACGGAGGCTTCCGCCTGCTCCCTGGTGAAGCCGGTCTCACGCGCAAAGAAATCCGCGGCCTGTGCGTAGCTCCACTCGCCGGTTGCGAGCCTGGGATCGCAGATGGCGCGCGCGCCGCGCACCCGCTCCCAGCGCGCGGTCATCAGCCGTCCGTCGAGCCGCTGCCCGTATAGGCCGAGACGCACGAACATCTCCTCGCCGTAGAACGCCCAGCCTTCCGCGAACGAGCCGCTGAACTGGATCTTACGGATGAAGTTAGGGTGGCGCCTTGCGATGGACAGCTGCATGAAGTGCCCGGGCAGGACCTCGTGCCCCGCAGTCGAGAGGATGCGATCGCGATCGAAATCCTCGTTCATGTCCAGACGTGCGGCCGCCTCCTCCAGCGATTTCGGCGGGGTGATGTAGTAGTAGCCGCTGGTCGAGCGATCGAACAGTCGCGGCGGATTCATGGAGGCGCCCGGGGACACCGGCTGCAGGAATGAAGGCGTCTCGACGATCTCCATGGTTCCGAGCCAGGAAGGGATAGTCACCACCTCGGTGTCGGTGACGAACTTGCTGAGCTCGGCAATGCGCTCCCGGTAGTAGCCGATGAGCGCCGGACCGCCCGGCGCGAGCCCGCCACCACTCGGAGCGCCAAGCGCCACCCCCGATTGGCGTGCGAGGTTCTGCAGCCACGCCTCTTCCGCCCAGCCGTGCGCGAGCTCGTCCTCGCCCATGCGCGCCACGTCGTTGGCGTTGAACGGCAGGAGCTGCTCCTCCTTCAGCATGCGATCGTAGGCCTCACGACCCATGGCGTAGTTCTCAGGCCACTCGGCCGCGTGGGCGTCGATGTATGCCTTGAGGTCCGCGATCGACTTGAGCGCGCCGTCGCGTGCCTTGAGGAACTTCGCGTAGTCGGCGGAGTGCTCGCCGAGCTGCGTGCGCGCGGCATCGCTGAGCGCGCCTTTCAGGAACTCCGGTGCCCCGCCAAGCTCCTTGGAGCCGACGATGCCGAACAGGTGGCACGGCATGGTGACCACGCTGCGATACGCGGTGATGTAGGCGGGCGTGAGACTGAGGCGGCTCGTGATATCGCCCCAGGCGCGGCGCTGGTCCGCCGCGGTGGCGCCGTCACGTCCCGGCACCGGCAGGTGCTGGAACTGGGTGAACACGGCAATCACCACGCTGTTGCCTGGGGCGCTGTAGTCCTTGCGATCCGACTGGTAGACGAGCAGCTGGTTGAGATCGCGCATCAGCTGCGCCCGGAGCAGGCGCGCGTCGTCGCGATCGACCATCGAGGTGTCGGGCGCGAAGGCGGCAGTGATGGCGTCGAGGCGCGCGAGCCACTGCTGGTGCCGGGTGATCTCCGCGGCACGCCAGGCCTCGCTGCGCATCTCCAGCTCTCCGTCATGGCCGGAAATTCCAAGCCCGGTGGCGAGGACCGGATGGACGCGGGCGCTGGTGTACAGGTAATCCTGCGCCAGGCTCACCAGCGGCTCGTGGCTGGTTTCCGCCGCCGATGGCAGTGCAAAGGTGAGGAGCAAAGCGGCACACAGGCCGCGGGTCGACAGTCGGTTCATGATTTCCCTCGAGACAAACTCAGCTGTGCAGGCGAAGGCCCCGTAGATCGTACAACGGCTCGAAGCCCACGGTTACACGGCCTGCGGCCAGCTCTCACCGATACAGCCGCCCTACCAGACGCGCCGCCCAGCATGCCTCACGATGTGCCCGTAAGTCGGCGACTGGTCAATCACATTCATGCAGCGAATAGCCATCTCCATGCAGTAAACGGTCTGGGTCTGTCCGCGTGCGGCGCCTATGCTGAGAACCCTGGCCGCACAGGAGATACGACAGATGAAAAAACTCATCGCGCCGGTTCTGTCCACGTGCGTATGCGTTGGGGCGGTTTTGGCCGGCTCACCCCAGCCATCGAACGATCCCACCGTTGTGAACTCTCTCAAGCAACTCGAGCAGGACATGGGAGATGCAATGGTGCGATCCGACATCGACAAGCTCAATCAGATCTACGCCGACGATTTTGCGACCATCGGATCCTCCGGCAAGGTCACCACCAAGAAGGACCTTCTGCAGGATTTCGAATCCTTCCATGACAAACTCGTGTCGTTTGAAAATGGACCTATGGACGTGCAAGTGTTCGGCGATGTTGCCGTGGTGCACGGCAGCGTCACCGAAAAGAGGATTCGGGACGGAAAAGACGCCAGCGGTCAGTTTGTCTGGATGGATCTCCTGGAGAAGCGCGACGGCAAATGGGTGGTCGTGCGCAGCGCTGGTGCCAGGGTGAAGTGAGGAGGTGACCCGCTGCAGTGCGAGTCACGCTGTCAGCGCTGACGATACCACGGGGAAAGCCATGAAAAGACTCGTCGGAGCAATGTTCGCCATGTGCATCGGGGCACTGGCACTCGCCGACGCGCGAATAGCTACGGAAGGCGAGCGCACCGCGGAAACTCTGAAGCAACTCGAACGGGACTGGGCTGACGCCGAAAAGGCCGGTGATGGCGACAAGATCGGCAGGATCGTCGCCGACGATTGGACCGGCGTCGACAACGACGGCCGGAAGCTCACGAAGGCGCAGCTCATCGCGCACATCAAGAGCCGCAAGGACAAAACCGAATCCGTCGAGCTGAGACCAATGGACGTGAAAGTACTGGGCGAGGCCGCCGTCGTTCAGGGCAGTGACATTGAAAAAGGCACCGCGAACGGCGAGCAAACGAGCGTCGAAATCATCTGGATGGATGTTTTCGCGAACCGCGACGGTAAATGGGTCTGTGTGCGATCCCAATCCGCCCGGGCCCATTCCGCCGAGGCCGAGACGGCCTGGAGGCCGCGATGGCCGATTTAACGCCGTCGCCGGCAGTGCGAGGCCGCCAGGGACTTGACTGATATCGAGCGCTTAGGTCTCATTTGCCTGGATACGCGTGCGGAGGACCTGCACTGACGGCTCTGTTGGCGATAGCAGTCCTTCTTGCCTCGTTTGCCTTCATCGCACGCGAGGTGGCCGGAGGACAACCGACGCCGCTCGATCGCCGCGTCACTCTCGCCTTGCGGAACTCTGACAACCCACCCCGGCCCATCGGTCCGGCCTGGGCACAGGAAGCGGCGCGCGATATAACCAGTCTGGGCAGCATCATCGTCGTCGTAATCACAACGGCCGCCGTAGCCGGATATCTGTTCCTGACTCACAAGCCCGGCGTCGCCTGGCTGATGCTGCTCGCGGTCGCCGGTGGAATTGTGCTGAACAACCTGCTCAAACTCGTGTTCGCACGCCGCCGACCCGATGTGATCGTCCCCGCGGCACGCGTCTTTACCACGAGCTTCCCCAGCGGCCACGCGACGCTCTCGGCGATCGCCTATCTAACCATCGGAGCGGTCCTGTCACGAGCGTCTCCCTCAGCAACTCTCGACCTTTATTTCATGGTGCTCGCCATGGCTCTGACCGTGGTCATCGGCTTCAGTCGAATTTACCTGGGCGTTCACTACCCGACCGATGTTCTGGCAGGCTGGTGCATCGGTGCGGCCTGGGCCATATTCTGCTGGATGATGATGGCCTGGCTGCAGGATCAAGGTCAGGTCGAACCCGCTGGTGCGGCGGCGATAGCCACCGCTTGGTTTTCCCAGGATCGACAGATCCCCTGGAAGCTCGTCCGGTGACGGAGACTGCGGACACGACCTGTGTGCTCAACGGAAAGTCTGTTCACGTGCAGGAGGCTCGTGCGCTCATCGCCCGCGTATCGAGTGAGCTCGGCACGCAGACGCGGGTAATCGTGACCCGCAGCGGCGACGAGCTCGTGTCTCTCGCCAGGCGCGCCGTCAGTGAAAAAAATTCGCGAGTGGCAGCCGGCGGTGGCGACGGAACCGTGAATGCCGTGGCCGGCGTGGTGGCGGGAACGGACGCAGCGCTCGGCGTTCTTCCGATGGGAACGCTGAACCATTTTGCCAAGGATGCCGGGATCCCGCTGGACCTGGAAGACGCCGTGCGCAATTTCTTTACTGGCCGAGTCGTCAAAGTCGACGTCGGCCAAGTCAACGACCGGGTGTTCGTGAACAACTCGGGAGTCGGCTTCTATCCTCATTTCGTGCGCGAGCGCGAAGCGGAGCAGCGTCACGGTCACACCAAGCGGCAGGCCTTCGTCATCGCCGTCGGCTCGGTGCTGCGTCGCTATACCCGGCTCCGCGTCAGAGAGCACCTGAGCGAAGCGGAAGCACTCGCGCGAGTGACTCCCTTCCTGTTCGTAGGCAACAACAAGTACGAAATCGCCGGACTGGAGATCGGTCGGCGCGCGAGTTTGACCTCCGGTCGGCTATGGGTGTGCACGGCGCCCCGCGCCGGCCGCGGAGATCTCATCGGCATGGCGTGGAGGAAGCTCAGGGGCCACGGCGCCAACCAGGAGCTGAACGCCATCGAGGTCGAGGAGATCTGGGTGGAACCCGCAACCCCGCGGATAAACGTATCGACGGACGGCGAGGTAAGTCTCATGGCTGCGCCGCTTCACTACCGCATTCGCCCCGGCGCCCTGGCCGTCGTCGTGCCTCAACCGCGGCGGTCATAGCTCCTCAAGTGCCGAGCCGAGCCGACGGCCCTGGCGCCGCGCCTTGTCGTTCTCGTGTGTGACGCGAGTCACGGATGTCGCATTACCGTCCCTCAATGGGCCCTGATCGACATTCGCTGTTCTGCTGAGGTGTTGAAATGCTCAGAAGTCATCCCTTCCTGGCGGGTACATGAACATTGTCCGGGAGCGGGCGCGTAGAGTGCCGCTCGGAGGCGCCAGCCAGTTCTTCCCAGGAGCCCGGGCCGGGCTTCGTCGTTTGAAGGCACAACACCATGGGCTCGAGGAAAACCAAACCTGTCGAAATAACCCGGCACAGCGAGTTCATCATCGAGTTCCTGAAGTTCTGGCGTCAGCTGGACGAGGACGCGAAGGACCGAGTCGAGGCTGAATTCCGCCGACTCCTGAAGGAGGAGCACGGCAGCTGGGAGGTCGGGCGCGCCTAGCAGGCGCCTCACCGCAGAACGCGTGCCGGTGACGGAGCAACGCCCGGCGTTAGTACCCGAACACCCGTCTTGTTGAGCGCTGGCGCCGCGAATCAGCGCGCCGACAGCCTATCGGGCCAGGCTGATCTCCCGGGGAACAACTCCTTGGTCATTCGCGGCGGATCAAAGGCATTTGCGGTGGCAACTTGACCGGGTGGTTTGATCGTGCACCTGTCCAGGTCCTGCTCAACCTGATCAAGAAACAGCAGGAAGCGGTCACGGGCCCGGGCCCCGATCGGACACGTGGTGATCCACGCGCGGCGCGGCGCCGAGGGAACGGTCGAGGTGGCGCTGACGCCCTGATCGCGTCATATTTCTGTCACATTACCGTGGCGAACGGAGCGCATGATCAACGTCGAGGATGAGAAAGACGAGGACGTAGAGGGCAGGAGCGAAGATCAGGAGCGTCGCATCGTCCGGCTCCTGATCGGCAGCGGCATGCTGCGCCGCCGGGCTGCGCGTCCAATGCTCCTCGCCCAGTTGCTGTGCGAGCGACTCGAAGAGGAGATGTGAGGACTTAAGCGCCGCGAAAACGGACCAGCGCAATTGTGTGACCAGGGGAGTTTTCCTCCGGTCAAGCGGCGCTCTCACCTGGTTCACGCGCGATCAACGGAGGACCCGCAATGGCTAGCCACGAATCGTCACGTGCCGCTTCACACAGCCCGCTCTCCAACGAAGAGTTGCGGCTGATGGACGCCTGGTTTCGCGCCTGCAATTACCTGTCAGTGGGAATGATCTACCTGCGCGACGACCCGCTGCTCAAGCAGCCGCTCAAGCCCGAGCACATGAAGTACCGCCTGCTCGGCCACTGGGGAGCGAGCCCAGCGCTGTCCTTCGTCTGGACTCATCTCAACCGCGTCATCAAGCGCGACGATCTGGACGTCATATATATCGCAGGCCCGGGCCACGGCGCGCCGGGAGTGCTCGGCCCCGCCTATCTCGAAGGCACGTACTCCGAGATCTATCCGGACAAGAGCGAAGACGCCGAGGGGCTGCAGAAGTTTTTCAAGCAGTTCTCGTTTCCCGGACATATCGGCTCGCATGTCACGCCGGAGACCCCGGGCTCCATTCACGAGGGAGGCGAGCTCGGCTACAGCCTCTCGCACGCCTTTGGCGCGGCGCTCGACAATCCCGATCTCATCGTTGCCTGCGTGGTGGGCGACGGCGAGGCGGAGACCGGGCCGCTGGCGACCGCCTGGCATTCCAACAAGTTTCTTAATCCGGTCACCGATGGCGCCGTACTGCCGATCCTCAGTCTCAACGGCTACAAGATCGCCAACCCGACGATACTGGCGCGCATCAGCCACGAGCAGCTCGAGTCGCTGTTTGTTGGCTACGGTTACAAGCCGTACTTCGTCGAGGGCTCGGAGCCGTCGAAGATGCATCAGAAGATGGCGGCGACCCTCGATGCGGTCATTGCCGACATCCACAGCATACAGAAACACGCGCGTGCCGGCGGCAAGTCGAACGGCAAGTCCGAGATGCCGCGCTGGCCCATGATCGTACTGCGTACGCCGAAGGGTTGGACGGCCCCGAAAGAAATCGACGGCCACAAGGTCGAGGGCTCATGGCGCTCGCACCAGGTGCCATTCTCGGACGTGCGCACCAATCCCGCGCACCTGAAGCTGCTGGAGAGCTGGATGCGCAGCTATCAGCCCGAGGAACTGTTCGATTCCGGCGGCCGGCTGCGCCCGGAGCTCAGGGCTCTCGCGCCGGAGGGACATCGGCGCATGAGCGCGAATCCGCACGCCAACGGCGGTGTGCTGCGCAAGGCGCTGAAGCTGCCCGATTTCCGCGAGTACGCGGTCAAGGGCACACAGGAAGGCCGCGTGTTGCACGAGAACACCAAGCCGCTGGGCCAGTACCTGCGCGATGTGATGCGCAACAACATGAGCACGTTCCGTGTCTTTGGTCCCGACGAAACGGCCTCCAACCGGCTGCAGGCGATCTACGAGGTGAGCAAGAAGACCTGGATGGCCGAGCTGCTTCCCGAGGATGCCGATGGTGGCGAGCTCGCCCGCGACGGGCGGGTGATGGAGATGCTCTCCGAGCACACCCTCATGGGGTGGCACGAAGGCTATCTGCTGACCGGCCGCCACGGCTTCATTCACACCTACGAGGCCTTTGCTCACGTGGTGGACTCGATGTTCAACCAGCACGCCAAGTGGCTGGACATCTGCAAGAACCACGTGCCGTGGCGCGCCTCGGTTTCCTCCCAGACTATTCTGCTGTCATCGACCGTGTGGCGGCAGGATCACAACGGCTTCTCGCACCAGGATCCGGGTTTCATCGACATCGTGACCAACAAGAGCCCCTCGGTCACCCGTGTTTACCTGCCACCCGATGCCAATTCGCTGCTCGTGGTGGCGGATCAGTGCCTGCGCTCCACCGACTGCATCAACGTCATCGTTGCGGACAAGCAGAAGCATCTGCAGTTCATGACCATGGACGAAGCGATCGTGCACTGCGAGAAGGGGTTCGGTATCTGGGGACGCGCGAGCAATGATCAGAATTCCGAGCCGGATGTGGTCGTGGCGTCCTGCGGCGACGTCGCCACGCAGGAGGCACTGGCCGCCACCGCCATCCTGCGCGAACGCCTGCCCGACCTCAAGGTCCGCTTCGTGAACGTGGTGGACCTGTTCCGCATGCAACCCGAGAGAGAGCATCCTCACGGGTCGAGCGAGCGCGATTTCGACGGCGTGTTCACGCAGAACAAGCCCGTGATCTTCAACTTCCACGGTTACCCGTGGCTGATTCACAAGCTCGCTTACCGCTTCAAGGTCCACGACCACATGCACGTGCGCGGCTACATGGA
>Ga0306925_10000233_pt1 | contig 36693 bp, 33 predicted proteins | sample flu12Cox44000176_FD_203755 | JGI IMG/M metagenome (GOLD analysis project Ga0306925, IMG submission 203755) | Lab enrichment of tropical soil microbial communities from Luquillo Experimental Forest, Puerto Rico - flux8day.12C.oxic.44.000.176 (v2)... | ecosystem: Environmental > Terrestrial >... | reverse complement strand
TCTATTTCCTCTCCAAGCTGCCCGCCGATCTCGATGCCGGCGAAACCACCGCGGTGGTGATCATGGCGCTCACGTTGTCGCTGCTCGCGACGCTCTATCCGGCGTGGCGGGCGGCGCGCCTCGATCCGGTCGAGGCGCTGCGCTATGAGTGACGTCATCAACGGCGCCCGGCCCGAGATCAGGGCGGAGCCGGCGGCACGGCCCGCGCCGATCCTCTATCTGCGCGGCATCGGCCGGCGCTACCGGCAAGGCCACGTCATCTTGGAGATCCTCAACAACGCGGAGCTTGCGGTCTGGCCCGGGCAATCGGTCGCGCTGATTGCGCCGTCGGGCGCGGGAAAATCAACCTTGCTGCACGTCGCCGGGCTGCTCGAGCGCCAGGACGCGGGCGAGGTCTACGTCGATCGCGCCGCGACCTCGAAGCTTTCCGACGCCGAACGCACCCGCATCCGCCGCACCGAGATCGGTTTCGTCTATCAGTTTCATCACCTGCTGATGGAATTCTCGGCGATCGAAAACGTGATCATGCCGCAGATGCTGCGCGGCCTCTCGCGCGGCGAAGCCACGCGCCGCGCTGCCGACCTGCTCGCCTATCTCGGGCTGAAGGATCGGCTCACCCATCGGCCGGCCGAGCTTTCCGGCGGCGAGCAGCAGCGCGTCGCGATCGCGCGGGCGGTCGCCAATGCGCCGCGCATCCTCTTGGCCGACGAACCGACCGGAAATCTCGATCCGCACACCTCCGAGCACGTGTTTTCCGCGCTCACCCAGCTCGTGCACGCCTCCGGCCTGGCGGTGGTCGTCGCCACCCACAACATGGACATCGCCGCCCGCATGGATCGCAGGGTGACGATTCGCGAAGGGCTGGTGGTGGAGCTGAAGTAAACGACGCACCGCGCCGTTCTTCAGGTGAACCGCTCCCACGCGGATTGGCGCGAGATGCCCAACGCCGCGCCAATAACCGCCCAACTCACCCCGCGTGACCGAAGCAGGTCCACGACCCATTGCAGTTGATTGCCCTTGCCTTGAAGGGTGTCCTCGATCGGTTGAAGCCGCTCAAGCAAGCGTTCGGTCGGCAGTTCTTGGTTGGAGGGGCTGACTGGTGACTGCGGCGGACGACCGAGAATCCACTGGTTACACAATTCCACGCACTCGTCGCATATGAAGATTGCTGCAGGACCCGAGATCAGCTTTTTCACTTCGTGCTGTGATTTGAAGCAAAAGGAGCAGTAGAGGGTTTTGCTCTCGGCGGGCTCGCTCCTAACCTGGGGCGTGACTCCAGCAGCTTCCGACATTGCCGCGCTCCGTGGCTGTCAGGATTCTCCTTACAGTCAGCTATACCCTGACGAGCAACGCCGTCAAGAACTTGACTCTGGAACGAAAAGTGAACTATGTTCATGACTTGTTCTACTAGTCGGGAGTGGATTATGTTCCGCGCGTTCGCTGAAGAGGCCGCTGCTCTGGCGTCGCTGGCGCTCTTTCTCGGCATGATTGCGATCTGGGCGCAGGTCATCGCCATCCTGTGAGGGCTGGGGAAAACCGCCCGCCGGGGTTTGCAGCTAAGGCAGCGCCTCGCACATTCGTGCCTTCCTGAGAATCGCGAGGGCGCAAATGCCGGGCTTTGTCCACCTGCACGTCCATTCGTCGTACTCGCTGCTTGAGGGCGCGCTGGCCATTGCTCGGCTCGCCGAGCTGGCGAAGGCCGACAAGCAGCCGGCGCTCGCGCTCACCGACACCGACAACATGTTCGCGGCGCTGGAATTCTCGGAGAAGATGGCGGGCGTGGGCATTCAGCCCATCATCGGCTGCGCGCTGGCGCTTGATTGTGCCGACCAGGAAGCGGGGCCGCGCGGTGCCCCGGTATCGAGCTTCGAGCGTCCGCGCATCGTTCTCTTGGCGGCGCGCGAGCATGGCTATCGCAGCCTGATGCGGCTCAATTCCCGTGCGTTTCTCGAAACCGCACCGAACGAGCAGTCGCACCTCAAGCTCGCTTGGCTCGAGGGGGAAACAGAAGGCCTGATTGCGCTCACGGGCGGTCCGGGCGGACCGCTCGACACCGCTATCGCCGCGGGACAGTCGCATCTTGCGGGCGCGCGTTGCGAGAAACTGGCGCAACTATTCGGCGATCGGCTCTATATCGAGCTGCAGCGCCACGGCACCCGCGCCGAGCGCGCCGGCGAGCCGCTCCTGATAGATCTTGCCTATACGCATCGCATTCCGCTGGTTGCCACGAACGAGCCGTTCTTCGCCACGCGCGAGGACTATGAGGCCCATGACGCGCTCATCTGCATCGCCGAGGGACGGCTCATCACGGAAACCGAAAGGCGCCGGCTCACGCCCGAACATCGCTTCAAGACGCGGGCGGAAATGGCGCAGCTGTTCGCCGATCTGCCGGAGGCGTTGAGTCACACGATAGAAATTGCCCAGCGCTGCGCGTTTCGCCCGCGTGTGCAGGCGCCGATCCTGCCGCGCTTCTCGGTGGGCGAGGCGGGCGCCTCGGTCGACGAAGGCGCGGAGCTGCGCAAGCGCGCCGAGGCCGGGCTCGAGCGCAGGATCAAGACGCAGGCCATCGCGCCCGGGCACACGATCGAGGAATACCGCGAACGCCTCGCCTTCGAGCTCAACGTGATCGAAGGCATGAAATATCCCGGCTATTTCCTCATCGTCTCCGACTTCATCCAGTGGGCGAAGGCGCAAGGCATTCCCGTGGGCCCCGGACGGGGATCGGGCGCGGGCTCGCTCGTCTCTTACGCGCTCACCATCACCGATCTCGATCCGATCCGCTTCGGCCTGCTGTTTGAGCGCTTTCTCAATCCCGAGCGCGTGTCGATGCCCGATTTCGACATCGACTTCTGTCAGGACCGGCGCGACGCGGTCATCGCCTATGTGCGCGAGCGCTATGGCGGCGAGCGCGTGGCGCAGATCATCACCTTCGGCACGTTGCAGGCGCGCGGTGTGCTGCGCGACGTGGGCCGCGTCTTGCAAATGCCGTACGGGCAGATCGACAAGTTCTGCAAGCTGGTGCCGCAGAACCCGCTCAATCCGGTGACGCTCGGCCGCGCCATCGACGACGAGCCCCGGTTGCAGGCGGCGCGCGACGGCGATCCGCTGGTGCGGCGCGCCTTCGACATCGCGCAGAAGCTCGAAGGCCTGCACCGCCACGCTTCCACGCACGCCGCCGGCATCGTCATTGGCGAGCGGGCGCTCACCGAGATGGTGCCGCTCTATCGTGATCCGAAATCCAGCATGCCGGTGACCCAGTTCAACATGAAATGGGTCGAGCAGGCGGGTCTGGTGAAGTTCGACTTTCTCGGGCTCAAGACGCTTACCGTCCTGGAAACCGCGGTGGCGCTCGTGCGCAAGCGCGGCGTGGACATCGATCTCGCGACCATCCCGCTCGACGATGCCAAGACCTACGCCATGCTGGCGCGCGCCGAGGCGGTGGGCATCTTCCAACTGGAAAGCCAGGGCATGCGGCGCGCGCTGCTCGACATGCGGCCCGACCGCTTCGAGGACATCATCGCGCTGGTGGCGCTCTATCGGCCGGGACCGATGGCGAACATCCCGACCTATTGCGCGCGCAAGCATCGCATGGAAGAGCCCGATTATATCCATCCCAAACTCGAGCCGATCCTGCGCGAGACCTTCGGCGTCATCGTCTATCAGGAGCAGGTGATGCAGGCTGCGCAGATTTTGGCCGGCTATTCGCTCGGCGAAGCCGACCTCCTGCGCCGCGCCATGGGAAAGAAGATCCGCAGCGAAATGCAGAAGCAGCGCAGCCGCTTCGTATCGGGCTGCGTCGAGCGCGGCATCGACGGCCGCCAGGCGGAAGCGATCTTCGAGTTGCTCGAGCGCTTCGCCGATTACGGCTTCAACAAGAGCCATGCCGCGGCTTACGCGCTCGTCGCCTATCAGACTGCCTATCTGAAGGCGAACCACCCGGTCGAGTTCCTTGCCGCGTCGATGACGCTCGACATGGGCAATACCGACAAGCTGGCCGAATTTCGCGCCGAGGCGGCGCGGCTCGGCGTCAAGCTCGAGCCGCCGTCGGTCAACCGCTCGGGCGTGGTGTTCGAGGTGGCGGGCAAGACCATCCACTACGCGCTCGCCGCGCTCAAAGGCGTGGGCCGGCAGGCCGTTGAGGCGATCGTGGCGGCGCGCGGCGCAAGATCGTTCGCCGATCTGTCCGATTTCGCCAATCGGACCAGTCCGCGCGCCGTGAACAAGCGCGTCCTCGAGAGCCTCGCCGCCGCCGGCGCGTTCGACGAGCTTGAAGGAAATCGGGCGCGGGCGTTCGCCGGCGTCGACGCAATCCTGGCAGCGGCGCAACGCGCGCACGATGCCGTTGCCAGCGGCGCGCTGCAGTTCTCATTCGGCGGCCCCTCGAACGCCGAGGCAATCCGGCTGCCCGCAGCCGAGCCGTGGCCGGCGGCCGAACGGCTGCAGAAGGAGTTCGACGCGGTCGGATTCTTTCTCAGCGGCCATCCGCTCGACGATTATGCCGCGGCGCTCAAGCGCATGCGCGTGCAGTCCTGGGCCGAGTTCGCGCGTGCCGTGCGCGCAGGAGCGAGCGCCGGGCGCGTTGCCGCCACCGTGGTGGCGCGCACCGAGCGGCGCACCCGCACCGGCAGCAAGATGGGCGTGATCGGGCTCTCCGATCCGACCGGACAGTACGAGGCAGTGGTTTTCGCCGAAGGCTTGCAGCAGTTCCGCGACTTGCTCGAGCCGGGAGCTGCGGTCTTGCTCACCCTCTCTGCGGAAGTGCAGGGTGACGAGGTGCGCGCCCGCATCCAGATGGCCGAGCCGCTCGATCAGGCCGCGGCCAAGCACTCGAACGGCCTGCGCGTATTTCTGCGCGACCAGGCCCCGATCGAGAGCGTGGCCAAGCGGCTTGAAGTGCCGAAGAAGGGGCATCCCGGTCAGCCGGGAAACGATCACGGCGAGGTGGCGCTGGTGCTGATGCTGGGCGAGGGCACCGAAGTCGAGGTCAGGCTTCCCGGCCGCTTCAAGGTCTCCGCGCAGATCGCCGGCGCGATCAAGGCGGTGCCCGGCGTGGTCGCGGTCGAGGCGCTGTAACCGCGCGCGCCGCTGAAGTTGAGCGGATGACGGTCACTCGCGCCGATCCTTGCGCCCAGCGATTCATGCCTATATAAGCCCGGCAATCTCACACGCGGACCTTGGCCTTACCAGCCGTCCGGTGGCTCGTTTCGACCAGATCGGTCGGGGCAGCTCACGGGTCCGCGGCGGCTCAACCGGAGAACACGACATGGCGCTTCCGGATTTTTCCATGCGCCAGCTCTTGGAGGCTGGCGTCCATTTCGGCCATCAGGCCCACCGTTGGAACCCGAAGATGTCGGAATACATCTTCGGCACCCGCAACAACATCCACATCATCGATCTCGCGCAGTCCGTCCCGATGATGCATCGCGCCTTGCAGGCGATCAGCGATACGGTCGCCAATGGCGGGCGCATCCTGTTCGTCGGCACCAAACGCCAGGCGCAGGACGCCATCGCCGAGGCGGCGCGCAAGTCCGCCCAGTACTACGTCAATTCGCGCTGGCTCGGCGGTACGCTGACCAACTGGAAGACCATCTCCCAGTCGATCTCGCGCCTGCGCAAGCTCGACGAGATGCTCTCCTCGGGCGAGTCGCAAGGCTATACGAAAAAGGAACGGCTCACGCTGCAGCGCGAGCGCGACAAGCTCGACCGCGCGCTCGGCGGCATCAAGGACATGGGCGGATTGCCCGACCTCCTGTTCGTCATCGATACCAACAAGGAAGACATCGCGATCAAGGAGGCGCGCCGGCTCAGTTTGCCGGTGGCGGCCATCGTCGACACCAACAGCGATCCCGACGGCATCACCTTTGTGGTGCCCGGCAATGACGACGCGAGCCGCGCGATCACGCTCTATTGCGACCTCGCCGCCAAGGCCGCCATCGACGGCATCTCGCGCGCCCAGGGCGATCTCGGCGTGGATGCCGGCGCCGCGGCCGAACCGATCGCCGAAGAGCTGCCAACCGCTGCCGAAGGGCCCGGTTACGAGGCGCTTTCCGGGCCGCGCGGGGTCGCCGACGATCTTAAGAAGTTGCCGCACGTCTCGCCCACGATCGAGAAGAAGCTCAACGACCTCGGCATCTTCCATTACTGGCAGATTGCCGCGCTCGGTCCCGAGGTCGCGCACAAGATCGGCGAAGAGGTCGGACTCCCGGGCCGGGTCGAGGCTTGGATCAGCAAGTCAAAGGAACTGACGGCGGAGTGAGTTCAGATGTCGGAGGTCGGATGTCAGAGATCAGATGCCGGCCCACCGGCATTTGAGCCTGAGCTCAGACATCCGACCTCTGACATCTAAGGATCCGACATGGCCAACATCACCGCGCAAATGGTGAAAGAGCTCCGCGAACGAACCGGCGCGGGCATGATGGACTGCAAGTCGGCGCTCCAGGAAACCGGCGGCGGCATGGAAAAAGCCGTCGACCTTTTGCGCAAGAAAGGGCTCGCCAAGGCCGCCAAAAAAGCCGGACGTATCGCGGCGGAAGGTCTCATCGGCCTTAAGGTCGAAGGGCGCAAAGGCGCCCTGGTCGAGGTGAATTGCGAGACCGATTTCGCCGCGCGCAACGAGCTGTTCCAAGGGCTGGTGCGACTCATCGGCAATGTGGCGCTCTCCGTCGGAGGTGATGTCGACAGGATACTGGCGACGAAAGTCGGCTCGATCACCATCGCCGAGGCGATTACCGAGACCATTGCCAAGATCGGCGAGAATATTTCGTTGCGGCGTGCCGCGTCCTTGTCGGTCGGCAATGGCGTGATTGCGAACTATATGCACAACTTGGTCGACGAGGGCCTGGGAAAAATCGGCGTCCTGGTGGCCCTGGAATCGAGCGTCAACGCCGACGAGCTCGCGCGGTTCGGACGCATGGTGGCAATGCACGTTGCTGCCTCCAATCCCCAGGCGATCGATCCGAGTGGGCTTAGCGCCGACGTCGTCCGACGCGAGAAAGAGGTGCTTGCCGACAAGTACAAGGCGCAGGGAAAACCGGCCAACGTCATCGAGAAGATCGTCGAGTCCGGGCTTAAGACCTTCTATAAGGAAGTGTGCCTGCTCGATCAGCCATTCATCCACGAGCCGGACAAGAGCGTCGCGCAAGCAATCAAAGCAGCCGAGGGCAAGGTGGGCGGCTCGATCAAGGTGACCGGCTACGTGCGATATGCGCTAGGCGAGGGTATCGACCGCCCCGACGCCGATTTCGGCAGCGAGGTTGCGGCACTGGTCAAGCCGGGCTGACCTCGTTGAGGCAATCTTGCGCAGTTTGTCCGTGTGACCGCCGTTTCGAGCCGCTCGCGCCGGCGCGATGGCAGGAGCCGCGATGACTAAGCCGATCTATCGGCGCGTGGTGGCGAAGATCTCGGGCGAGGCCCTCACTGGCCGCGACGGCTTCGGCATCAACAAAGCAACATTGGAGCGGATCGCGGGCGATCTCGTCGCCGCGCACAAGCTCGGCACCTCGCTCGGAGTCGTGATCGGCGGCGGAAACATCGTACGCGGCGTGACGGTTTCCGGGAAGGGTATTCCGCGCGTGACCGGCGACCTCATGGGAATGCTCGCGACCGTGATGAACGCGCTGGCGCTAGAGAGCGCCATCGAGAAAGCCGGTGTCGCCGCGCGCACCATGTCGGCGCTAACCATGCCGCAGCTTTGCGAGAGCTATGAGCGCCGCAGGGCGCTGCGCCATCTCGACGAGGGGCGGGTCGTGCTGTTCGCGGGCGGCACCGGCAACCCGTTGTTCACGACCGATACGACGGCGGTGTTGCGCGCGGCGGAAATCGGTGCCGAAGCGGTGCTCAAGGCCACCGACGTCGACGGGGTTTACAGCGCCGATCCGAAGCAGGACAAGAATGCAAAACGCTACGACCGGTTGACGCACCGGGAAGCGATCGAGCGCGACCTGAAAGTCATGGATACCACCGCGTTCGCACTTGCTCGGGAAAATCGTATGCCTATCATCGTGTTCTCGATCCACGAAGCAGGAGCGATCGCGGCGGTGCTGCGCGGAGAAGGACGCTCGACCGTCGTTGGCAATTGATCAGGTTGCGCCGATGGCCGGCGCGATGCAAAGCAGCGTGCAGCATCGAGTGATGTGTTCGAGGGGTTGCCATGGCAAATCCGACGCATGACATCAACGAGCTCAAGCGCCGCATGCAAGGCGCCATCCAGTTGTTGAAGCAGGAGCTGGGCGGGCTACGCACGGGACGCGCCTCGGCCAGTCTGCTCGAGCCGATTCAAGTCGAGGCGTACGGCACCCACATGCCGCTCAACCAGGTGGCCACGATCAGCGTGCCGGAGCCGCGCCTGCTTTCCGTGCAGGTCTGGGATCGCTCGATGGTGCACGCGGTGGAGAAGGCGATTGCCGCCTCCAACCTCGGGCTGACGCCATCGACTGAAGGGCAGGTTCTCCGGCTGCGCATCCCCGAGCTCAACGAGGAGCGCCGCAGGGAGCTGGTCAAGGTCGCGCACAAATATGCCGAGACTGCGCGGGTCGCAGTGCGGCACGTGCGGCGCGACGGCCTTGACGTGCTCAAGAAACTCGAAAAAGAGCACAAGATCAGCGAGGACGACGGCAAGCGTTCATCCGAGCAGGTGCAAAAGGCGACCGACGAATCGATCGCCGAGGTCGATCGGATGCTGACCACGAAGGAAAAAGAAATTCTCACGGTTTGAGCTGAGGGGAATGTCGAAAAGCGAGCCGCTGCACACTGCCCAGTTCGGCGCTTTCGCCGTGCCACGCCACGTTGCCATCATCATGGATGGCAATGGGCGGTGGGCGGCGGCGCGCGGCCTGCCGCGCGGGGAGGGGCATCGCCGCGGGGTCGAGGCGCTGCGGCGTACGGTGCGGGCGGCCGGCGATCTGGGCATCGAATTTCTCACCATCTTCTCCTTCAGCGCCGAGAACTGGTCGCGACCGCCGGCGGAAATCCGCGAGCTGATGGGGCTGCTGCGCCGTTTTATTCGCCATGACCTGGCCGATCTGCACCGCAACGGGGTGCGGGTGCGCGTGATCGGCGAGCGGGAAAATCTCGAGCCCGATATCCGCCGGTTACTCGACGAAGCCGAAGCGCTGACCAAATGCAACGACAAGCTGGTCCTGATCGTCGCGTTCAATTACGGGGCCCGCCAGGAGATCGCGCGCGCCGCGCAACGCATGGCGGCGGCGGTGGCGGCCGGCGACCTCATGGTGAGCGCGGTAACCGCGGACAAGCTTGCAAGTTACCTCGACGCGCCGGATCTGCCCGACCCCGATCTCATCATCCGCACCAGCGGCGAGCAGCGCCTTTCCAATTTCCTGCTCTGGCAAGCCGCCTATAGTGAACTGGTGTTCGTGCCGACCTATTGGCCGGATTTCGACCGCGCGACCCTGGAAAACGCGATCACCGAGTATCATCGGCGCGAGCGCCGGTTCGGCGGCTTGGTCGCGCGCACCGCGTCCTGATCGGTGATCGGCTTGGATCCTTCGTTCGGTGCCTTCGGTTTCCGTGCCGGGGAGCTTGCCCTTCGCATATTCTCGGCACTCCTACTGATACCGCTCGCGCTCGCCGCGGCTTATGCCGGCGGATGGCCGTTCGCATTGTTTTGGGGCGCCGCGGCGATCGGTGTCCTGTGGGAGTGGATAGCGCTGATGTCGGGAACCGATCGCACATCACTCCTGTTCGCCGGCGCGGCTGCGCTTGCCCTCGCGTTGGTATTGGCGGTCGCCGGCTTTGATCTGGCGGCGGTCATCGTCCTCGCAATGGGCGCCCTTGGTGCCGCCGCCTTGGCCCCGGGCGAGCGGCAGAGATGGGTCGCGGGCGGAGTTCCCTATGCGGGTTGTCTTGTCATCGCGCCCATCGTGCTGCGCTCCGATGCCGAGTACGGCTTTCTCGCGATCATATTTCTGTTTGCTGTCGTTTGGACCACCGATATTGCAGCCTATTTCGTGGGACGCGCGGTCGGCGGGCCCAAGCTCGTTGCGGAGGTGAGCCCGAATAAGACGTGGTCGGGCGCCATCGCCGGCCTTCTCGCCGCGATCGTTGCCGCGATCGCCGTCGCAAAGTTCGCTGCTCTCGCGCAATGGTTCGCAATCGCGATGCTCGCGGTGGTGTTGTCGGTCTTTGCCCAGGCGGGAGACGTTTTCGAATCGTTCCTCAAACGCCGGTTCGGCGCCAAAGATTCCAGCCGCCTCATTCCGGGTCATGGTGGACTGATGGACCGCCTCGACGGATTCGTCGCGGCGAGCGTCGTCGCAGCAGTGGTCGGATTGTCACGCGGCGGGTTTGCAGCGCCTGGGCGCGGCCTTTTGCTGTGGTGACCTCGATGGACTCGTCGACATCGCGCGAGCGGTTCGGGTCATCGTCGCCTGGCTTCGATGAGCGCTCGGTGACGCTACTCGGCGCCACCGGCTCGATCGGCGCGAGCACGATCGACCTGATCAAGCGCGAGCGCGGGCGCTACCGCGTCGAAGCGGTGACTGCCAACAAGAACGCGGCGGTGCTCGCCGCGCTCGCGCGTGATCTCGGCGCGCGGTTCGCCGCAATCGGTGATGCGAGTGCCTACGGCGACCTCAAGGACGCCCTGTCCGGAGCCGACGTCGAGGCAGGCGCCGGCGAAAGCGCGCTGATCGAGGCCGCCGAGCGGCCGGCCGACTGGGTGATCGGGGCAATCACCGGCGCGGCGGGGCTAAAGCCGACGCTTGCCGCCGCCGAGCGCGGCGCGATCGTCGCGCTTGCCAACAAGGAGACGCTGGTTTGTGCCGGCGGTCTTTTCATGCGCCGGGCTGCGGCCGCGGGCGCCACCGTGCTTCCGGTCGATTCCGAGCACAATGCTTTGTTCCAAGCCATGAGCGGCAGCCGGCGCGAGGACGTGCGCCGGGTGATCCTCACCGCCTCGGGCGGTCCGTTCCGCACGACCAGCGCGCAGGCGCTGCGAACCGCAACGGTCGAGCAAGCGCTCAATCATCCGAACTGGTCGATGGGACCGAAGGTGACCATCGATTCGGCAACGCTGATGAACAAGGGATTGGAGTTGATCGAAGCGCATCACCTGTTTGCGCTGGCACCGGGGCAAATCGACGTTTTGGTGCATCCCCAGTCGATCGTGCACAGTCTGGTCGAATTTTGTGATGGATCGTTGATTGCGCAGCTCGGTTGTCCGGACATGCGCATTCCGATTGCTTACTGTTTGGCTTGGCCGGCGCGCATCACGGGGCCTGCGCCGCGCCTCGATCTTGCCCGGGCCGCGACCCTGACGTTCGAGGAGCCGGACGTGGCGCGTTTTCCCGCGCTGGGCTTGGCTCGGCGCGCACTCGAGGCGGGTGGCGCCGCGCCGACCGTGCTCAATGCGGCAAATGAGGTGGCGGTTGCGACTTTTTTGACACACGGACTGAATTTTGTGGGCATACCGGCGCTTGTCGAAGCCACGCTTACGGCGGCGGTACGCCGAAATTGGGCAGCCGAGCCGCAAAGCATTGAGGAAGCATTAGCTATTGACCGCGATGCCCGGTCGCTGGCAGGCAGTCTCTTGCCCGAAATTGCCGCAAAGACATCTTAGGAACCGGTCCCTGGGCAGCCGGGTTGGAAATGGCGGATCATGAACTTTCTCAATGACATCTCGGCGCTCGGCATCATTCGGTGCTGGGGTGGGCTGCCGTTCCTGTTCGTGCTGACCCTCGTGGTGTTCTTTCACGAGCTCGGCCACTTTTTGATCGCCCGGTTGTGCGGGGTCAGGGTGTCCGTGTTCTCGATCGGGTTTGGTCCTGAGCTTGTCGGCTTCAACGACCCTCACGGCACGCGCTGGAAATTCTCGCTTATTCCACTCGGCGGTTACGTAAAATTCTTCGGCGACGACAACGCCGCGAGCGCACCGGATCGCGCAGCGCTTGCCGCGATGAGCGAGGTGGAGCGCAAGCACAGCTTCGTGCATCAACCCGTAGGCTCGCGTGCGGCGATCGTAGTCGCCGGCCCGATGGCCAATTTCTTATTGGCGATCGCGATTTTTGCCGGCCTGTTCATGCTTTTTGGAAGGCCGAGCGCGTCGCCGCGGGTGGATGCCGTCCAGCCCGCCAGCGCGGCGGCGGCAGCCGGGTTTCAGCCCGGCGATGTGGTTTTGAAGATCGATGGCCGTCCGGTCGAGAGCTTCGCGGACATGCAGCGGATCGTCAGCACCAGCGCCGGCGAAACGCTCACCTTTGAGGTCGACCGCGGCGGCGCACGAATTACGCTCAAGGCCACGCCGGCGTTGCAGGAAGTCAAGGACAACTTCGGTAATGTCAATAAGATCGGAATTCTCGGGATAACCCGTTCGAATGCGCCGGACGACACCAATGTCCAGCCGGTCGGACCTCTGAAAGCCGTCGTCCTCGGCACCGAGGAGACGTGGTTCGTGGTCGAGCGCACCCTCTCGTATATCGGCCGCGTGTTCATCGGTCGCGAATCGGCCGATCAGCTCGGCGGGCCGATCCGAATCGCGGAGGTCTCCTGTCAAGTCGCAACCGCGGGCCTTGCCGCGCTAATGCAGCTCACCGCGATCCTATCGGTCTCGATCGGGCTGCTCAACCTGTTTCCGATCCCGTTGCTCGACGGCGGTCACCTTTTGTTCTACGGAATCGAAGCCGTGCGCGGGCGACCGCTGTCGGAACGGGCGCAAGAGTTGGGTTTCCGGATCGGCTTCGTGGTCGTGGTCATGTTGATGATTTTTACAACTTACAACGACATTATCCGGCATCTGCCTGAGAGTTGGCGGGCATTTGGGTCATAACGGGGCGGCTTCAGGGGTGAGCTGGGGGAAGGGGTTGCACAGCAGGAGAAAATCCGCGCAAGCGGTAGCCTGGGGGTAGCGACGACCTTTCTCGTGGGTGCCGGCGTTTCGAGGCACCCAAAGGGGACGATAAAGGCGCGTAGGGGAATGAAAGTCGGCAGCTGGCTTGTTCGAGGGCTGGGCATCGCCCGCCTGGTCCTCGGGGTATTTTTATTGATTGCCGGCGGTGCGTCGGTCACCGCGCGCTCGGCCTACGCCCAAGGTCCGGTCGTCAGCGCGATCGTGGTGCAGGGCAACCAGCGCGTCGAGGCCGACACGATTCGTTCCTATTTCAAGGCCGGGCCGGGTGGCCGGCTCGATCCGTTCCAGATCGACGAAGGGGTCAAGGCGCTTTACGCCACCGGACTGTTCCAGGAGATCCGTCCGAGCATCCAGGGCGGACGCCTGATCATCACGGTAATCGAAAATCCCGTGATCAACCGCATCGCGTTCGAGGGCAACAAGAAGGTCAAGGACGAGCAGCTCAGGGCCGAGATCCAGTCGAAGGAGCGCGGCACGCTGTCGCGCCCGCTGGTGCAGGCCGATGTGGCGCGCCTGGTCGACGTCTATCGCCGCGGCGGCCGCTTCGATGTCCGCATCGAGCCCAAGATCATCGAGCTGCCGAACAATCGCGTCGACCTGGTGTTTGAAATCACCGAGGGCGTAAAGACCGGGGTGCGGGAAATCGATTTCGTCGGCAATCGCGCCTATTCGGCCTTCCGGCTCAAGGATGTGATCAAGACATCCACGACCAGTATTTTGTCGTTCTTGCAAACCAGCGACATCTACGATCCCGACCGCATCGAGGCCGATCGCGAGCTATTGCGTCGGTTCTACCTCAAGCATGGCTTCATCGATGTTCGCGTCGTCTCGGCGGTCGGTGAATACGATCCGGCACGGCGCGGATTCGTGATCACGTTCACCATCGAGGAGGGCGAGCAATACCGCGTTGGCGCCGTCGACGTTCAATCCACGATCCGGGCGCTCGATCCGGCGCTGCTGCGCCCGCGCGTGCGCGCCTATCCGGGCGATGTTTACAACGCCGAGGCGGTGGAGAAGACGGTCGAGGACGTGACCATCGAGGCGGCGAAGCACGGCTTTGCCTTCGCTACGGTACGTCCGAGCGCCACGCGCGATTATCAGAACCGCACCGTCAATCTCCTGTTCCGGGTCGACGAAGGGCAGCGCGCCTATATCGAACGCATCAACATCCGCGGCAACACGCGCACTCGCGATTACGTGATCCGGCGCGAATTCGATATCGGCGAAGGCGATGCCTACAACCGAGCGCTGGTCAATCGCGCCGAGCGGCGGCTGAAAAATCTGGGCTACTTCAAAACGGTCAAGATAACGGCCGAGCCGGGCTCGGCCCCCGATCGTGTAATTCTGAACGTCGATGTTGAGGAGCAGTCGACCGGCGAATTCTCGGTGTCGGGCGGGTATTCGACCGCGGACGGATTTCTCGCCGACGTGAGCATCGCCGAACGCAACCTGCTCGGTCGCGGCTTGTACGCCAAGGCCTCGGTACAGTATGGGCAATACACACGCGGGTTCGGCCTGTCTTTCGTGGAGCCCTACTTTCTCGGCTATCGGGTAGCGCTTGGGCTCGATCTCTTCGCCCGGCAGCAGAATCCGACAAGCTACGTGTCATATGAGACCAAAACGATCGGCGCCGGCGCGCGGCTCGGATTTGCGCTGCGCGAAGATCTCGCACTGCAGCTGCGGTATTCGATCTACCGGCAGGAAGTGTCGCTGCCCACCATTCTCAACGATTGTATTCTCTCGCCCAATGCCATCATCAATGGCGGCACCGGCGTGCTGCCGACCGATCCGTGCATTCTCAACGGCGAGGCCTCGCTAGCGGTGCGCCGCGAGCTCGCCAACGGCGCGGTCATCACGTCGCTGGTCGGCTATACGCTCACGCACAACACGCTCGACAACAACAAGAACCCGACCAAGGGCTTCCTGGGCGAGTTCAGGCAGGACTTCGCCGGCGTCGGTGGCGACGTGCGCTTCATGCGAACCACCGGCGATCTTTACGCCTACAACGAGATCATCCCCGACCTGGTCGGCATGGTGCATCTGCAAAGCGGACAGGTCACCGGCATTAATGGTGGGGTGCGCATGCTTGATCAGTTTCAAATGGGTCCCAACCTGGTGCGCGGATTTGCTCCCGCGGGTATCGGGCCGCGCGACCTGACGCTGTTGCCGTTCACGGGCTATCAAGGCGATGCGCTGGGCGGCTCGCTTTATTGGGGCGCGAGCCTTGAGCTGCAGACGCCGCTCTACTTCCTGCCCAAGGACGCGGGCATCAAGGTTGCAGCATTTGCCGATGCCGGCTCGCTCTGGGACTATACCGGTCCGACCAGCTTCCCGGCCACCGGCGAGCGGATCTCGGGCTCGGTGTGTCCGACCTGGGCCCCGTTTGCCAGTACGCTCGTGCCATGCCCGCTCGACAACGGCATGCACATTCGTTCGTCCGTTGGCATAGGATTGATCTGGGATTCGCCATTCGGTCCGCTGCGGTTTGACTATGCATTTCCGCTATCGAAAGAGCCCTACGATCGTGTACAGCAATTCCGCTTCGGCGGCGGGACGAAATTTTGATCGCGTAGATTGCACGGCTGCGAGCGCATGACCGAGCCGTTTTTTTTCAGCCGCGGGCGCGGACTGACCGTTCGTGAGATTGCCACACTGGCCGGGGCGACGCTTCGTCCCAGCGCCGATCCGGAACGCCGCATTACCGGGATTGCCTCGCTCGATCGTGCCGCTCCGCACGATCTCGCTTTCTTCGACCGACAGAAATTTGCAGCTCAGCTGTCGGAGACGACGGCGGGCGCCTGCCTGATGATGGAACGCGACGCGGCGCGCGCGCCCGCGCGCGTGAGCGTGCTTTGCGTGCGCGAGCCTTATCGCGCCTTCATCGAGGTGACGCGCAGCTTGTTTCCGGACGCGTTGCGTCCTTCCTCGTTGTTCGAGGCAAGCGGGGTGGCCGCAGGGGCTTTGGTTCATCCCAGTGCCCGCTTGGAAAGCGGCGTGACGATCGACCCCGGTGTGGTGATCGGACCACAAGCCGAGATCGGGGCAGGCACGCTGATCAATGCCGGCGCCGTGGTCGGACCAAAGGTTAGGATCGGACGCGGCTGCGTGATCGGCGCCAACAGCTCGATCACCCATTGCCTGATGGGAGATCGCGTGATCATCCATCCGGGTTGCGCGATCGGGCAAGACGGCTTCGGCTACGTCAAGGCGCAAGGCGCACACCGCAAAATCCTGCAAGTGGGTCGAGTCGTCATTCAGGACGACGTGGAGATTGGCGCGGGCACCACCGTTGACCGCGGCGCGCTGCGCGATACCGTTATCGGTGAAGGCAGCAAAATCGACAACCTCGTCCAGATCGGACACAATGTTTCGATCGGCCGTCACTGCATCATTGTCTCGCAATGCGGCATTTCCGGCAGCGTGGTGATCGAAGACCACGTTATTCTTGCCGGACAGGTCGGACTTGCGGACAATGTGACGATCGGCGAGGGGGCAATCATCGGAGCTAGGAGCGGCGTCATGTCCGACGTGCCGGCGGGGGAGAAATGGTTCGGCTACCCGGCCATGCGCGGGCGCGAATTTCTCCGCAACATGATGACGCTGCGACGCTGGGTCAAAGAAGAAGAGGACGCAGGCGACGATGACGACGCGGATGCACCAGCGGATTTCAACGGCGGCGGCCAAGGGCCGGCGCGATGAAGGAGGTCGCCACCACGCTCGAAGCCGCCGACGTGGCCGCCATCCTCAAGGCGCTACCGCATCGCTATCCGTTTCTCATGATCGATCGCATCGTCAATATGAATGGCGACGAATCCGCTGTCGGCATCAAGAATGTCACTGTCAATGAGCCGCAGTTCATGGGACATTTTCCCGGCAACCCGGTCTTCCCGGGGGTTCTGGTAATCGAGGGCATGGCGCAAACCGCCGGGGCGGTGTGCGTGCTGTCACAGATGGGCGGTGGTCAACCGCGGCACGTTTATTTTCTCACTATCGACAAGGCCAAGTTCCGCAGGCCGGTCGTGCCGGGCGATACGATCGAGTATCACGTGCGAAAAATCGCGCGTAAGAAGAACATGTGGTGGTTCCGCGGCGAGGCGCGCGTGGCGGGCCATTTGGTTGCCGAGGCCAGAGTCGGCGCCATGGTCGCGTGAGGCCATCGATGGCCACGATCGACCCGACCGCCCGCATCGAAGCGGGCGCGGAAGTCGGAAAAGATGTATCGATCGGTCCCTATTGCGTCATCGGCCCGCAAGCCGTGATCGGCGACGGCTGCAAGCTGATAAGCCACGTGCACGTGAGCGGCCACACCACGATCGGGCCGCGTACGGTGCTCTATCCATTTTGCTCCCTGGGCACTCCGCCGCAGTCCATCAAGTATCGCGGCGGTCCCACGCGGCTGGTGGTGGGCGCCGATTGCGAGATCCGTGAAGGCGCCACTATAAACACCGGGACCGAGGATGGCCGGGGGATGACCGAGATCGGCGACCGCTGCTTCCTGATGGTCGGCTCGCACGTCGCGCACGATTGCAAGGTCGGCAGCGACGTCATCTTTGCCAACAACGTCGTGCTCGGCGGGCACGTCACCACCGGCGACTTCGTCGTGTTCGGCGGCCAAGCGGCGGTGCGCCAGTTCGTGCGCGTCGGCGAGGGGGCGATGATCGTCGGTTTGAGCGGGGTGCGCGCCGACGTCATCCCGTTCGGGCTGGTGCAGGGCCCGCTCGCGCGGCTGATTGGGCTCAACGTCGTGGGCATGCGGCGGCGCGGGTTTCCCAAAGCCGCGATCCAGGGGTTGCGCCAGGCCTACGAGGCGATGTTCTTCGGCGCGGGCACTTTTCGTGAGCGGGTCGATGCGGTGGCTGCAAGCCACGGCGATGATGCGCTTATCGGCAAGGTGATTGCGTTCATCCGCTCCGGCTCGCAGTCATTGACCATGGCGGTGCGCCGTGCGCTCCTTGACGAGGAGCCATGAGCGAGCCGGCTGCAGCAACGACACGTGATGACAGCCCGCTTGCGATCGTTTGCGGCGGCGGCAGTCTACCGTTCGCCGTAGCTGATGCCGTGGCCAAGCGTGGGCGCCGCGCGGTGCTGTTTGCGATTCGCGGTTGGGCCGACCCTCAGCGGGTTCTCGGCTACCCGCATCACTGGGCGGCACTGGGCCGATTCGGTTGGTTCTGTCGCGTTGCCCGCCAGGAAGGTTGCCGGGACGTCGTTTTTATTGGCGCGCTGGGGCGGCCCGCGATATGGAAGATCAAGCCCGATCTGAAAACGCTGCAGCTGCTGCCGCGCATCTTCGCGATCTATCGCGGTGGCGACGATCACCTCTTGTCGGGTGTTGCTCGAATCTTCGAAGAGCACGGGTTTCGGCTAATCGGTGCCCACGAAATTGCGCCGGAGATTCTGATGCCGGAAGGGCCACTTGGCCGCGAACGGCCGAGCGAACGCGACGATGTGGACATTGCCAAGGGCTTTGCTCTGCTTGAGGCGATCAGTCCGTTCGACATCGGCCAGGCCGCGGTGGTCGCGGGCGGACGCGTGCTGGCGGTGGAGGCCGCGGAAGGGACCGACCAGATGCTCGCGCGCATCCATGAGCTGCGCAAAAATGGACACATGGCCGCCGAACGCGGCGTGCTGATCAAGGCGGCAAAGCATGGCCAGGATCGGCGCGTGGATTTGCCCTCGATCGGGCCGCAAACGATCGTGGGCGCGGCGCGCGCCGGCCTCGCCGGCATTGCCGTCGTGGCCGGCAGCACGATCATGGCCGAGCCCGCGCAAATTGCGGAGCTGGCGGACCGCGAACGCCTGTTCGTGCTGGGACTGCGCCACGCATCGGCTGCGTGATGACGGTCGACGCGCAATCGCCTCCCGCTCGCTCCCAACCGCTCGATGTGTTCCTCGTTGCCGGCGAGGAATCGGGCGACCGGTTGGGGGCCGCGTTGATGCGCGCACTGCGTGAACGCACCGGCGGGAAGGTGCGCTTCGAAGGCGTTGGCGGCCGCGACATGGCGGGGGAGGGGCTGCGCAGCCTCTATCCCATCGACGATCTTCCGATCATCGGCTTCAGCGCCATCCCGCGTCGGCTGCCGAAAATTCTGCGGCTCATGCGCTTTACCGCCAGAACGGTTGTCGAGAAACGTCCCGACGTTCTGGTAATCATCGATAGCCCGGGCTTTACCCGCGGCATCGCACGGCGAGTCCGCGCCGCGGATCCGCGGATTCCGATCGTCGAATACGTTTCCCCTTCGGTCTGGGCGTGGCGGCCGGGGCGGGCGCGGGTAATGCGTCGTTATATCGATCACATCCTCGCGCTGCTGCCGTTCGAGCCGGATGTGCACCGCCGGCTCGGCGGACCGCCTTGCTCCTATGTCGGTCATCCTTTGGCCGAGCAGGTCAATGACCTACGCCCCAATGCCGAGGAGGCGCGCCGGCGCCTCGGCTCGCCGCCCGTGCTGCTGGTGCTGCCGGGAAGCCGGACCGGGGAGATCCGGAGATTGCTTGAGATTTTCGCGCGGGCCGTGGCGCTAGTCAGGGATCGCGTAGGACCGCTCGAGATCATGCTGCCCACTGTGCCGCACCTTGTCGAGCCGATCCGACAGGCGACAGCGCAATGGCCGGGCTCGCCGCGCATCGTTGTGGGAGCCGCCGAGAGACAATCCGCATTCCGCGTCGCGAGAGCGGCACTTGCGAAATCCGGCACCGTGACTCTCGAGCTTGCGCTCGCCGGCGTGCCGCTGGTCGCAGGCTACAAGGTATCCGCGATCGAGTACTACGCGGTGGGGCGCGGAATTTTGAAACGGCTGCCCTCAATCATTCTGACCAATCTCTTGCTCGGCGAGAATGTCGTCCCGGAGCTGCTTCAGCATCATTGCACGGCAGAAAACCTCGCTAGCGCGTTGATACCGCTCTTTGCAGAGGGACCGGAGCGGCGCCGTCAGCTTGATGCGTTTTCCCGGCTTGACGGGATCATGGAAATCGGCGCGAGCAAGCCTGCAGTGCGCGCCGCCGACATTGTGCTCGATGTGGCCCGCCCCGCGCTGCCGGCGGAGAAGACATGTTCAACTTGCTGCTAGGAGCACCTTTGGCCGCGAGCTATCCCTGCCTTCCGATCCAAATCACCGCCTCGTCGGTTCGCTGGCCGTCAATGTCCCAAAATTTCTGGAAATCCGGCCCATCAAGATATGCGGGGTCCTGACCGGCATTGGCGAGCGCGATCTGGAATTCGGTCGACTGAACCGCCTTGCCGATGGCGGCGCGCAACATCGTTATGATTTCGTCCGGCGTGCCGCGCGGCGCGAATACGCCAACCCAAAGATAATATTCGACGTCAAATCCAAGCTCCTTGAGCGTCGGCACGTCGGGCAAGACCTTCGAGCGGGTCGCGCCGAAATTGGCGAGCGGGCGCAGCTTCCCCGCTTTGATGTGGGGTAGCGTGGCTCCCACCGGTAGCGTGGTGACCTGGGCGTTGTTGCCCAGCATGGCGATGATGGCCGGTCCGCCGCCACTGGTCGGCAGATGCCGCAGGTGCAATCGGCCGGTCGCCTTCTCGAGATAGGCCAGCGGCAGATGCGACGCACCATAAAGCCCGCCTGAAGTGAAGATGAGCGTGTCCGGATGCGCCTTGGCGCCCGCGATGAACTCCTGCAACGTGTTGTAAGGTTGCGTGTCGTTGACCAGAAGCAAGACCGGATCCGCGACCACGCGTGCCAGCGGAATGAAATGGCCGCGGGTGACCTTGGCAGGACGGCCGAACAGCTTGTCGACCTCTGCGTAACCCGAGATGCCGGTGTTGTGCGACAGCAAAGTGTACCCGTCGGGCTTGGCCGACGCGACGACCTGCGCGCCAACCTGACCGGCGGCACCAGCTTTAGTCTCGACCACGACCGGTTGCTTGAGGATCGGCTCCATCGCCGTCGCCAACGGCCGCGTCAGGATGTCATTGAGGCCGCCCGGCGGGAACGCGTTGACAATGGTAATCGCGCGCGAAGGAAAGGCATCCTGCGCGAATGCCGGTGCGATTGCGAGTGAGGTCGCTGCGGCCCCTATGACGAAACGACGGCGATCCATGCCTTGCGGTTTCAAAGCCGATTCCTCGGAGAGCGCCACGCCGGTTACGAGTTTCGGAACGTCTTGCATGCTCACCTCCACTTTGACCGATGTCCTCCGGTGGTACCCGCCGACAGCCGTCAACACATGCGTTTCTTCCGGATAAGTTACGCCGTCACCATCGGCAAAGCGCTGTAACCGTTGCAGGACGCATGCTCCAATCTCTTCGCGCGTTTCGCTATCCGTGGCGGCGATAAAAGGCGCAACCGGCGTTGCGGCCAAATGATGCGGCACAAAGTCCTTCAGACGCGGCAGGCGAATGTCGAGCCGCCGGACGCGAACCTCCACATCGGAAAAGCCCGCTTCGGTTGCAAGGCGCCGTAGCTCGGCTCGGCTCGGAACTTGTCGCGACGCGCAAAACTTCGTGGCGACCGCGTTACCGATACATCGATCGAGTACTTCGCCGACGGCGCCGTGGTAAGGCCCGACCCCTGTCCAGACGCTGAGCGCCAGGCGGCCGCCAGGTTTGAGTACGCGGCGCATCTCCCGCAACGCGACCAACCTGTCGGGAAAAAACTGGAGCCCCTGCTGGCAGAAAACCACGTCGAAGTCGGCGGAGGGCAATCGCAGATCAACCGCGCTGCGCTCAAGCCATTCGACTGGTGCGCCAACCACCGCGGGGAGCGATTGCGCAACGGCAATCATTCCAGGATTGAGGTCGACGCCCACAACCCGTCCGGCCGGGCCGACCCGCTGCGCGCCAATGCGCGCGACGAGGCCGGTGCCGCAGGCCAGGTCCAGCACGCGCTCGCCTAGGATGAGGCAAGCGGCGTCAATCAGCAGCGGCGCCCATGGTCCGAGGATGTAAGTGGCCGGGTAACGCTCGTAGAGTTCGGCTGCCTCGGCCGTCAGCTGCCATTGCTCAAGCTGGCTCATCTCGTGTTCCATCCGGGCTTGCGCCAAGGAGAGAACAATGCCTCACGTAATCGTAAAGCTCTATCCCGGAAGATCGGAACAGCAGAAGCGTCGTCTCGCCGAAGAGATCGTTAAAAACGTCGTCGCGATTGCAAACTGTGGAGAGGAATCGATTTCAGTCGCGATTGAGGAGATCAAATCAGAAGATTGGGCAGAGAAGGTCTTCAGGCCGGACATTCTCGACAATCCGGAGAAGCTGTACAAGAAACCAGGGTACAATCCATTCAAATAGCACGGCTAAGCGGGGAATCGCCGGTGGGCCGATCCTTAGTGCATCGGTGACGTAGCAATCACTTCCGCCGTGAGATCGGCACGTAATCGCGGCGCGCGGCGCCGGTATAGAGCTGGCGCGGCCGGCCGATCTTCTGATGCGGGTCCTCGATCATTTCCTTCCACTGCGAGATCCAGCCGACGGTGCGCGCGACCGCAAACAAGACCGTGAACATGGTGGTGGGAAAGCCCATGGCCTTGAGCGTGATGCCCGAATAGAAGTCGATATTCGGATAAAGCTTCTTCTCGATGAAATAATCGTCGTGCAGCGCAATGCGCTCGAGCTCCAGCGCCACGTCGAGCAGCGGATCGTCCTTGATGCCGATCTCGGTGAGGACCTCGTGGCAGGTCTTCTGCATGATCTTGGCGCGCGGATCGTAGTGCTTGTACACGCGATGCCCGAAGCCCATCAGGCGGAACGGGTCGTTCTTGTCCTTGGCGCGGCGGATGTATTCCGGGATGCGGTCGGGGGTGCCGATCTCGTGCAGCATGTTGAGCGCGGCTTCGTTCGCGCCACCATGCGCCGGACCCCATAAACAAGCGCAGCCGGCGGCGATGCACGCGAACGGATTGGCTCCGGATGAGCCGGCGAGCCGCACCGTCGAGGTCGACGCGTTCTGCTCGTGGTCCGCGTGCAGGATGAAGATGCGGTCCATGGCGCGTGCGAGCACGGCGTTCGGCTTGTACTCTTCGCACGGCACCGCGAAGCACATGCGCAGGAAGTTGGTCGCGTAGTCGAGGTCGTTCTTCGGATAGATGAACGGCTGGCCGATGGAATACTTGTACGCCATCGCCGCGATGGTCGGCATTTTCGCGATCATGCGGATCGACGCAATCATGCGCTGCGTCGGATCAGAAATGTCGGTGGAATCGTGATAGAAGGCGGAAAGCGCTCCCACGCAGCCGGTCATCACTGCCATCGGGTGCGCGTCGCGCCGGAAACCCTGATAAAAGCGGCTCATCTGCTCGTGCACCATCGTGTGATGGGTGACACGGTTGTCGAAGTCGGCCTTCTGCGCGGCGGTGGGAAGCTCGCCGTAAAGCAGCAGGTAGCAAGTCTCAAGAAAGTCGCCATGCTCGGCCAGCTGCTCGATCGGGTAGCCGCGATAGAGCAGGATTCCTTCGTCGCCGTCGATGAATGTGATCTTGGAGTCGCAACTTCCCGTCGACGTGAAGCCGGGGTCGTAGGTGAACATCCCGGTCTCGCCGTAGAATTTGCTGATGTCGATGACAGAAGGGCCGATCGTTCCCTCGTAAATTGGAAACGAGGTTTTCTTGTCGCCGATGACGAATTCGCCGGATTTGATGTTGGCGCCGGTCTTCACATCCATGGTCCTAGTCCTCGGTTATACGCCCGTCGGACCGCATTCCGCGCGAAAGCGGCGGGATGGCGCGTCGAATGGCCCCGGTAAGCCCGCGCGGGAGGCGGTGTTGGGTAGCCCATCCGCATGTGCGCTGCAAGATGGCGGGCTAGTGTCCCGATTCCGAAGCTCGCACAGCCTTGCGGCAGCCTCGAAATGCGAACTTCGGAATCGAACGGGCACTAGCAACTCTATGGTTCTAGTGCCGCTTTGAGACCGAAGTTCGCGAAAGCGTTCGCGGCAATGGTGCGCGCGAACTTCGGGCTCAAAGCGGCACTAGTAAGCGCCAGTCGCCATCAAGAATGCGCGACCGCCGGCGTGAGCTGATCGTGCAGCCGGGCAAGGCTTTCGGTTTTACCGAGTATCGCCAGCACGTCGAAGATCGGCAGTGAGGTGACGCGTCCGGTCAACGCCGCGCGCAACGGCTGCGCCACGCCGCCGAGCTTGCTGCCGTTGCGCTCGGCGAACGCGCGCACAAACTGTTCCGTAGTCTCGGCGGTCCAAGGCTCGACCGCCGTGAGCTCGTCGGCAAGTCGGCCCAACAGCGCGCGCGTCTCCGCGGTCAGCAGGACTGAGGCCTTTTCCTCGAGCGCAATCGGACGGTCGGTGACGATGAAACGAGCGCCGTCGATCAGCTCGACCAGCGTCTTGGCACGTTCCTTCAGTCCTGGCATGGCGTGCAGCAATTTGTTGCGCAGCTCAGGCGTCAGCTTGGCGGCAAGCTCAGGCCCGCCGGCTAGATGCGGCAGCACGCGTTCGACCTCCGCCAAAAGCTCAGCATCCGCGGTCTGGCGCAGGTAATGGCCGTTGAGGTTTTCCAGCTTGGCGAAATCGAACCGTGCCGGGGAGCGCCCGATCTGGGGCAGATCGAAGGCAGCGACCATCTCCTCGGTCGAGAAGATTTCCTGATCGCCATGGCTCCAACCGAGCCGAACCAGATAATTGCGCATCGCGGCGGGCAGATAACCCATCGCCCGGTAGGCGTCGACGCCGAGCGCGCCGTGCCGCTTGGAAAGCTTCGAGCCGTCCGGGCCATGGATGAGCGGGATATGCGCCATCACCGGCACGTCCCAGCCGAGCGCGTTGTAGATCTGGGTCTGGCGGGCGGCGTTTGTGAGATGATCGTCGCCGCGGATGATGTGGGTGATGCCCATGTCGTGATCGTCGACCACGACTGCAAGCATGTAGGTCGGCGTGCCGTCGGAGCGCAGCAAGACCAGATCGTCGAGGTTCTCGTTCTGCCAGGCAACCCGGCCCTGCACCTGATCCTCGATCACGGTCTCGCCCTCGAGCGGCGCCTTGAGCCGGATCACCGGCTTGACGTCAGGCGGCGCCTCGGCGGGATCGCGGTCGCGCCAGCGCCCGTCATACAGTTTGGAGCGGCCCTCGCGGCGCGCCTGCTCGCGCATTTCCGCGAGCTCCTCGGGGCTGGCATAGCAGTAATAGGCGCGCCCCGCTGCGAGCAGCGTCTCCGCCACCTCGCGGTGGCGCGCGGAGCGCGAAAATTGGTAGACCGCCTCGCCGTCCCAATGGAGACCCAGCCAGTTGAGCCCATCGAGGATCGCGTCGATCGCGGCCTGCGTCGAGCGGTCGCGATCCGTGTCCTCGATGCGCAGCAGCATCTTTCCATCGCGCCCGCGCGCGTAGAGCCAATTGAACAGCGCGGTGCGCGCTCCTCCAATGTGCAGGAATCCGGTCGGCGAAGGAGCAAAACGGGTGACGACGGTCATATCCGGTGAAGTTCACCAACGGCGAATTCGGTCCCTGTAGCACAAAACAGATTGAGTGCTTAACTGTTTCACGGGTTTGAAGAGGTTGGCACGCCTGGGCGCCCTTGGCGCAAAGTCGCTGATTTGGTAGTCCGCAGCGAACCGCTCACTCGCCCCCTCGTGGTCCGCACGCGTATATCGGGATTCGCAACGCATGGCACTCACTGAATCGGCAGCGGCAGAGGCGACGGGGGCGGGCCGCGATTTCATACGCGACATCATCGAGGCGGACCTCGCCGCTGGACGCGTCAAGACGGTGGTGACCCGCTTCCCCCCGGAGCCGAACGGCTATCTTCACATTGGCCACGCCAAGTCGATCGCGCTCAATTTCGGGGTGGCGGAGGAGTACAGCGGGCGCTGTCACCTACGCTATGACGACACCAACCCGACGAAAGAAGAGCAGGAATATATCGAGGCAATCGAGCGCGACGTTCGCTGGCTCGGGTTCGACTGGGGCGCGCATCTCTACCATGCCTCGGACTATTTCGATCGGCTCTACGAATGGGCCGAGCATCTTATCCGCGCCGGCAAGGCCTATGTGGACGACCAGTCGCACGCCGAGATGCGGGCGAACCGCGGCACGCTGACCGAGCCCGGCAAGAACAGCCCCTTTCGCGACAGGTCCGTGGAGGAGAACCTGGATCTGTTCCGCCGCATGCGGGCGGGCGAGTTCCCGAACGGTGCGCGGGTGTTGCGCGCCAAGATCGACATGGCTTCCGGTAACGTCAATCTGCGCGACCCCGTGCTCTACCGCATCCTGCACGCCAGCCACCCCCGCACCGGCACCGCGTGGTGCATCTACCCGAGCTATGACTTCGCGCACGGCCAGTCCGATGCGATCGAGCACATCACGCACTCGCTGTGTACTTTGGAATTCGAGGACCACCGGCCGCTCTACGATTGGTTTCTCGAAAACCTGCCGGTGCCGTCGCGGCCGCATCAGTATGAGTTCGCGCGCCTCAATCTCACCCACACGATACTGTCGAAGCGCGTGCTGACCGAGCTGGTGCGCGGCGGCCACGTGAGCGGCTGGGACGACCCCCGCATGCCGACGCTCGCGGGCCTGCGGCGCCGCGGCGTGCCTCCCCAGGCACTGCGCGATTTCGTCAAACGCGTCGGCGTCGCCAAGGCCAACAGCACGGTCGATCTCGCGATGTTCGATTTCTCGGTGCGCGAAGTGCTCAACAAGAGCGCACCGCGCCGCATGGCGGTGCTGCGTCCGCTCAAGGTGGTCATCGAGAATTATCCGGAAGGCGAGTTCGAAGAGCTCACGGCCGCCAACCATCCTGACGATCCGGCAGCGGGCAGCCGATCCATCCGCTTCGGCCGCGAGCTCTACGTCGAGCGCGACGATTTCATGGAGAACCCGCCGAAAAAATTCTACCGGCTTGCCCCCGGGCGCGAGGTCCGGCTGCGCTATGCCTATTTCATCACGTGCTACGAGGCGGTGAAGAACGCGGCCGGCGAGGTGATCGAGCTGCGCTGCAGCTATGATCGGAAGACGCGAGGCGGCAACGCCCCGGACGGACGCAAGGTGCAGGCCACGCTGCATTGGGTGGGCGCCGCCGACGCCAAGCCGGCGGAAGTTCGGCTTTACAACCCGCTGTTCACATCTCCCAGCCCGAATGCCGCCGATTTCGCCGCGGATCTCAATCCGGATTCGCTTGAAGTGCTGCGCGAGGCGCGACTGGAGCCGGCACTCGCCACAACGAAGGTTGGCGAAGTGGTTCAGTTCGAACGCCTTGGCTATTTTTGCCTCGATCCGGACGCGCGCGCTGAGAAGCTCGTTTTCAACCGCACCGTTGGCCTGCGCGATACCTGGTCCAAGGTGCAGGCCGGTAAGCCGCTGAGCTGATACCAGCGCCAACTGTTGACTCGTCATCGCTGGGCCCGGCACGCGGCCGGGCATGACGGTGGATGGGTCGGGCGTTGTGGATGGCGGCCGAGCTGCCCGTATTCACCGCGCACCGCTCGTGTACACTGCGCCGCGGTGTAGCGGGGGATGCCCAAGGGCCGCGCGATGATCGATCGACCGGGATCGCGCGGACGTGCTGAGGCATGGCGGCCCTGGGCAGCGGCCGGCGGACGGCCGGCTTGGATTTGGCCCGATGCGCTTTCCGGGCTTCTCCGCGGCGTGGCGCGGCAGGTCCGCGAATGGGCGGCGGCCGAGGTCATGCCCGGGCGCTTGGTGCCGTGGCTCGCGATCAGCTTCGGGTCCGGTGTCGTCATCTATTTCAGCAGCGACCGCGAGCCGGCGCCATGGGCGGCGGCCGTGCTGCTGGCCGCGACAATGACGATCGCGATTCTCGTCCGGCATCGGCCGATGGCGTTTCCGGCCGCTATCGGTGCAGCGGCCCTGGCCGCGGGATTTGCCACCGCCACCGGCAAGCGCGCGCTCATCGCCCATCCCGTGCTCGCCGTGCCGGCATGGAATGTCGAGATCGGTGGCTTCGTCGAAGCCCGCGAAGAGCGCGAGCGCTCCGACCGTATCGTGGTGCGCGTTGAGCGCATCAGCGGACCGCGCCTCAACGAGCAGCTCGAACGCGTGCGCGTGTCGGTACGAAAAGGCACGGCGCCTGCGGTCGGCAGCTTCGTCGAGTTTGCGGCGCGGCTTTCCCCGCCGCTCGAGCCGCTGCGTCCGGGCGGCTACGACTTCGCCCGCGACATGTATTTTCAGCGCATCGGCGCCTCCGGCTTCGCGGTCGGTAGCATCCGTATCGCCGAGCCACCGCGGGCGCCGACGCTCTGGCTGCGCTATGCCAGCGTCCTCGACGGGATGCGCGACGCCATCAACAAGCGCATCCGTGCGGTGCTGCCGGGGGACCAAGGCGCGATCGCCTCGGCGCTCATCACGGGCAAACGCGACGCGATTTCAGCCTCGGCGAACGAGGCCATGTATACGTCGAGCCTCGCGCACGTGCTCTCGATTTCGGGCTACCACATGGCTGTGGTCGCGGGCATCGTGTTCTTCGTATTCCGAGCGCTGTTCGCCCTTATGGGCGACTTCGCCAGCCGCCACCCGATCAAGAAGTGGGCGGCATTGGTCGCGTTGGCGGTCGCCGCGTTCTATCTGCTGCTGTCCGGCGCGGAGGTCGCGACCCAACGCTCCTTCATCATGATTGCGATCGTGCTGGTCGGCGTGATGGTCGACCGGCAAACGCTGACCTTCCGCACGCTCACGGTCGCGGCGTTGGCCGTGCTTCTGCTCGCGCCCGAGGCGGTGGTCCATCCGAGCTTCCAGATGTCGTTCGCGGCGACCTTGGCGCTGATCGCCGGCTATCAAGGCAGCCTGTCCTGGATGAGCAAGGGCGGCGATACGCCGCTCGCCGCGCGCGTCGCGCTCTGGGGCGTCCGCGAGACCATCGGCATGGTTCTGGTCTCGCTGCTCGCCGGCACCGCGACCATCCCCTACATCGCCTATCACTTCCATCGCGTGTCTCCTTACGGCGTGATCGCGAATCTGCTGGCGATGCCGGTCGTTTCGGTCGCGGTCATGCCGGCGGGCATTCTCGGATTACTGGCGATGCCGCTCGGGCTCGACGCGCCGTGCTGGCTCATGATGGGTTACGGCATCGATTGGATGATCGCCATCGCCCAGTGGGTCAGCGGCCTACCGGGAGCGCTGGGCCGGGTGGCGGCGTTCGGCGCCGGGCCCTTGCTGATCTGCACGGCGGGGCTTGTGGTGCTCGGACTGTTGCGGACGCCCTTGCGATTCATCGGCGCCTTTCTGATCTGCGCAGCCATCGTTTTGATGCTGCGTGCGCCGCAGCCGGACGTACTAGTCTCCGCCGATGGAACGGCCTTTGCCGTGCGCGGCGCCGACGGACGCCTGGGCATGATCAAATCCGGCAGCGACAGCTTCGCGCTGCGCGAATGGCTCGCCGCGGATGCCGACGCCCGCACCGTCAAAGACGATAGCCTCGCGAACGGCGTCAGGTGCGATGCATCCGGTTGCATCGGCCGGCTGCGCGACGGAGTGCTGGTTGCCTTCGTAAAGGCGATCGATGCGTTCCCGGAGGATTGCCGCCGCGCGGCGCTGGTCGTGAGCGCGCGCGATGCGCCGGCGGATTGCCGAGCAGTGGTGATCGACCGGTCCGTCTGGCGCCGCTCGGGGGCCATGTCGCTTCGCCGCGTGGGCCAGGGGTTCGAGATCACGTCATCGCGGCCCGCCGGCTACGAGCGCCCCTGGGCACGCACGCTCGGGCAAAGCGGCGAGGCGTCCGGCGAGAGCCGCACGACTGCACCGCGAGTGCAGCCGCGTGACGCGACACCCAATTCGGAGGATCTGGAAGCTGGCGATTGAGCCCGCAAGAACCCATGACGTGTCGGAGGAAGCCGCGAACACGGGCCTCATGCTGAGGAGCCGCGCCTAAAGCGCGTTTACGCGCGTCTTCGATGCGCTATGGGGAGGCGTCTTGAAGCATGGGGCCGACCTCACCCCTTCGGGACGCTCGCTACGCTCGCTCCTCAAGATGAGGGGCTGAAAGGATTCAATACCGCCGGAACAGGCCGACCAGTTTGCCCTGGATGCGCACGCGGTTGGGCGGCAGGATCTTCACCTCGTAGGTGGCGTTGGCAGGCTCGAGCGCGATCGAGGCGCCGCGCCGGCGAAAGCGCTTGAGGGTTGCTTCCTCTTCATCGACCAGCGCCACCACGATGTCGCCGGTATCGGCGGCATCGGTCTTCTTGATCAGCGCGACGTCGCCGTCGAGGATGCCGGCCTCGATCATGCTGTCGCCGCGCACTTCGAGCGCGAAGTGCTCGCCGGTCGAAAGCAGATCGGGCGGCATGTTGATGGTGTGGCTGCGGGTCTGGATCGCCTCGATCGGCGTGCCCGCCGCGATGCGGCCCATCACCGGCACCGCCACCGGGCGGCCGCCTTCGTCGTCGGCGTTGCTTCGCACCCTTCCGAGATTGCCTTCGATCACGCTCGGTGTGAATCCGCGCGTGCGCGCCATACCATGCGCTACCGAGTCGGGAAGCTTGATCACCTCGATCGCCCGCGCGCGATTCGGCAGGCGGCGGATGAAGCCGCGCTCCTCGAGCGCGGTGATGAGGCGATGGATTCCGGACTTGGAGCGCAGGTCGAGCGCGTCCTTCATTTCGTCGAAAGAGGGCGGCACGCCGGCCTCTTTCAGCCGCTCGTGGATGAAGCGCAGCAGCTCGAATTGCTTTCGGGTCAGCATCTCGTAATTCCCCCGATCTGGTAGTCCAGAGGACTCACCAAAACAAATCGTGAACGGTTTGTATCCGTTCCACATGTGTTCTGCAACTGTTTAATTTCAAGTGAAGACGGCAGCGCCACCGTCAAATTTCGAGCCGTAGCACTGTGCAGCGGCTGCCGGCTTTCGCCGCCGGCGCGTGAGGTTCCCGAATCAGCAGGCAGTCGGCATCGGCGAGCAGGCGCAGCATGGAACTGTCCTGAACCGGCGTGGGGGTCGCGACCGGGAGCCCGTCGCGGCCGGGCGCCAGCGTCGCGCGCAGGTAATCGGCGCGCTCGTCGTTTTCACCGAGATCGCAGCCCAGCAGCGCCGGCTCCAGTAGCGGCTCGATGTCGCGCCGCCCCGCCAAACGTCGGATCAGCGGCACCAGAAACAGCACCCCGCAGACATAGGCCGAAACCGGATTGCCCGGCAGGCCGAGCACGTGCATCGCGCCGAGCCGCCCGTGCATCAATGGCCGGCCGGGGCGCAGCGCCACCTTCCAGAACGACAGTTCCAGCCCCTCAGTCGCGAGCGCGTTGCGCACCAAATCGTGGTCGCCGACCGACGCGCCGCCCGAGGTCACCAGAATATCGGCGTCGAGCTCGCGGGCGCGGCGCACCGCGGCGGCGGTCTCGGCGAGGCGGTCGGGGACGATGCCGAGATCGATGATCGCGCAGCCCTCCCGGCGCGCGAGAGCCATGGTCGCATAGCCGTTGGAATAGACGATCTCGCCGATGCCCGCCAGCGAGCCCGGCATGACCAATTCATCGCCGGTGGCAAGCACGGCCACTTTCGCCGGGCGATGCACCGGCACCGTAGGATGATTCATCGCCGCGGCGAGCGCGAGATCGCGGTCGCTCAGCCGGCGGCCCTTCTTCAGCAGCACCGCGCCGCGCGCAAAATCGAGCCCGGCGACGCGCACGTGCTTGCCCTTGGCCGCTGACGCGGCGACGACCACGGCGTCGCCTTCGCGTGCGGTGTGCTCCTGGATGACGATGGTGTCGGCTCCCGGCGGCAGCACGCCGCCGGTGAAGATGCGCGCGGCTTCGCCTGCGCCCACCGCACCCTCGAAGGGATGCCCGGCCGCGACTTCGCCGACGACCTTAAGTTTCGTCGGCATCTTGGCCACGTCGGCAACGCGCACGGCGTAACCATCCATGGCGGAGACGTCGGCGGGCGGCTGCGTGCGCAGCGCGGCGAGGTCTTCCGCCAGGACGCGCCCGTGCGCCTCGGCGAGCGGCATCGCCTGCGCGGGCAGCGGCTGCGCGCCTGCGAGCACCCGGCCGAGCGCCTCCGCAACCGGCATCAACGCCACGGCTCACTCCTTGGCTTGGTAGGTTCCCGATTTGCCGCCGCGCTTCTCGATGAGGCGAATGCTTTCGATGCGCATGCCGCGCTCGACCGCCTTGACCATGTCGTAGACGGTGAGACAGGCGACCGACACGGCGGTGAGCGCCTCCATCTCGACGCCGGTGCGGCCGGCGACCTTGACGGTCGCGCGGACCTTGAGGCCGGGCGGCTTGCGCTCCGGCTCGATCTCGACGGCGATTTGCGCGACGGGGAGGGGATGACAGAGCGGGATCAGCTCGTGGGTTCGCTTGGCCGCCATGATGCCCGCGACACGGGCGACACCGATCACGTCGCCTTTGGCGGCATTGCCCTTGAGCACTAGGTCGAGGGTCTTCGCCGCCATGGTCACGCGACCCTCGGCAACGGCGACCCGCTCCGTCACCGCCTTGGGCGACACGTCGACCATGCGCGCTTCGCCACGCGCGTTGAGATGGGTGAGCTTGGCAGGCTGCGCCACCGGCTTACTCCGCGGCGCCCAAACGGCGGGCAGCGCGGCGCGCGCTGCCGCCAAGGAGCGCGCGCGTCGCGGCTTCGACGTCGCCTTGCCGCATCAGGCTTTCCCCGACCAGGAACGTCGAGATCCCGGCCTCGGCAAGCTCGTCGAGATCGGGCGGCGAAAAAATTCCGCTCTCGCCGACCGTGATGCGGTCGCGCGGAATTCTTGGCGCGAGCCGCTTGCTGGTGGCCAGCGTCGTCTCGAAAGTCTTGAGATCGCGGTTGTTGATGCCGATCAGCCGGGAACGGCGCTTGAGCGCGTGTTCCAGCTCGCGCTCGTCGTGCACTTCGAGCAAGGCATCCATGCCGAAGGCCTGTGCGGCGTCTTCGAGATCCCGCGCCAGCGTGTCGTCGACGGCCGCCATGATGATGAGGATGCAGTCGGCGCCCCAGGCACGCGCCTGAGCGACCTGATAGACGTCGTACATGAAATCCTTGCGCAACACCGGCAGCGCGGTTGCAGCGCGCGCTGCAATTAGGTGCTCGTGGCTTCCTTTAAATGAGGGCGTATCGGTGAGCACGGAAAGGCACGCGGCGCCGCCATGCTCGTAAGCGTGTGCAAGCGCCGGCGGATCGAAGTCCGCGCGGATCAGGCCTTTCGAGGGGGAAGCCTTCTTGATCTCGGCGATCAGCGCGTAGCTTCCGCTCGCCAGCCGGCGCTCGATCGCCTTGACGAAGCCGCGCACCGGCGGGGCCGCCTTGGCCTGTGCCTCGAGTTCGGCCAGCGGACAGGCGCGTTTCGCCGCCGCAATCTCGTCGCGTTTGTAAGCTTCGATTTTTGCCAGCACGTCGGCCATTGGCGCTCACGCATTCGAGACGGCGATCAGGCGGTCGAGGCAGCCTTCCGCTTCGCCGGAGTCGAGCGATTTCGCGGCCAAGGCGACGGCCTGCTTCAAATCCTTGGCGCGGCCGGCGACCATGAGGCCGGCCGCGGCGTTGATGAGCGCGACGTCGCGGAACGCGCCTTTCTTGCCCTTGAGCACGTCCATCAGCGCGCCGGCGTTGTCCTTGGCTTCGCCGCCGCGCAGCGCTTCCGGCTTGACCCGCTGCAAGCCCACGTCCTCCGGCGCGATCTCGAAGCTGCGCACCGCGCCGTTCTCGAGCGCGGCGACGTAGGTCGGCCCTGCCGTCGTGATCTCGTCGAGGCCGTCCGACCCGTGCACCACCCAGGCTGCCTGCGAACCGAGATTCTTGAGCACCTGCGCCAGCGGCTCGATCCATTGGCGCGAGAACACGCCAACCATCTGGCGCTTCACGCCGGCGGGATTGGAGAGCGGGCCGAGCAGGTTGAAGATCGTGCGCGTGCCGAGCTCGACGCGGGTCGGCCCGACATTCTTCATCGCGGGGTGATGCGCCGGCGCGAACATGAAGCCGATGCCGGCTTGCTTGATGCAGCGCGCGACCCCTTCCGGCGTCAGATCGATATTGACGCCGAGCGCGCCGAGCACGTCGGCGGCGCCCGAGCGCGAGGAGAGCGCGCGATTGCCGTGTTTGGCGACGGGCACGCCGGCGCCCGCCACGATCAAGGCGGCGCAGGTCGAGATGTTGAAGGAGCCGGACGCGTCGCCGCCGGTGCCGACCACGTCGATCGCGTCCGTCGGCGCTTTGACCCGCAGCATCTTTTCCCGCATCGCGGTGACCGCGCCGGTGATCTCGTCGACGGTCTCGCCGCGCACGCGCAGCGCCATCAGGAGCGCGCCCATCTGCGACGGCGTCGCCTCGCCCGACATCATCGTGTCGAAGCCCTGCGCCGCCTCCTCGCGGCTGAGCGCCGCGCCGGTCGCAGCCTTGGCGATCAGTGCCTTGAAGGCGTCAGTCACGCTCGCCCCTTAGCTCACACGCGGCGCGCCGCGCGCAGGTCCGCCGAAAGGCGGCCGCTCGACGCATTCCAGGCGGCGGCCGTCTCCAGAAAATTGCGCAGCATCAGATGGCCGTGCTCGGAGGCGATGCTCTCCGGATGAAATTGAACGCCGTGCACGGGGAGGGTGCGGTGCGCAAGTCCCATGATCAGGCCGTCGTCGGTTTCCGCCGTCACCGCAAGTTCGTGGGGCAGGTCTGCGCGGCCGACCACCAGCGAGTGATAGCGCGTCGCTTTGAACGGGCCGTTGATGCCGCGAAACACGCTCTCACCCTTATGGCGGATCTCGGACAGCTTGCCGTGCACCGGCACCGGCGCGCGCACCACGCTGCCGCCGAAAGCTTGTCCGATCGCCTGGTGCCCGAGACACACGCCGAGCATTGGAATGCCGGAGCCGGCTTTGCTGATGAGATCGAGGCAGATGCCGGCCTCGTTGGGGGTGCAGGGTCCCGGCGAGAGCACCACCGCGTCCGGGTCCATCGCGATGACCCGTTCGACTGCGATTTTGTTATTGCGAAAGACGCGGACCTCCGCCCCCAGCCCGCCGAGATAGTGGAACAGGTTGAAGGTGAAGCTGTCGTAATTGTCGATCAGGACGATCATGGTTTGCGTGCCCGCACAAGCTCTTAGAGGCGCGTCTTGATGGAATCAAGGCGGCGTGGGACTGGCTGGCAGTGCTGCGGACCCGTTGATCCATCGCTCCCTCGAGTTGGAGGCCATCCCTGCAGAACCTTCGTGGCGCCGCGCGTTCATCACACCCGTGGACGGCGGGAGCGGTCGTGCGCTTTGTCCTCCCTCTGCCCTGGCCTCCGGTCTGCTCCGTTCACAGTAGGGCGAGCGCGAGAGCGAACAGGATCGACAGGCCGGAGAAGGCAAGCAGCGCGGCGCGGCCGTTGACGAAACGGTCCGGCAGCGGCCGCAACAGCAGCGGCGCCCCCAGGATCGCCGTCCCGGCGGCAATCACCGCCGCCGGCCAGGGGAGAATGCGCCAGGCTTGAACCCCGCCAACTGCGAGCGAGAGCGCCGCAAGCGCACACGCGCCAATCAGGAGCACGCGGCCGAAACCGCGGCGCAACGCTGGCGCGCGGTGCTCGTGCGGAAAATGGCCGCTCGCGGCAAGCGCGCCGAGCGCGGCGCAGAGCACGAGCGCGGTGAAGAGCACAAGCGGGAGAATGGCATCGCCAATCAGCATGATTGCTCCGCTTGCGTTCCCTTGACCGCCATCTCTAATATACGACACATATATCAGCTATCGAACGGGGTATGGGATGGCGGTCTCTCATGCCGCACGGATCAGGCAGGCGGTGTTGCAGCGGACGGCGCGTCTTGGCCAGCTGCGTCATGCGGCGAATGCCCGGCCGGCACAAAGCCTCACCGAGCAGGCCTACCGGGTGATCGAGGAGCAGATCGTCACGCTTCGGCTTAAGCCGGGCGATATCCTCTCGGAGCAGCTACTTTCGGCGACCACCAAGTTCGGGCGCACCCCGATCCGCGAGGCGCTGCAGCGGCTCGCCCGGGAGGGACTGATCACCATTCTGCCGCGCAAGGGCATCCTGGTGTCCGACATCAATCCGCGCAACCAGCTGCTCGTGCTCGAGGTCCGCCGCGAGCTTGAGCGACTCTTGAGTCGAACCGGCGCGGAGCGGGCCACGCCGGCGCAGCGCGCGCGGCTGCAAGACATCGCCCGCGCCATGGACCAGGCCGCCAAGCGCAACGACGACATCGCCTTCATGCGCCTTGATCGCGAGTTGAATGGGCTGATGATCGAGGCCGCGCACAACGATTATGCCGCGCGCTCGATGAAGCTGATGCAGGGCCTGTCGCGCCGCTTTTGGTACATGCATTATCGCGAGGCGGCCGATCTGCCGCTCTGTGCGCGTCTGCACGCCAACCAGGCACGCGCGGTCGCCAACGGCGATGCTGGTGCGGCAGCGCGCGCCAGTGACAAGCTGATGGACTATGTGGAAAGGTTCACCCGCGCAACCGTGTCGGCGTGAGTGATGAGCGTGTACGAGGGCAAACGCACGATCGACGGGCTGGTGGTGACGGCCGATGGCAAGCAGCTCGACGAGCACTACGAGGTCAAGCGCTTCACCCGGTTCGGTTTCGAATGGAGCTACGAGGGCGACAGCCCGCAGCAGCTCGCGCTGGCGATCCTGTTCGATCGTCTGGGCGACAAGGAGCGCGCGATCCGGCTCTCGCAGCCGTTCATGAAAATGGTGGTCGCCAATCTCGACAATGACTGGAAGCTGACCGGCGAGGAGATCGACGCCTTCGTCCGCAGCAATCCGTGAGTGCAACGATCAATCGTTCAGGGAGGGACTCATGTCCATATCACGGCGAAGCCTGCTCAAGTCCGCGGTCGCGGCCGGTGCGCTGGCCGCCTCGGGGGAGATGTTTGCGCCCGCGATTGCGCAGAACAAGCCGGTGCGCATCGGTATTCTCGCGCCACGCTCGGGCATCGCTGCAGCGCCCGGAGAGAATGGCATTCGAGCGACCCAATGCGGCC
>Ga0306925_10000231_pt1 | contig 36796 bp, 34 predicted proteins | sample flu12Cox44000176_FD_203755 | JGI IMG/M metagenome (GOLD analysis project Ga0306925, IMG submission 203755) | Lab enrichment of tropical soil microbial communities from Luquillo Experimental Forest, Puerto Rico - flux8day.12C.oxic.44.000.176 (v2)... | ecosystem: Environmental > Terrestrial >... | reverse complement strand
CTCACCTCCACGGCGGGCGGTTGCTTGTGACAACCGCCCGCCAGCAGAGCTTGTAATTGATTCTCCGGACACAAGGGGGATCAGTGCTCGCGTGTGTGCCCTATTCCCTTCGTGCGGGCAGCCCGATAAGGTCTCAATCATGTCTGTGTTGACGCAGCACACACCCCTTCACGCTCGCGAAACGCCGGCCATGGCGGGGGCCATCGCGACGCTCTCGCAAGGGCGGCTCCATGCCCTGCAGCATCCTTTCGCGCTTGACGGCCGCGTGAGCTCCTATCCGGCGAGCGCGCGCGGATTTTCAGTGGCGAACAGCTACCTGCTGAGCGAGAGCGACGCCGCCATGCTGATCGACACCGGCTTCGGCAAGGACGAGCCGGCGATCCGTGCCCAGATCGAGCAGCTGATCGCGCCCGGCCTGCCGCTCTCGCTGTTCCCGCTGCGGCTCAACGAGTTCATGTCCATCAACAACGTGGAAGCATTCGCCGCGCATTTCAACGTCGAGCAATGCTACACCAGCAATACCGATGCGGCGCTGTGGTTCGATTTCGGCACCAGGGCGGACGGGCGGCGCATCCTGGACGCCATGCCGATCACCGCGGTGACGCGCGCGGACACCATCGAGCTCGGAAAGATCCGCCGGCCGGTCGATGTCATGGCGGCGCCGATCCGCCTGATCGCCACGCGCTGGCTTTACGACCGCGCAACACGCACGCTGTTCTCCTCGGACATGTTCACCCATGTCTGGCGCGCCGCCGCGGAGGGACCCTGGATCGTCACCGACGAGGACGACACCACCTCCGCGCGCGCGCTGCGCTCGTTCCTGCTCAACACGCGCTACTGGTGGCTGGAGGGGGCGCCGACCGGCGCGATCCGGCGCGGCATCGCCGAGGTGTTCGAGAAATGCGATGTCGAGACCATCGCGCCCGGGTACGGCTGCATCCTGCGCGGGCGCAAGATCGTCGCGCGGCATGTCCGCATGCTGGACGAGATCCTAGAGAGCCTGGACCAGAGCATGGCGACCTCGCGCTATGTCGGCCGTGACGAGGAGCGCTGAAACATGGCCCATCCTATGCCGCGCGAGATCGCGCCCGGAGTGTTCTGGATCGGCGACTGCCTCGCGCAGCGCCACAAGGGCAGGATCTATCATGGTTACAACGCTGCCTTCCTGGTCGCGGGCGAGACCGCGTCGGTCCTGGTCGAGACCGGCCACCCGAAGGACTTTCCGGTCATCGAGCGCCACCTCGCCGAGCTGTTCGCGCGCGGGGCGGCGCCGTTGAAATATCTGTTCGTCACCCACCAGGAGACGCCGCATTGCGGAGGCCTCGGTCGCATCCTTGCGCGCTTTCCCGAGGCCATACTGTGTGGCGATGTCAGCGACTACCACCTGGCGTTCCCGCAATACGAGCATCGCATGCGCTGGATGCAGGAGGGCGACGGCATCGATCTCGGTGGCCGCAGTCTGGTCGCGGTCGAGCCCGTGATCCGCGACCTGCGCACGACCTGGTGGGGCTTCGACACGCGCGAGCGCGTGCTGTTCCCCGGCGACGGCTTTGCCTACAGCCACTATCACGAGGACGGCCACTGCGGGCTCCTTGCCGAGGAGGCGACCTCGCTCGACCTGCCGGACGTCTCGGCGGTGTTCGCGGACCTTGCCCTGTTCTGGACCAAGTTCGCCGACATGGACGCCTATTGCGATCGGCTCGATCAGCTGATCGCGCGGCTCGGCGTGACCACCATCGCGCCCACGCACGGCCTTCCGATCACCGACGTGCGGCGCACGGTGCCCAAGGTCAAGGAAGGGCTCAAATACGGCGCGCAGGTTCCGGAGTCGGGAACAAACGAGAAGGTGCCGCTCGCCGGCTGAATGGCGGGCCGCAGCTGCGTTGTCTTCGAAGCGGTAGGGCCAGACCTGCGTGGGACCGCACGTCGTATCCCAATGGGCGCGAACGCGCATCGACCAGTGAGATGCTCATTGCGCAGGAGAATGCCGCGGACACGCGACGCTGAGGCCATTGGTGAAAATGCGAAGGAGGCGATCAATGATCATCTTGCGACTTATTTGTGCGCTCGTCGCGGCGGGCGCGGCAATGACGATGGCAGCGGCCCAGAGCTCGCGCTCGCCCTGGCCTCCCGGCGACGAGATCGGGATGGCCAACACGCTTGGCCCTGCCACCTGGCAGCGCTGCGCGACCTATCTTGCCGACCCCAAGGCGAAGTCATACGAAATCTCGTATCTGCGCTCGAACACCATGCCGCAATCGCCTTTTGGCGTGCCGTTGCGGGACAGATACAGGCCCACCGTCGGAATCGCCGGCACCCGCCACGCCTTCAACGGCGAGGAGACTGTCAGCGGGGAGCCGGGCGCGCAGGGCACGCAGATGGACGCGATCGGGCATTTTGCGGTGCTGCCGCAGGCCTGGGACGGGAAAGGCGAGTTCCCGGCCGAGAGCGCGCAATATTACGGCGGCTACAAGCAGGCCGACGTAAAACCGACTGCGGATTCTCCCCTGCAGAAGCTCGGCATCGAGAAGGTGCCGCCGATCATCACGAGCGCGGTCTTGCTCGACGCCAAGAGCCGGCTCGGGCACGGCAACGCGATGCAGCCCGGGGAGGCCGTCACCGCGGCCGACATCGAGGCAATGCTGAAGGCGCAGGGGCTCGAAAAGCGCGGGCTCATGCCCGGCGATGTGCTCTACATTTACACCGGCTGGGGCGACAACTGGAAAGACCCCGACACGGAAAAATTCTACTATACCAAGGGTCCCGGGCTCGCCTATGACGCCGCCCGGTACATCGCGGACAAGCAGGTCGTCCTGCTCGCGCTCGACAATCCGTTCACCGATCCTGTCGCCGACGGCTTCCTGCAGGGCAAGGCTCCGCCGCCCGCGGGCGCGCCGGAAGGCCTGCCGTTTGCAATCCATCACACAAACCTCACCCAGTCCGGCATCTATCAGATCCAGAACGCCAACCTCGGAGCGCTCGCGAAGGACAAGGTGTGGCTGTCGTGCACCGTCATCCTTCCGCTGCGCGCGCAGGGAAATTCGGGCTCGCCGATAAGGCCGGTCGCGATCGGCGCCCCTGCGCAGTAGCGCGCACCGACGCCATGCGGCCGCGCGAGCTGGTGCAGCGCTGGGTTGAGGCATTCAACCGGCACGACGCGGAGAAGATTGCCGCCCTCTATCACGAAGACGCGGTCAACCATCAGATGCCGCAGGAGCCGGTTGAGGGCCGCGCGGCAATCCATGCGATGTTCGCGCGCGATTTCGCTTCGGCCGGAATGGTGTGTATCGTTGAAAATATCTTCGAGGATGGCGACGTCGCCATTCTCGAATGGCGCGATCCGCTCGGCCTGCGCGGTTGCGGGTTCTTCCACGTGCGCGACGGCAAGATCGCCTTCCAGCGCGGCTACTGGGACAAGCTCTCCTTTCTCAGGCTGCACAACCTGCCCGGCGCGTGAAGGTGGCCGCGTGCTCCGTCTCCCGATCGGCTGACAGATTGTCGCACTGCTTCACTGTTTTTCGTTATTTCGCTATCCTGCAAAAGGTGCCGGCTCCTGGGCGACGGATGCCATTCAAACCATTGAAACGGCGCGAGCTCATCACCCTGCTCGGCGGTGCCGCGGCGGCGCCGGCGGTGATGCCGTGGGCGGCGGCGCAGCAGCATGAACGCCTACGCCGCGTCGGCGTGCTGATGGGTCTGTTGGCGGACGATCCGGAATCGCAAGCTCGCCTCGCGGCATTTGCACAGGGCCTTGCGCAACTGGGCTGGAGCATCGGCCAAAACCTGCGGATCGATTATCGCTGGGGCGCGGGCAATCCCGACAACATGCGTACACACGCCGCCGAATTGGTCGCGCTCGCCCCCGACGTCATTCTGGCTCACTCCAGCGGTGCTGTCGCACCGTTGCTGCAGGCAAGCCGTACCGTTCCTATTCTCTTTACGCTCGTCTCCGACCCCGTGGGCGCCGGTTTTGTCAAAAACCTGGCACGGCCGGGTGGCAATGTGACGGGGGTGACAAACTTCGAATATGCCATGAGCGGGACATGGCTGGAATTACTCAAAGAAATTGCACCGCACGTGAAGCACGCGGCGGTCCTTCGCGAATCGGCGATAGCGGCCGGGCCGGGCCAGTTCGGCGCAATCCAGGTCGTGGCGCCGTCGCTGGGCGTGGATGTGCGCCCGGTCGACGTGCGCGATGCGCGCGAGATCGAGCGCGAGATCACGGCGTTCGCGCAGGCTCCGAATGGAGGTCTGATCGTGACCGGGAGCCCGGCAGCGTCGGTGCATCGCGATCTCATAATTGGACTGGCTGCCCGGCACCGACTGCCCGCGGTCTACAACTCGGGCTTCTATGCAACCAGCGGCGGGTTGCTCGCCTACGGACCCAATTTCGTCGACCAGTTCCGGCAGGCGGCGACCTACGTCGACCGCATCCTGCGGGGTGAAAAACCGGCGGACCTGCCGGTGCAGGCACCGGCCGACTTCGAGCTGGTCATCAACCTGAAGACCGCGAAGGCGCTCGGGCTCGCTGTTCCTCCAACGCTGCTCGCCCGCGCCAACGAAGTGATCGAATGATGCAACGCCGCGCGCTCATCACCCTGCTCGGCGGCGCGGCGGCGGCTTGGCCGCTCGCGGCGCGTGGGCAGCAGAAGGAGCGAATGCGCCGTGTCGGCGTGCTGATGAACCTGGCCGCGCAGGACGGCGAAGGCCAGACACGCGTCGGAACATTTCTGAGCGCGCTCTCGGAGCTCGGCTGGATCGATCGGCGCAATGTATCGATCGATATCTGCTGGGGTGCGGGGGATGGCGGCCGCCTTCGTCAGTGCGCGGCCGAGCTGGTAGCGCTGGCACCGGACGTGATCCTCGCCGGGTCGGCTGCGGCAACCGGTCCGCTGCTTGAGGAGACACGGACCATTCCGATCGTCTTCGTGCAGACGCCCGATCCGGTCGGCGCCGGATATGTCGCGAGCCTCGCCCACCCCGGCGGCAATGCGACCGGCTTTACTCAGTTTGAATACGGAATAGGCGGCAAATGGCTGGAGCTGCTCAAGGCAGTCCAGCCGAGCCTGGGGCGAGTGATGGTGCTTCGCGATCTTGATCCGACGGGATTTGGCCAATTCGGTGCTATCCAGCTTGCGGCAAAAGCTTTTGGAACCGAGGTAAGTCCGTCCGGCGTACGCGATGCCCACGAGATTGAAAGCGCCATCACCGAATTTGCCCAATCCTCGAACGGAGGTCTGATCGTCACCGGGAATGCGCCCGCCGCGGTGTACCGAGACCTTATCGTCATGCTCACTGCTCAGCACAGATTGCCGGCCATCTATCCCTTCAGCTATTTCGCGAAAAGCGGTGGTCTGCTGTCCTATGGGCCGAATACGATTGAACCGTACCGGCGCGCCTCCGGCTATGTAGACCGCATTCTCAAGGGTGAGAAGCCGTCGGACCTCCCGGTCCAAGCCCCGACAAAATACGATCTGGTCATCAACCTCAAGACCGCCAAAGCGCTCGGCCTGCAAATTCCCGACAAGCTTCTCGCGCTTGCCGACGAGGCGATCGAGTAGGTACGCCAGCCGCAAGCTGGTCCAATCCGGTCGGTGAAAGTCCGAGCGCCTGCGGGCCGCTAGCGCAGGTGCTGCTGCGCGAGCCATTGCGCGATGACGCCGGCGATCGCATCGCTGTTCTTCTCGATCATCATCATGTGGCCGTTGCCGTGCACGCCGAGGTCGGCGAGCCGGATATGGGCGTTGGCAACCCCCGCCTGCTTGAGGTAGGCCGCCGTGCAGTGGTCGTAGGCGGCGTGATAGGAGGCTTCGCCGCTGATGATGACAACCGGCATGTGCGCGAGACTGGGCAGCCGGCGGGCGGGATCCTTCTGGCGCCAGCAGCGCACGAGGTCGGGTCCGTCGGGCTGATCCTGGCGGACGAATTCGAGCTTGGCATCGCCCGTGAGCGGCGGATCGTAGGCAAGCGGCACGTCGGCAAGACCGGATATCTTCGTGCGCTCTGCGTCCTTGAACCAGTCGGGGGCGCCGGTGTTCTCGATGTCGTGCACCGGCGGCCCGCTCGGCTCGACCGCGACCAGCGCCTTGATCAGGTTCGGCCGCGCATCCGCCACCGGCCAGTTGAAGGCGCCGGACTGGGAATGCGTGAGCAGGATGGCGGGACCGATCCTGTCCAGCAGTGCGACCAGCGCGTCGCGATTGAGCTCCTGTTGCCTGGGAAAGCTCGCCAGCGAGGGAAACTGCGAGGCGTAGAACTGATCAAAGGCTGGATCGCCCGGGCGGCCGCTGCCCGGCCATTGCGTATGCAAATGCGCCTGCGGCCATTGCTGATAGCGCTCGGGCGCGACAAAGCGCTGATCGAGGAAGCCAAAGCGCGACGCCGTTACCGGTCCATAAAGCTGCGACCAGTATGCGGAGCGCCCGCGCGCGACCTGATCGACCACATAGACCGCATAGCCGCGACGCGCGAAATATTGCGCCCAGCCCTCGCGTGTGTCCGGCGTGCCGGTGAAGTTGGTGCCGGTCTGGCCGCCGCCGTGCACCATCACGATCGGATAGGGCTCGCTCCTGCGCGCGGGGATCATGGACTCGACGTACATGTGGCCCAGCATGGGACTGCCTTCGGCCGCGGTGTCGATCCTGCCGCCGACGAAGAAATAGCTCGCCTGCGCCAGCGTGAGCGGCTCGCTTTCCTGCGCGCCCGCGGGCGCCGCGCTCAATATCGATGCCGGTATCATCGCAAGCAGGAGGGCCCGCGGCCCGATGCAAGCCCGGTTCATGGTTTCCTCCCTATGATTTTTCTGCGAGACAGTGGCGCGGGTGTGAGGGAGCATACATGACGCCGTGGCACGACCAAGTGGCTGTGGTGACCGGCGGCGCGCGCGGGCTCGGCCGCGCAACCGCGCGCGTGCTTGCGCAGCGCGGCGCCGCCGTATGCGTGAACTATGCCGCGCATGCCGATGCGGCGCAGGCGGTGGTCGCCGAGATCGCCGCTGCGGGCGGCCGCGCCATCGCGGTCGCCGCCGACGTCGCCGAGCCGGCTGCGGTCGAGGCGATGGTAGGGCGCGCGCAATCGGAGCTCGGTCCGGTTACCATCCTGGTGAACAACGCCGGAGTGTCCTGGCAGGGCACGCTCGACACCTACGACCGCGAGCAGGTCGCGCGCATGCGCGCAGTCAACGTCGAAGGCCTGATCCATGCCACGCGCGCGGTGATGGGGAGCATGCGGGCGCAGCGCTACGGGCGGATCGTCAACCTGAGCTCGATCGCGGCGATCGCCACGGCGCTTGCGGGCAACGCGTTCTACGCCGCGTCCAAGGCCGAGGTCGCGATCCTGACGCGACGCTTTGCGTTCGAGCTCGGGCCGCACGGCATCACCGTGAACGCCGTGGCGCCCGGTTTCGTGCGCACCGACATGACGCAGCGCGGCCGCGGCGCGGCGGATTGGCCGGGAACGCAGCAACGTTTCGCAGCGCTCGCGATGATGGGCCGCATCGGCGAGCCCGAGGATATCGCCAATGCGGTGGCGTTTCTCGCCGCGCCGGAATCAGGCTGGATCACGGCGCAGACGCTCACCGTGGACGGCGGGCGCATGGACTATATCGGGCACGGTTAGATGTGCTCCTTACAGAGTGGCGCAGTGCAAGCGGGCAACTCGGTCTGCTCCCTCGGCTGCAGTCCCCCCTCACCCGCTCGCTTCGCTCGCGACCTCTCCCCGCTGGGGAGAGGTGATCGAGCCCGCTGCTCGTGCAGTGAAACTCAACCCATGGAAAATGTTCTCAAAGTGTGCCCCACACACGGTTGACCTCTCCCCTGCGGGGAGAGGTCGGCGCCGAAGGCGCCGGGTGAGGGGGCGCGCGCAAGTGGAGCTTGCCCGACTTCACGCCTCCTGCACGGCTTCGATCAGGTCGCGGCTGCGGGTGACCTGAGGCCAGGCTGCGTCGAAGTCGGCAATGAGCAGCTTGAAGTCCGGGGACTCAAGCGTGCTGCGCAGCGTCGCCATGTCCCTGAACTGATAGAGCGCGTAGTGCACCGACGGATCGCTGCGGCTCCAGAACCGCCAGCCCTTCTCGGCGCGGAACTTGTCCATGGCCAAGGGAAGATGGTGCGTTTCGTACCAGCGATCGAACTTCGCGCGGTCGGACTCGTTGGCGACCTGCGCCCGAACCATGAAATAGGCCCTGTTCGCTTCCATGCGCTTCCTCCAGTCGAGCTGTTCCGGATCACCGGTATCTCAGTGCTGCGGCGCGGAGAAGTCCCGGGGAAGTCGGCAGGCCGCGACACGCACCTTGCGCGTTGTCGGCGGAGAATTGCGGCTGCGGCCGACGAAGCGCGGCTCACCGCCGGAGATCACGGCGCCGACGGCCGCGATGTCCCCGTGCTTGATGGCGGCAAGCGCGTTCGCCTGCGTGCCGCCCGCCGGCGCATCGATCAGCACCAGATCGGCGTCGCGGTCGGGAGCGATCAGGCCGCACCCCAGTGCGTAGATGCGCGCGTTGTTGCCGCTCGCGGCGCAGATGAAGCGCTCGGGCGGGGTGTCGGTCAGGCTCGCGAGATGGGCAATGGTGTAGAGCATGCCGAGCGGCATGATCCCGGAGCCTGTCGGCGTATCGGTCCCGATGATGAAGCGGTCGAAGGCGCCATGCTGTTGCGCAAGCCGGGCGCACAGCAGTGTGGTGCGCAGGTTGCCGGCGGTGCAGACCTGCAGCGCGATGTCGCTCTCGATGATGACGCGCTCGAAGTCGGCGTCGGGCATGGCAGTCGGACCGCCGTTGATGTGAAACGAGACGTGCGGCCGCATCGCCAGAAGATGGTCTCCCGTGATCGCGCTTGACCCGGGAATCGACGCGCCGCCGGTGTGACATGTGGTGACCAGGCCTGCCCCCTTGGCGGCCGCGACCAACGGGACGTAGTCGTAGGGCGTCTCCACGGCGCCGAATCCCGCCTTGGCAAGCCGCACGCCGCCGGCTGCAAGCTCGGCAAAATCCGCCTGGTTGAGGCCGGGCTCGAGAATGACCGAGCCCGCGTGCACGCGCATCCCGCCGGGCCGGTAGTGCGCGAAGCATCGGCTCGCGGCGACGGCAAGCGCCTTGACGCCTGCGGGGTCGCTGGGCCGGCCGGGCACGTGCACTTCCGACGCCGAGATCGCCGTCGTCGTGCCGCCGTGCAGATAGCTCTCCAGAAAGCCGACCGTGCGCTGGCGCGGCGTGTAGTCGCCGAAAGTGATGTGCACATGCGAATCGATGAGGCCCGGGATCGCGGTCGTGCCGTCCGCGTCGATGACGACGTCGCAGCCCTCCACCTCGGCGGCCGGCGCAGTGCCGACCGACGCGAATTTGCCGTCATCCGCGATGACCGTGTCGCCGGGAATGAAAGGCACGCGCCAGTCGCCGGAAACGATGGCGCCGATATTGGTGATGGCGACGCGCATCGACGTTCGCTCCTCTCCGCCTCGCTCGCTTGGGGTTATGTGCGTGCAGAGAACAATAGACAGATCGTTCCGCGGCAGCGAGTCGGACGGATTGCCGATCCGACGCCAGCGCCGCCGCGATATCGTGAAAGCGGCGGTGACTCTTGCGGCCTTCGGCGCACTGGGTTCGCCCGCTGCGCGCGCCCGCGCGCCGGCCGCGCCCGCGGTGCCCGCCGTCGGGACATTTTCCCATATCGATGCGGTGCTGCGCGCCGCCACGCGCGCCGGGCAGCTGCCGGGCGTGGTGGCTTTGGCCGCGACCGACAGCGGCGTCATGTACGAGGGCATTTTCGGCAGCCGCCGGCTCAACGCCGCGCCGGCGATGACGCGCGACACAGTGTTTCGCGTCGCCTCGATGGTCAAGCTGATCACCTCGGTGGCCGCGCTGCAGCTCATGGAGCAGGGGAAGCTTTCGCTGGATGCGCCGGTGCCCGACATCGATCCCGCGCTCGGTGCGCCGCAGGTGCTCGATGGATTCGATCCCAAGGGGCTTCCGCAGCTGCGCCCGGCGAGGCGACCGATCTCGCTGCGTCACCTTCTCACGCATACGGCCGGCTTCAGCTACCGGCTCTGGGATGCCAAAGCCGTCCGCTATGCCGCCTCGCTCGACCTCCTGCCGAAGGCCGAGAGGAGCCGGGTGCCGCGCACGCCGCTCATGTTCGATCCCGGCGAGGGCTGGCGCTACGGCACCAGCATGGACTGGGTCGGCCGCATCGTGGAGCACGTCAGCGGCGAGCGGCTCGATGCCTATTTCCGCAACCACATTCTCGACCCGCTCGGGATGAAGGATACCGCGTTCGTCATCTCGCCGGAGCAGAGCGCGCGCGAGGCGAGCCTGCATCGGCACGGGCCGGGCGGGTCGCTTGCGCCGCAACCGGTCGAGCAACATGCGCCGCGCCAGACATTCTCCGGCGGCGCCGGGATCTATTCGACCGCACCCGACTACCTGACCCTGATCCGCATGCTGTTGCGCGGCGGCGCGCTCGACGGCGTGCGCGTCCTGCGTGCTGAGACCGTCGCGCTCATGGGGCAGAACCAGATCGGCAGCATCGAAGCCGGCCGCATGAAAACGACGACGCCCGCACTCTCCAACGACGTCAATTTCTTTCCCGGCATCAGTCTCAAATGGGGTTTCGGTCACATGATCAACATGCAGGCCGTTGCGGGCGGCCGCAGCGCCTGCAGCCTGACCTGGGGCGGCCTGCTCAACACCTATTACTGGATCGATCCGCAACGACGCATCGCGGCCGTGTTCATGACACAGGTGCTGCCGTTTGCGGATGACCGCGCCTTGCGCATCTACCGTGGGTTCGAGCGCGGCATCTACGCAGCCGTGAAGGCGGGATAGCGACGTAGCCCCTCTTCACCTCTCCCCGCAGGGGAGAGCCCGGAATGGGCGCGCCTTGCGCGCACATTCCGGGTGAGGGGGGCCGGAATCATCGTCGGGACTGGATCCCTCTCACCCGCTCGCTTCGCTCGCGACCTCTCCCCGCTGGGGAGAGGTGATCGAGCGCGCGGCTCGAGCAGCGAAAGTCTCAGCTCGCACAAAACAAAATGTGTATCGGCCGCATCGAACCGATGGGCGAGCAAAGCATCGGCGGCAGAACCTTCCGCGGACTGCACTGAGCAGCACGCTATTCCTTCACGAACTGGGGACACGCGGGGGTGGCGGAGGTCACGAAAGACTCGTGCCGCTCGCACAGCCCGGTATTGCCGCGCGCCGAGCCGTAGGCCGAGCTCAGGATGTTGAGGCCGGCAATGGCGCGCTCGAGCACCGCGGGCTCGCCGGCAAAGAACCGGCATGCCCCGCAGCGGCCGGCGCGATCGCCCGTCGCGCCGCGTGCGTCAGATCGAAGCCCAGTAGCTGCCAAAGACGATCACCGACAGGATGAAGCCCAGCACCACGTTGACCGCGACCCCGATGCTGAATGCCCAGAACGGCTTCCAGCCCACCGCATGCAGGTCGCGAAATCGCGTCGTGAGCCCGATGCTCAGAAAGCAGAAGATGAATGTCCAGGTCCGCAGCGATACCAGCGGGGCGAGCACGTTGGGTCGCACTCTGCCGCTGAAGTCGGCGGCGCTGAAGCTGCCGGTGAACGCAGTCATCAGCGCCGAGGCGACCAGGAATCCGATCACGAACTTCGGGAAGCGCCACCAGATCTCGCGCGCGTCGGGCCGGCTTCCGCTCTCTCCCTTCTCCCACACCAGGGTTGCGATGGTGGCGAACACGATCGACCAGATGCCGATCCAGAGATCGCGGCCGATCACTTTCATCAGCGTGAACGACTTGATCACCGCATCCTCGTTCCCGGCCATCTTGCCGTAGGTGCTCGCCGCCGCGAACCCTGCCGCATCGGCAAATTCCGAAGTGCCGATCCAGGCCCCGGCGACGCCCGGATGCAGCGCCATCGCCCGCGAAAGAAACGGCAGCACCACAATCATGACCAGCGCCCATCCGACGACGAGCGTGACCGACGTGTACAGGTGCTCCTTCTTGGCGTTGACGGATGCCGCGATCGCCATCGAGGCCGAAACGCCGCACACGGCACCGCCGGCGCCCAGCACCGCCGCCAGCCGCTTGTCGATGTCGAAGATGCGGGTGCCGACGAAGAATATCACGAGGCAGGTGATGATCGAGATCACCGTCGCCTGGGCGATGGCGACCGGCCCGGCGGTCAGCACCAGCGTGATGGGAAAGGTCGCGCCGAGCAGAACAATGCCGGTCTTGATGAAGTACTCGACGCGAAACGCGCTATCCATCCATTTCGGCAAGCGGGCCACGTTGGCGATGACAAGGCCGAGGATCAACGCGACCAGCGGAGCTTCCAGGTTGAACGCCGCGGCGTTGGCCCAGCCCGCGATCGCGAACATGATGACCGCGAGCACATAGAGGAAGATGAAGCCCGGTATGAACTCCTTGAGGCTCGCACCCATGATCGCGGCACCGCCGCCGAACAGCACAAGCCAGAACACGAGCTGATAGAAATAGAGCAGCGCGTTCTGCGAGAAGTGATCGGCGAGCTGGCCGAAGGAGCTCCACTTGAGTCCTCCCGGATTGATGGCAAGCGCCTTGACGATGTTGCTGCCGCCGGCCTCGAACAGCCCGATTGCGAGCACCATCAGCGCAATGCCGAGCCAGACCGCCCACCAGTCCTCCTTCCGATAGAACTCCTTCCAGCCAAGATGTTTGGGCCGCGCTTCCTCGCTGCTTTCATCCCATGATTGCGCCGGGTCCGTCATTGCTCCACCCCCTCTTGAGTTTTTCCGCGCTCGCCGGCAGGCCGCCACGGAACGCGGCTCGTTGTCAGCGTGCAAATGCGCTGAGATCCAGTCTTGAGCGAGGACAGCTTTTGCTGCTCCTGCGCCAGGAGCTTCCGGATTCGCCGGCGCTCGGCTTCCTCCTTCACCGTCTTGAGAAGCTCGCGAAAGTGTTTGACGTTCTCGCGCCGGATGAGGCGTTCCATGTGCTCCTGCGTCTCCATGTCGCAAACCCGACAGTAACCCCGAATTTGCGCTGGATCAAAGCGGATTCCCGCCTCCCGTGCTCTCGCTGCGGCATGTGGCATCAGGTCCATTCGCTCGCGGACATCCCGGCCGACCGCGATGTGCGGTTGGCCGTCATCGATGGCAGCGGGACGGTTCATGCCCTTGTCTTTCCCTGCCGCCGCGCCGGCAATTCCTGGATTGATTCCAGATTGCGCCGACCAGTCGAAGTCCATCCCACGCACTGGCAGGATTGGGCGGAAGCGTCGAAATAGAGCCTCCCCCCTACGAGATACCGCTGTGGGACCATCCGATGGGCCTGGCGCACCATGTGCAATTGCCTCGCCAATCCGGTATCATCGACCCCGAAATCAGTGCAGGGCTTCGCGGACGAAAGCCGTCTGGTCGGGCGACTTTCGGTGGAGATTGGCGATGGATGCGCGTCTCGTGTCGATCTACGATAAACCCCCTACCACCCGGGCGCGGCGTGCCTGGTGGCGCTTCATCGAGCACCATCTGCCCATGGTGGTGATCTATCTGATGGTGGCGACGCTGGTCGCCGTCGTGCTCGCCCCATTCACATTGGTGACCGTTCCCAGCGGCTATGTCGGCGTGCTCTGGAAGCGCTTCGGCGGCGGCACCGTGCTCGACCCGCGCAAGCTCAAAGACGAGGGCATGCGCTTCCTCTGGCCGTGGAACAAGCTGTTCCTCTACGACCTCAGGCTGCAGTCCACCACGCAGACCTACAATGCGATCTCGAGCGACGGCATCAGCCTGACCGCTTCCATCAACATCCGCTATCGGCTCAAGCGCGACTCGATTCCCCAGCTGCACCAGTCCATCGGTCCGGAATACTTGCAAGCTTTGGTGATCCCCGAGATCGGCAACCGAATGCGTGAAGTGATCTCGGAATATACCGCCGAGGACGTGTATTCGACCAAGCGCACGGAGATTCAGGACAAGATCCGCAAGCGCGCGGAATCCGCCCTGGGCGAGAAGATGATGGAGGGCGGAGCGGGCGAGGAGGGGGAGGAGAATGCTCCCTACCATGTCCCGCTCTACGCCATGCTCAACCTGATCGACACGCTCATTCTCGGCATCGAGCTGCCGAGCGCCATTGTCACCGCCATCAATCGCAAGATCGAGCAGTATTACATCTCGGAGGAGTACAAGTTCCGCGTCGCACGCGAGATCAGGGAATCCGAGCGCAAGAAGATCGAGGCCGAGGGGATCAGCGAGTTCCAGCGCATCGTCAGCCAGGGCATATCCGATTCCTACCTGCGCTGGCGCGGCATCGAAGCAACGCTCCAGCTCTCGCAGTCCCCCAATTCGAAGATCGTCGTGCTCGGCAACAAGGACGGGTTGCCCCTCATATTGGGCAATATGGATGGCGCGTCGGCGCCGCAACCGGCGCCGCCTCCTGCCGGAAACCAGGAGACGCTGCCCAAGGAGCGACCGACGGCTGCTGCTCCCGCGACCCCGCTCGAGCAAACGCCGGCCAACACCTTGTCGAGCCCTTCGGAGAAGGTCCCGGCTTCCAAGCAGGAAAAGACCTCGCCGGCGCAGCCGTCCGGCAAGACCCCTTCCGCGAATGCTCCCGAAGCGCAGCCGCTTACGAATCCGTTCCCGACCAGCCTGTCCGATATCAAGGCTCTGTTGGCGCCCCTCGTCGGGGCCACGCCGCCAGCATCGCAGGATGCCGGCAAAACCGACAACGGTGCTTCGAACAAACCTGCCGTCGCGCAGTAACGGCTCACAGGGAGCTTCATGAAGCTTGCCCGCAGGCAGCTCCTGGCGCTGGCGGGGGCCGCTGCCGCGCTGCCGGCGCGCTCGCTTGTCGCGCGAGCGCAGGCCTATCCGTCGCGGGCCGTGCGCTTCATTGTCGCGGTCGCTCCCGGCGGGGGAAACGACATCTTCGCGCGTCTGATGGGCCAATGGCTCTCCGAGCGCCTCGGCCAGCCATTCGTTGTCGAGAACCGGCCGGGCGGCGGCAACAATATCGGCACCGAGGCGGTCGTGAAGGCGCCGCCTGACGGCTATACCCTTCTGCTGGCCAGCTCGAACAACGCGAGCAACGCCGCGCTCTACGACAACCTCGGTTTCAATTTCATCCGCGACATTGCGCCGGTTGCGGGCATCGCCCGCACCACCCTCGTCATGGTCGCCAACCCGTCCGTTCCGGCGAAGACGGTCCCCGAATTCATCGCCTACGCCAAGGCCAATCCCGGCAAGGTCAACATGGCCTCGGCCGGAACCGGGGGCATCGGTCATCTTGCCGGCGAGCTCTTCAAGATGACAACCGGCGTCAACTTCCTGCACGTGCCTTATCGCGGCAACGGACCTGCGCTCACGGCTCTCCTCGGCGGAGAAGTGGATGTCCTGTTCCCCTCTCTTGCCTCGGCGATCGAGTATATGAAGGGAGGCAAGCTGCGCGGCCTCGCGGTCACCAGCGCCATGCGCTCGGATGCAATGCCGGAGCTTCCGAGCGTGGGCGAGTTCGTCGCCGGCTACGAGATCAGCACGTGGTATGGCGTCGGTGCGCCAAGGGGCACCCCCGCTGAGATCATCGCCAGGCTCAATAATGAGATCAATGCAGGCCTCGCCCATCCGGCCCTCAAGGCGCGGTTCGCGGAGCTGGGCGATATTCCCATGCCCATGACGCCTGCCGAGTTCGGCAGCCTCATCGCCGACCAGACGGAGAAGCTGGGCCGGATTGTGAAGTTCGCCGGCATCAAGGCGGAGTGATGCATACCGCTCGTACGTTCCGACGTTGCAGAAAGCGCGTTCCGATGATGCTGATCCAAGGCGGCTGCAACAGACTCGGTGGGCCAGTGACCCCCTCACCCGGCGCCTTCGGCGCCGACCTCTCCCCATCGGGGAGAGGTGATCGAGCCTGCTGCACGTGCTCCCAAACTCTCAGGCCATGGAAGTGCCCTCGAAAGGTGCCCCACACGCGGTTGACCTCTCCCCGATGGGGAGAGGTCGCGAGCGAAGCGAGCGGGTGAGGGGGTCCACTGGGATGAGAACGCTGTTCGACAAAATCTGGGACAATCATGTCGTCGCCCGGGAGGAAGATGAGACGCTGCTCTACGTCGATCGCTGCCTCATTCACGAAGGCTCGCGCCACACCTTCGATGCCCTGCATGAGCGGGGCCTTTCGATCGCCCACCCTGACAAGGTATTCGCATTTTCCGACCACTACATCCCGACCGATCCGCAGGCCCGGGCCGGAGGCGTTGCCGGCATTCCGGACCCGGAGATACGCAACATGGTCGAGCTCCTGATCCGCAACACCGATCAGCACGGCATCGCGCGGTTCGGCTGGGGCGACGATCGGCAGGGCATCCTTCATGTCGCCGGACCGGAGCTTGGTTTGAGCCTGCCCGGCATCGTCCTCCTTGGCGCCGACTCGCACACCTCGACCCATGGTGCATTCGGCAATCTCTCCTTTGGCATCGGCGCCTCGGAGACGACGCATGTGGTGGCGACGCAAACGATCTGGCAGCGCCGTCCCGGCACGCTGCGCATCACCATCGAGGGGCCGCTCGGCTTTGGCGTCACCGCCAAGGACATCATCCTCGCCGTCATCGCCCGGATCGGGATCGGCGGCGCGATCGGGCATGCGATCGAATATGCCGGGTCCACCGTCACGCGCATGACGATGAACGAGCGCATGACCATCTGCAACATGTCGATCGAGGCCGGGGCCAAGGCCGGCATGATCGCGCCCGACGACACGACCTATGAATTCCTCGCCAACCGCGCGTTCGCGCCGAAGGGCCGCGCCTGGGACGACGCGCTGCAATTCTGGCGCACGCTGCCTTCCGACACGCAGGCAAGCTTCGGCAAGGAGATTGCGATCGATGCCGCGTGCGTCGTTCCGATGGTGACCTGGGGCACCAATCCCGAGCAGGCGCTTCCCATCACCTCCCGCGTTCCGGATCCCGACGAGGAGGAGGATCTCGATCGGCGCGCCGAGTACGGCAAGGCGCTCTCCTACATGGGCCTCACCCCCGGCATGCCGCTCGCCGACATCGCGATCGATCGGGTATTCATCGGATCGTGCACCAACAGCCGGATCGAGGACATGCGCGCCGCGGCGGCGGTAGCGAGAGGGGGCCGTGCCGTGGTTCCGGCCTGGGTGGTTCCCGGCTCGCAGAGCGTCAAGCGCCAGGCGGAGGCCGAAGGGCTTGATCGCATTTTCACCGAGGCCGGGTTCGAATGGCGTGCCGCCGGCTGCTCGCTCTGCACCGCGCTCAACGGCGACCAGTTGCGGCCCGGCGAGCGCTGCGCATCGACCTCGAACCGGAACTTTCAGGGGCGGCAAGGCCCGCTCGGGCGCACACATCTCATGAGCCCGGCCATGGCGGCTGCTGCTGCGCTGCGCGGGCGTCTCACCGACGTGCGCGCGCTGGGCAGGCCGGGGTAGCGCCATGGCGCCGTTCGCGACGCTCTGCGGGATCGCCGTGCCGCTCGAGGAGGCAAACCTCGACACCAACCAGCTTTGCCCGACCCGTTTCAACAAGGTGCCGAAAGGCGCGCGCTTCGGGCAGATTCTTCTGCACGACCGGCGCTTCAACGCCGACGGTTCCGAGAAGCCCGAGTACATTCTCAATCAGGAGCCCTACCGGCACGCGGTGATCGCGGTGGCGGGCCGCAATTTCGGGGTCGGCTCGTCGCGCGAGACCGCCGTCTTCGGCCTGATCGGCTTCGGCATCCGCTGCGTCATCGCGCCAAGCTTTGGCGACATTTTCTTCGGCAACGCGCTGCGCAACGGGTTGCTGCCGGTGCGGTTGCCGGGTGCGACAGTGGCGGCGCTGATGCGCGAGCTTATCGCTCAGCGCGGCGCGCGGCTTGGCATCGACCTGCCCGACCAGACGGTCACCGGCCCCGACGGCACGGTCCATCGCTTCGAGATCGCGCCGTTGAGCAAGCGCCGCCTGCTCAGGGGCCTCGACGAGATCGCGCACACCGGGGAATACGCCGGCGCCATCAGGCGGTTCGAGGACGATGCGAAGAAATCATTCCCGTGGTTCTATTCCTGACCCGGCGGTCTCTGCTGTAATCTTTTCTTGTCCTCAAAACGCAATCCGGAGGTGAACCGTGAGACGCATCGCCGTCATCTGTTTCGCACTGCTGCTTTCCATGATGCTGCCCGCGCAAGCGCAGACGCCGAGCGCTGGCGCCGCGGGTTTTGAAAAGAGCAACTACAATTACAGTGAATGGACCAAAGGGCTGTTCTCCGAGGCCGTCACCGTCACCCATCCTGGCAAGATGATATTTCTCGCCGGAGTGGGAGCCGAGGACGAGAGCGCTGCGCGCGGCACGATCCGGCATCTCGGCGACTTTGCGGGCCAGTGCCGCTACGCCTATGACAAGATCAAGCGGCTGCTCGCCGCTCACGGCGCCACCATGAACGACCTGGTGAAGGTCGTCACCTACGTGACCGACGTTCGAAATCTGCCCGAAGCGGGAAAGTGCCGCTCGGAGGCGCTCGCAGGGGCTCCGCAGCCGGTGCACACGTTCCTCAACATCAATGCGCTGGCATGGCCGGGAATGATGGTCGAAGTCGACGCCATAGCGATCACCAAGGCGCCGTAACCACTCCGCCGACTGCATGAACTCATCAATTAAACCGAAGTGTTCAGGCCAAGAAGCCCCTCACCCCATCCTCTCAGCCGAAGTCGGATTTATCCGACTTCGGCCACCAATAGTGATCGAACTCGGGTAAACCCGAGTTCGATTGCAAGCGCGGGGAGAGGGAGTGCACCACCGCGTCGGCATCGATGATTGGATGCTTGCACGGTGTTTCACTCCCTCTCCCCGTTCTTTACGGGGAGAGGGTGGGGTGAGGGGCTCGCTGGAACGCAGGCCGAAGTGAATTCAGGTGAGTGAGCAATAAGGGAGGGTGAGCTGATAAACCGACGAACCATGCTGGGCGCGACCGCCGCACTGGCCGCAACGCCGGCGCTTGCCGAAGAATGCCGCATTGGCCCCGCGCCGCATCAAAAGGGGCCGCTGGTGTTTCTCGATTACGACCAAATCGAGCTGGACGCGGCCTATGAGAACTCGGTGTATGAGCCGAACATCGAGCAGGTCGTGCGGCGGCTCGCGTCCCAGAGCGATGCAGTGCGCGCACGAATCGGTGAGCCGCAGCGCCTCGCCTACGGCGAGACCGCGATTGAGAAGCTCGACATCTACCGGACCGGCCGCGCGCACGCACCGGTCTTCGTATTCATCCACGGCGGTACATGGCGAACCGGCTCGGCTCGCAACGGCGGCTTTGCGGCCGAGCTGTTTGTGGATCGCGGCGCGCATTATGTGGCGCTCGACTTCATCAATGTGCTCGAAGCCGGCGGGGACCTGCGCGTCATGGCGGAGCAGGTCCGGCGCGCCATCGCCTGGGTTTACCGCAATGCCGAGAGGTTCGGCGCCGATCGCAACCGCCTCTACATCGGCGGCCATTCCTCGGGCGGCCATCTGTGCGGCGTGGCGCTGGTGACCGACTGGCAGAAGGAGTTCGCGCTGCCGGCCAATGTGGTCAAGGGCGGCCTGTGCATGAGCGGCATGTACGACCTGCGCCCCGTGCGGCTGTCATGGCGCAGCAGCTACATCAAGTTCGACGACGCCACGGAGCAGGCGATGAGCTCGATCCGTCACCTCGACAATGTTCATGCCGCCGTCATCGTGACCTACGGCACCTACGAAACTCCGGAATTCCAGCGCCAGGGCCGCGAGTTTGCTGCTGCGCTCCAGCAAGCCGGGCACCAGGCTAAGCTGGTCGAATTGCCCGACTACGCCCATCTGGAGGCCCAGGAATCGCTCGGCAATCCATACGGTCCCAACGGCCGCGCGGCGATGGAAATGATGGGACTTTAGTCGTCTTGCCCAGGAACATGCTCACGAGATTCGGCGCTTCCCGCGGCGGGGGACGGGCCTTGCGCTTGCATGATCTGCTTGCCGGTCCTGAATCGTGAAGTTCCCTAAAGCCGGAGTTCCAATCATGGAACTCAGCATGCTGATACCGCGAGTGCGTGGCCGTATTGCATCGTTCCCAAAATAGTTGAGGTGATGTCACACGGCCGCGCGATTTGCGGAAGATGATGCACCGTGGCATCGAATTGGGGGCTGAGCATGGGCATGTTGGCGTCGGCTCGGGGACCGTCGTCTCCAGCACGGGACATCCTCGCAACCAGGATCCGTACCTTCATTGCGAAGCGTCTCGGAGTGGATGTCGATTCTGTGATCGTTGACTCGCACTTCAGGGATGACCTCGGACTGGATATGCTCGATGTCGTTGAATTGACGATGCTGATTGAGAAAGAATTCGTAAAGCGCGAAATTGCGGACTCAAGCGACGAGATTGAATTCGTAGGCGATCTCATTTCGCACATTGAGGTCCACCAGCAGGGCTGAGATCCGGGCGCCTCCGGCTGGAGCCCTGCGTGCGCCGTAACCCACGGTCCCCGCATCTCCGCGATGCTGCGCTGATCCGCCCTACGAATCGGAGGGTGGTTCGGGAGGCAAAATGCTCATTCGGCGCGGAACGAATTCGAAAGCGTCGTCGTTAGTGTCATGTACCAGACACCGAGCATGTTACCATGTGGCGGCAACCGACCGCGGAAAGGTTAAGCCTACGGCGTGCGATCCGACGCCAGCTTGAATTGCTTTTGCAGCAGTTCTACAGGCGACGCGTCGCGGAAGGAACTCCCCAACGCTTTGTCGGCATTCTTTCCGACCCGGGGCAAATGGAACAAAATTGTTCCACCCACGACCGGTGGCCGTACGAGACGTAGATGCGCAGATTGCGATGACCTGAGCGCCGTTCGGGCTGCTCTTGCGGTCGTGAAAGTCGTCACAAGCGATCGCGCTGTCGATCTGCCGCAGCGCTCCTAAAAGGATGGCCCCTCAATTGCGCTGCACCGTGCAGCTCCCGCCGGCGGCGCGCAGCTGGGCGCACAATTTCTCGGCACCGGTGTGGCTCTCCGCTCCGACGTGGACCCGCGCCCAACCCATGCTCCCGCGCGCGAGGCCATGGTGAAGGACGCGGGGCTCACGGCCGCCAAGGATGGAGGCATACCTTTCCTGCAGTCGGCGATAGACGGCAAGTGCCGTGGTATCCGATGAGCTCCCGACCAGCTGCACGCCCCAGGGATCCAGCGGCTTCATGACGAGGGTCGGCGCATGGGCGGCGAGGTCAGCGATTTGCTGACAGGGTACGGCGTGTGCGAAGTGCGTCTCAGCAGGACCTGCGTGAACCCTCGCCCATTGCTCGGGTGGTTGCCCCGTGACGATCCTCACATAGGCGTCGGTTTCCCGCGGCAGACCGCGCCGGCCCGAAAGCCAGTCGCGAACGCGCCCGGATCCCGCATTGTAGGCGGCTGCCGCGAGCCCGAGGTTCCCGAACTCACGCTGCAGGTCGCGCAAGAGCTTTGCGGAGTGGGCAATCGCTTCGATTGGATCGAAGGGGTCGGCAAGACCGCGCGCGATCGCCGTCGCCGGCATGAACTGCGCTACGCCCTGCGCCCCTGCGCGGCTTACTGCGCTTGGATCGAATCGGCTCTCCTGCCAGATCAGCCGGGCGAAGAAATCGGCTGGCAGATCATTTTTTGCCGCTGCCGTCGCCAGCGCATCACAGATGCTGGCGACGGAGGCCGCACTGCTCGATGGCGCAGCCGGCCGGGGTTGGGCGCTTTCGACCGGGGGCACCTCATCAGATTCACCTGCACCCGCTCGTCCGATTAGAAGCGCAGCGGCGCCAATCAGCACGACGGAGAGGAAGCCGGATGCGACAAGGCCATGCATGCTATATTTAGCGCAGAATCCGCACCAACAACGCGCCATCAGCGTTCACGGCCTGGGCCCGGCTGTTTCACTTCGCGCGCCCGCGCAATGGAGTGTGCCCCGCGGTCACCCGGCAAGCGCGAAGGCTGACTTGACGCCTTGGTTCTTGCCTTGGATCGCGCCTTGGCATGCGTATTGGCGCGCGCACCCTTCCGGCCCGCAATTTTCTGCAGATCAGGCAACAAGGGGGAATCCGCCTGGATGACTTCGCCATCCCTGATTGCCATGCGCGGCTGGATGAGCCTGTCCGCCTCGAGCGTAACGCCGGTCGAGTCCTTCAGTGTCCAGTGACCCGAAACGACATCGACGATTGATAGATTTGCCGGACGGCCGACCTCGATCGATCCGAACTCGTCCTCGATCTTCAATGTCGCGGCGCAGTTCGCGCTCGCCATCTTGACGACGTCCCCGAAAGGAACCCCTAACGCCAGCATCTCCGTCATCGCGTGCTGCAGCGAGTAGGGCGACACGAACGTGAATTCGTCCTCTTCGTCGTCCTTGGGCACGACAATGTCCTTGTACCAGCTCTTGCCGCAACCGCGGACGTTGTAGCCGTGCAGATCGGCTCCCACCGTAAACGGCACGATCCCGCTGTCGAGAACGCGGCGCGCCGTGTTGAAGCTGATATGGGATCCGCGGCCGACATCGAAGCGGATGCCGCGATCGTACAGATCGCGGATGATCGGATGCACCTTCCCCTGGGGAGTCAGCACGCCGCTCGGAAAGCGCGTGAACGGGTGCGCAAGGATATCGCCGGGCTCGAGCAGCGGCTCCATTTCCCGCAGGACCTCCTCGGGTGCGACGGCCACGCCCTTTGCCTGCGACCACAATGTGCCGAGATGAACGTAGACAGGCACTTTAAGCTGGCGCGCAGCAGCAATGGCCAACCGCAAAGGCTCGAGCTTCCAGCGCGAATACCCGCCCGGCTCGGCATGCGCCTTGATTCCCCTGATCAGGTCGCTGTTCTCTCGTGCGGCCGTGACGATCGCCTCGGCGTCCACCCCCCAGGGGCCGTAAAGGTCGACGTATTTGTGTCCGAGCATGCCGCCGGCGAGATAGGTGGAGACGAAGCAGTACGTCCTGGTTCGTGCCGCCTCGGCAATGAATTTCCGAAAGGCCGCGATGGTGATGGCGCTGGCGCCGCCCTGATCGACCACCGCCGTGACGCCGGAGCGCACGCCGACCAGATCGGCATTGATGCCGAAATCGCCGGTCACATGCTCGAAGACATGGCAGTGGAAATCGATGAGACCCGGCAGGACCGTCGCTCCGTCTGCTGCGACGAGCTTTTTTGCCCGCATCCGACCAAGCCTTCCGATGAGCGCGATCCTTCCATCCGACACGGCAATGTCGCCGCTCTCATCGATGCCGAGAACCGGATCAAAGATGCGGGCATTGCGAATCAGCAAATCGCACTGTCGATCCATGACATCCCTCCGGGGGATGGCGAAGCGGGCGAATGCGATACTGGGTGTAGCCCGGCTTGAGCTCTTGCGAAAGCCGGGACTGCTTGCCCCCTGCATTATGCCGAGGGGCTCAATGCGGGCTACAGCTGCGCAGCGAAAGCCGCTGTGATGCACAATACAGCCCGGACTGCTATGATGCGGTCTGTTGAGCCAGGGCAAGGTAATGAGACGGCGCTCCACAGCAGGCCCCGAACGAGCCAAATCGCGCCGCCGCAAGACCGTAACGAAAAAGCGTCGCAGTCTACGTAATCCATCCGCGGCAGACTACAAAACACAATCCCACGTAGCTCAACTCGTCCGTGAGCGCGACGAGGCCCTGGAGCGAGAGAAAGCCACAACGGAGGTGCTGCGCGTCATCAGCTCGTCGCCCGGTGAGCTGAAGCCAGTGTTTCAGGCCATGCTGGAGAGCGCGGTGCGCATCTGCGAGGCCAAATTTGGCACTCTGTTTCGTTACGACGGCGAGAATTTTCATATGACTGCCTCGGTCGGCACTCCTGCCGCACTGGTCAAATTCCAAAAACAACGCGGTCCGTTTCGGCCGGCGTCGGCCGGCGTCATTGCTCGGGTCTTGCGGACAAAGCAGGTAGCCCATAGCGCCGACAGCGCGGCGGAGCCAAACCCCGGTGTGGCGACTACTCTGGGCGGTGCGCGATCCATAGTTGGCGTGCCCATGCTCAAGGACAACGAGCTGGTCGGGGCTATCGTCATCTATCGCCAGGAGGTTCGTCCGTTTACCGACAAGCAGATCGAGCTTGTCAGCAATTTCGCCAACCAGGCGGTCATCGCTATCGACAACACGCGGCTGCTGAACGAGCTGCGTGAATCCCTGCAGCAGCAGACTGCCACCGCCGACGTGCTCAAGACGATCAGCAGCTCGCCTGGCGACTTGCAACCAGTGTTCGACGCGATGCTGGAGAACGCTACCCGCATCTGCGAAGCTAAATTGGGTAATCTGTTTCTGCGGGAAGGGGACGACTTTCGCGCGGTGGCGGTGCACGGCGAGTCCGGCTACGCCGACTGGTACCGGCGGGACCCGATGGTTGTCATGCGCGATCACCCAATCAGTCCACTCGACCGCGTCATCAAAACTAAACAAGTCATCCACATACCCGACCTTCTGCGCGACCAAAGCTATCTTGACCGTGCCCCCCGCATTGTCTCGCTCGCCGACTCTGCCGGCGCACGAGCGATAGTCGTTGTGCCTATGCTCAAGGAATCTGAGCTAATAGGCGCCATAGCCATCTATCGTCAGGAGGTACGGCCGTTCACCGACAGGCAGATCGAGCTACTTACGAATTTTGCCGCCCAAGCCGTCATCGCCGTCGAGAACACGCGGTTGCTCAACGAGCTGCGCGAATCGCTGCAGCAGCAGACCGCAACCGCCGACGTGCTCAAGGTCATCAGCCGCTCGACATTCGACCTCACGTCCGTGCTGCAGACGCTGGTCGAATCCGCTGCGCGACTGTGCGATGCCGACGCAGCGACCATTACCCGACAGAAGGACGGCCGACTCGTGCGTGGCGAGTCTTATGGTTACTCCCCCGAGTTTATCGAGCAGCTCAGGGCTTTGCCGGTCGAGCCGGGACGAGGCACGACCATGGGGCGCGTCTTGCTCGATGGCAAAGTGGTTCATATCGAGGACGTGGTGACCGATCCCGATTACGCGCTCAGGGACGCACAGAAATTGGGCGGTTACCGGACGATGCTGGGAGTTCCGATGCTGCGCGAGGGGGTGCCGATCGGCGTGCTGACGTTGACGCGCCAGCAGAAACGACCATTCACCGGGAAGCAGATCGATCTGGTGACAACCTTTGCTGACCAGGCTGTGATTGCCATCGAAAACGTGCGGCTGTTCGACGAAATTCAGGACAAGAGCCGCCAGCTCGCCGAGGCGAGCCAGCACAAGTCGGCGTTCCTTGCCAATATGAGCCATGAGCTGCGCACGCCGCTCAACGCCATCATCGGGGTGAGCGAGATGCTGCGTGAGGATGCCGAGGTGGCAAAACAGGACCTTGAGCCGCTCGATCGCGTGCTCGGCGCGGGCCGGCATCTCCTTGCGTTGATCAACGACATTCTCGACCTCTCCAAGATCGAGGCCGGGCGAATGGAGCTGCAACTCGAAACGTTCGCGCTCGCGCCGCTGATCGCCGAAGTGGTCAAGACCATCGAGCCGCTGGCAGCGAAGAACACCAATCAGGTCGCCGTCAAATGCGATAGCGCGATCGGGACGCTGCATGCCGACCAGATGCGGTTACGGCAAGCGATGCTTAACCTCATGAGCAACGCCAATAAATTTACGGAGCGCGGCACCATCACGGTCGATGCGCGGCAAGGACAGGAAAACGGCCGCGACTGGGTTACCATCGCCGTCACTGATACCGGCATCGGCATGACGCCGGAGCAGATGGACAAGCTGTTCCGGGAGTTCTCGCAGGCCGACGCATCGACGACGCGCAAATACGGCGGCACCGGGCTTGGGCTCGCGATCAGCAAACGCTTCTGTCAGATGATGAACGGCGACATCACGGTCGAGAGCGAGCCCGACCGCGGCTCGACCTTCACGATCCGGCTGCCGAGAATTGTTGATGACGCGGTGGCTGCCTGTCCTCCCACATAGAGAGGCATGACTGACCGACGCAAGGTCAAAATCGCGCGCGGCGCGCATCGATCTGCGGGCAGCGTTCACGACGGCCAACGGCAAGGTCCGATCCATCAGCATGGATTCGCAGCAGCCTGTCGTCGACGGCTCGACCGATTTCAGGTGAGGGCGCTCGAACGCTTCAGGGCTAATGGTGATCGATTCAATCGAGCTTGATGCCTGCCTCGCCGACAACCACAGCCGCCCGATCGATATCGGATTTGACTTGAGCGGCAAATTCCGCCGGCGTACTGCCGACCGCAGTAAACCCAAAGACCGCAAAGCGTTCTTGCGTTTGCGGTCGGGCAACGAACTCCGCCATGCGCCGTGCGAGCAGATCAACGATCGACGGCGTCGTCCGGGCCGGCGCTACGAGGCCGATCGTCAGCTCCGACTCCTGGCCTGCAAGACCGCTCTCCGCCATGGTTGGCACGTCTGGAACGATGGAAGATCGCTTGGGGCTGGTGATGGCCAATGCATGCAGCGTGCCCTCCTTGATGAATGGAACTGCCGGAGGGAGCCCGATATAGCCGACCAGGGTGTGGCCGGCAGCCGTCGAGCTGAGGATGGGCGCTGCACCCGGGAAGGGGATGCGGACAATCGGAAGCTTCAAGGTGAGGCGGAAAAGCCGTTCCGTATTCAGCAGATTTTGGCCCAGACTCATTGATGCATAGCTGTATTTTGCAGGATCTGCGCGCGCCAGCGGCACAAACTCCTGGACCGTGGTTGCCGGAACCGACGGATGCAGCAGAAGCACCGACGGCGACCGTGAAATGATGCTGATTGGGACGAAACTCTTGAGCGGGTCGTAGCCGACCTTGGCCGATATCACTGGCGCAATCGCGAAATCGCTGGTCGCTACCATCAACGTATACCCGTCGGCCGGCGCAGCGGCGACCATCACGGCGCCGCGCACGCCGCTTGCCCCGCTCACGTTCTCCACGAAAAAGTCCTGGCCAAACGATTGGGTGAGCATTTGAGCAGCCAGGCGGGCGATGAGATCGGTCGGACCACCCGCCGGATAGGGTACGATGATGCGTACAGAACGGTTCGGATAGTCGGCGTCTTGAGCAGGGCCGGTGCTGACCAGCAGCGCGCAGCCGAAGAGCACGGCGACGAGATTTCGAGGTCGCATTACAGCACCCACTTGGTCAGTTCGTGAGCGCGCTGTCCGATATGGTTGCCATGCGCCCCTCCCGGGGGCCATGCCCATGCAATGGAAGACGTTACCACACTTTGATCGCGCGGTCTGCCACCATCGTCGCCGTCCGGTTACCCTCGAAAGCTCTCCGTGCAAGCGGACATGCCCGCCCTCACACTGTGTGCCAATTTGCGGCGCGGGATGCGCGTGCGCCGGATCAGGTTGCGAGTGGTCTCGCGAAGAATAACGTGCCCGCGACAGGTGTTTCGTAGTAGGGCTCTATCGGTACGAACCCCGCCTCCTTGTAAACGGAGATCGCCGCGGCCATGGTCGGCAGAGTATCCAGCCGCATTTCGTTGTACCCGATCCGCACCGCTTCCTCGATGATTGCAGCGATCAGCGCCCTGCCGAGACCAAGGCCACGCGCCTGAGGTGAGACGTAGAGCCGCTTCATCTCACAGCACCCGTGAGGTTTGATCGGCCGAAGGCCGACGCATCCCAACGGCTTTCCACGGCGGTCGCGCGCAAGGACCAATTCACCAGCCGGCGTCGCGTATTCGCCGGGCAAGGTCGCCAGCTCCGTGGCAAAATCCTGATAGCCAAGATCGACCCCAACTCCGGATGCGTAGGCACTGAACAACTGCACTGTGGCTTCAAGATCAGCGGCCGATCTGACTGGTTTTATTTGGAACAAGGTCATCTTGTCGGCAGGCCGCAGGTCATGAATCGAGGCGGGGCGCTGTCGGCGTCTCCGGCGCGTGCAACGGAAAGGATAGCACGGCCTCGATCGCGATCTCGCCCCTGTCGGTGAACTTGATCGCATTGCCCGCTAGGTTAGCAGGACAAGTCGTGGTAGGGCTCCCGCATGAAAACCTCGAAGGATCGGATTCTCACCACCCACACCGGCAGCCTGCCGCGGCCCAAAGCCCTGACCGAGCTCATTCTCACGCGTGAGACTGGCGGCGCGGTCGATGCGGCGCGCTTCGAAACCGAAGCGGCAAAAGCGGTCGACGATGTGGTCGGAAAACAGGTTGCCGCCGGCATCGACATCGTGAGCGATGGCGAGATGAGCAAGCCTTCCTACACGACCTACATTCGCCATCGCGTAAGCGGCATCGGGCCGGATCCGCGCGCCGCGGAGAAGGGGCGCGACATCATGGTCGGCCGCGATATGCTGGAGCATCCGGATTTCGCGCAGCAGCGCGGTAATTTCAGCGACGTGCCGTTTCCCGGCTGCATTGGCGAATTGCGCTATGAGGATCGTGGTCCGCTCGAGCGCGATCTCGCGCATCTCAAGGCCGCCGCCGACAGGTGGCACCCGGCCGAAGTTTTCATGACCGCACCGTCGCCGGGAATCTTGACCCGCTTCATCATCAACCTGCATTACCCGAGCGAGGATGCCTACCTGGCCGCTCTGGCCGGCGTGATGCAGACCGAATATCGCGCCGTCGTGGAGGCGGGATTCCTGCTGCAGATCGATGCCCCGGATCTCGCCTCCGCGCGCAACAATCAGTACCGGCATCTCTCGGATGATGAATTTCGAAGCCGGATCGCGGAACGCAATATCGCCATGCTCAATGCGGCCACAGCGGGCCTGCCCCCCGATCGCATGCGGCTGCACATCTGCTGGGGCAATTACGAAGGCCCGCACACGCACGATCTGCCGCTCACCAGGATCATCGACATCGCGTTCAAGGCGATACCGCAGGCGATCAGCATTGAGGCGGCCAATCCGCGGCACGACCACGAATGGGAGGACATGCAGGCGGTGAAAGTTCCCGAGGACAAGATTCTCATTCCCGGCGTGATCGACTCCACCAACAATTTTGTCGAGCATCCGCGGCTCGTCGCGCAGCGTCTTCTTCGCTACGCGCAATTCCTCGACCGTGAAAGGCTGATCGCCGGGATCGACTGCGGCTTCGGTACGGCGGTGCGCCGAGCGCCCAAGGTGACCGACAGCATTGTCTGGGCAAAGCTGCGCGCGCTGCATGATGGTGCCGAGCTCGCCAGTAAACGGCTGTGTGCATCGTAGCTGGATAGAGCGCACCAACGCGCACGCGCCGCTGCTGGTCGAGCTGCATCAAATATTTCCCCGTACAGGTTTAACCACTGGTTGGGTGGTGAGGATCGCTGCACGATAGGTAACGTGGACGTTGTCGCCGTCGAGATGAACGGGAATCCCGAGGCGACCATCAGCCGCCGACGCCCTGAAAGTCTTGACGATTTCGATCTCGTCGCCAGGATTCGGGAACGCCCGAGCGAGCAGGTCCCGTACCTCAACCCGCAGCTCGTACAAAGTGGTCCTCGGCTCTGGTAACCCGACCCGAGCAAACAAATCCAGCAAGGCAGATAAGCTCAGCGATCTGACGTGCGAGGGGTCACGTAATCGCTCGACACGGTTGAACTCCGCCGCTTGTTGGTAATCCTCAGGTGCATAGGCATCGACGACGACAATGCGCCCCTTTGCCGCGCACACTCGAGCCATCTCCCGAAGCGCCGCCGCAGGATCGATCAGATGATGAAATGAATAGCGTGTGACCACAGTAGTGAAGCTCTCAGCGGCATACGGCAGTGAGTATATGTCGCCCTGATGCCAGTCGACATTGCGCACGCCTTGCTCCGCCGCAAGCAGACGTGCGCGGTCGAGCATCGCGGGGGTCATGTCGATCCCGATTACTCTCCCCGCGTACGGAGCGAAGGCACAAACGACGAGACCTGGCCCACAGGCGACATCGAGAACTATGTCTTTCGGACTGGGTTGAACCGCGTCCACAATCATATTCAACGCGCCTTTGTCGCTGATCATGGCGGCGGCACTGAAGGGCAATGCCTGGCGGGAAAACTGGCCTAGGATTACCTCCCGATGTGTCGCCATATCCAATTCTTCCCACCGTCTATGGTCGTCACCGCGCATCCATATAAACACCAGGGTAACACTTTTGGGCACGACTTGAACGCGGCCAGCATGTCTCAGCAGGGTCATGTATGGACGGCGCCCGCCGTGCGAGGGAAAAGAACCCGCCGTGCGAGGGAAAAGAATCTGACGCAAAAACCGTTTTGCGGGATGTAAGCCGCGCTGCCGCACGCGCCAAAAAACCATCTAGTTTTTGTTCTTTCCCGGACCGGGTTTCCACACAATCGAGCCTCAATTTGTCAGAATGCTTGGAAATTATCGAGTAAGGAAAATGATGAGGTTAGGGATGCGAGGATTTCAGAGGTGGAGCTTAGAAGCGACGGAGCTTGAATACACGATTGCGCGTCGTGCGGCACCGGACGAAGTCTTGGCTGAACGGGAAGCTGTGTGGACGGCGGAGTGGACGCCGAACATGGTGGTTCTTGGCGACCCGCTGCCTGGGCGTTCGGCGCTGGATGCGAAGCGTCGCAAGTCTCCAAACTGACTTTCCATTACGCGCTCCGTAAGGTCACCCGGCCGTTGGCGCGGTCGTTCTCCGACCACTCCGACGATCGGCAACGGGGTATCGACGCCCCCCTCAGGCGGCCACGCCACGGGCGTTCCACTCGCTGCCACCTGCAGCATGCGGCGATTATTCCCTGGCGCCGACCTGATTGCCACCATTCACAATGAAATCGGGTGGATCGTCGTCAATCCTGACATCGTCAATGGGCTTCGAACGCCGATTAGCAACCCGAGGGTTCTTGGCTTCATTGGAGCATTTGGAGCCCGTATTACAGGCAACATGCCAATCGGGGGTGGGTGTCGCTATAGTGGGGAAGGGCATTGTGACGGCGCACCCGGCCAGCATGGTCATCGCTGCGGCTGCAGCGGCAAACTTCATGATGCTCGGACTACCAGGCGCTTCGAGGTCTGAGATCAGCATGTGACCGCCTCTCCCCTCCGTATGCAGTGTGGCCTCCGTATGCAGTGTGGGCGAGGTGATCTAAATGCGCGTTAAAGCGTTTCCTCAAATTGCAATGGTTTGGCGGGAAGAAAGAATCCTCTAATTTGCCGCTGGGACACGGTGCTCGCCTTTGTACCTGATACGGTAATCTGTTGACGATCCCCTGAGCGAGGCTGGAGTGTCCCCTCCGCGCCACGGAAAAACGGAAATAGCACCGGCGGCTCGGTAAAGCCGCGCGCCCGGCTTTTCATGTGATATAAACAGTCTCGCGAAAGCCTCTCGTGGGCATTTCGCATGTTGCGTAAGCAGTCCCGATCCGGGGCTGTTCGCGGGGGCCCCGGCGGGAGCGTAGTGTTTCCCACCGGGGCCTACTAGCGGCTCAAAATTGCAGGGAGGCGCAATTTCGCGAGTCGCTCATCGCAATATATCGCATTCACTCACTGCCAAGTGTGATGACCATCACAAAAATGCGTGAAGACGTTGCCCTGGGATGTGGAGCGCGCGTGGGAAGTAACGCTCAGCAACAACGTCGAAAGCACCAGCTATCGATGTTCAGTGCAACCATAACAATACCGATGCCGGTGACGAGCGCCGCAAGCGCTACGAGATCGTAATCCAGCCGGTGTCCCCCATTTTGGTTTAGCCTTTAAGGAGGCGCGGTCCGATTTAGGTCAATGCCGGCGGACCCACCGTGACGGGGCTGTGAGCAATCGCAGCAAGGCAACCCCTATTCGGTAACATGGGGGGTACCTTCAAAAAAATAGCCCCGCCGGTACGCGCGGGGCTACTACAGTACATCGTTCTCGGGTGGGCAGGGTGAGAACGACGGCTAAAGCTTATCAAGGAGATTGTCCAAATTAGGATCGGCGGGCCTGCGCAAGCAGCCCGATCAGAAAAGAATGGCCCCCGACCATCTCGGGGGGTGAGTGATCAGGTCGAGGGCCAACAGTCGCCGCTCTCGCGAACCCCTCGGACCGCGGGCGGCAAGGAGCGCGCTCTCAGTCGTCGCGCATCGCCTGCTTTGGACGGACCAAGTGCGCTTAAGGTTCACTGGCAACCCAGCCCTTGCGCCGAAATCCGCCGGTCTGTCCCGCAGAGTCAAAAACCAGGCAAATCGCACTGGCAAGCCCGTCGGGTGTATTCCACGCCCGGCCGCTCTCGCCAATACTCATGCCGCGGGTCGTGGCGGCCGTGCCAGGCCCGTGGCGAAGGCGATCAGCAGGCCGGCAACGTTCGGCAGGATCGCCATCAGAGCAAGTCGCAAATTCAAAATATCATCGGCGGTGGGCTTGAGGCCAACCCACGTCGCCAGCCGCAAAGCCGCGGTAACCTGCGGGTCAGCAACGCTGATGCTCGCAACGGTCGGAACGGGGTCAGCAATGGCTTTTTTAAGCGCGTCCAGTGCCACCCGCTCGTCCCCCTCTCGATCGCGGCAACGCTGACCGCGGATCGCGCACTCGGCTTCCCGCGCCTTTGCGGCTGCCGTCGCAGCAAGCTGTGCCGCGGCAATTCCATCCTCGTGCTGTTTCCCCAAGCTCGACGACGTTGCGATAATGGCTTGCCGCACGGCGGCAGTATCGCTGGTGTAAAGCTCCACGAAACCAAGTGACGCCAGTGCGGCCAGCGCGGCAGCAACCGTCCACGTCGTCCAGGCGGACGCGGCCAGCACTGGACGGCGCGCATGCCATAAGGCAACGGCAGCAGCCGGCAAGACTAACACCAGCAGATCCCCACCCAGCGCCAACCAAGCGAACGTTACCGACGCGGGCGTTGTTGTGCCGAAGCGCCACCCGGTCTGGCCGTTGATGGCAAGGGCCAGTGCCCCAATCGCAACTGCGATGCCGGCCAAAACAACGATGCCGAGGGTCCGGCCGCTGCCGGGAAGCGGGATGGGGGATAGCGGCGTATTTTTTGTCGGCGCGGATGGCGTTGGCACCCAGCCGCGCGCCAGCCGCCGGCGCACGGTGGCTCGCGAGATTTTGTACTCGCGCGCCAGCGCGCTCACGTTGAACGTTGTTGGTATCGGGATGGGAAGCGTAGACCTGCTGGCAGCCATTGAAGTCGCTCCTACCGTGTTTTGTGGCCGGGGGATCGCTCGGTTTGACGTCGAGTCGGCCTGCGGCGACCGTTCGCGACGCTGGCTCTGATCTGCCGACCGATCAGGACCAGCCTCCGCCGAACGAATCAAAGGTGAGGGAATCACGTCTCGCCGATACTGCCGATGGTCATGAGCCCGTTTTCAACAGCATTGGTCAAACGCATATGCCTCCAGACAGGAACTCAAGGTTTTTGACCCGCATTCCCGGCCGGTCGAATGCCCGTGTTTTTGATCGATCCCGGCCAATCCTGACTTTGGGCCGCCGAAGCGACAGTCCCTCCACGCTCGCGGGGCGACCGGCGAAACCAGGAAGATCGTCAGCGATGACGCCCCCATTTCGCGAGGACTGCTGCACTGTCAAGACAAGGGCTGCCGGCTCCCTCCGCGCAACATAATACCGCGCTTTGATCGCATACGCCGCGGCCACGTCAAGCTCGGAGGACAGGTCGTTATCGTCCGGTTACCCACCGCAACTCTCGTGAAGCAGACACGCCAGCACTCGCACTGTGTGCCACTTCCGGACTCATGCACTGCAACAAATAACTGTCCAAATGTTTACTCGATTACCTTGTCGGCGCGCAGGACCAGCCCGGCGGGGATTTCGTGGCCGATCGCCTTGGCGGCCCGCAGATTGAGCACAAATTCAAACCTTGTCGGCTGCTCGACGGGAAGCTCGCCGGGATTGATCCCGCGCAGCACCTGGATGAGCAGCCGTGCCAATTGACGGAACCATTGCGTGATGCGCGGGCCGTAACCTGCGAGGCCACCTTGCTCCGCCATCTCCGGCCATTGGTAGATCGCAGGTAATCGCAATTCCGTAGCGCGCGCCAGCACGGTTTGCCGATTGAAGAAGAACAGCGGCGTTGCCAGGACGTTGAGAGCCTGAACGCTCGCCACACTCGCCTCGTTCATCGCCGGTGCGATCTCTTCCGGGGTGGTTGCAGAAAAGACCAGAAGCTCCACGTCGCGTGCGCGCGCCGCCTCTTTCAGATCCTGGAGGTGCGGAGGAGTGGAGACGTGAGGATCGGATAGTGCGGCGATCCGGCGAATGCCGGGCACCGCCTCCATAATGAGGTCCTGCCGCTTGCCGTCGAGCTCCGGCGCGAGCAAGCTCACCCCGGTGGTATTTCCGCCGGGACGCCGCATTGACGTCACCAAGCCGTCTTCCACCATGTCGTCGCTCGCGGCGAGTATCGGGATCGTTTTCGTGGCGGCCTGGGCGGCGCGGGCGGCGATCGGTCCGGCGGCAATAATCGCGTCGGGCGCGGCTCGCACGAGCGCCGCAGCTGCTTCGCCCAGCAGCTCGTTGCGAATACCAAATCCCGGGATAACGCTGAGATTTTGGCCCTCGACGAAGCCGAGGCCGCGCAGCTCCTCGAAGAAAGCCACGTACATCGGCTCCTCGCGCGGCGCCGCTGACACGAAGCCGATGCGGTAAATGCGGCCTGCTTCCTGCGCGCAGAGGGAGAGCGGCATGGAAACTGATGCCGCCGCGCCGCCGAGCAGCGTGATGAATTCGCGTCGCTTCATTCGATGATCTCATCAGCGCGGGCGAGCAGCGTTGGCGGCACTTCGAGACCGAGAGCCTTCGCGGTCTTGAGGTTGATGACCAGCTCGTACCTGGTCGGCGCCTGCACCGGCAGGTCGGCGGGTTTCTCGCCCTTGAGGATGCGATCGACATACCCGGCGGCCCGCTGGATCGGATCATGCGTGTTGGGTCCGTAGCTCATCAGCCCGCCGTCTACCGCGTAATAACGATAAGGATAAACCGACGGCAGGTTATGACGAGCGGCAAGACCGATTATGAGCTTGCGTCGAGCTGCCGTGCCGCCGGCTGTGACGATCATTCCGCCGTTACCGGCACGTGCGAACTCTGTCACGGCGCGCTCGATTTCGGCGGTATCGCGCACGTCCAAGGGGGTGAGCTCAACGTCAAGGGATTGCGCTGCCGATCGAACAGCTGCAAATTCTCCAATGCCGGCTGCCGAGGCGGGATCGCGAAATACCACGGCTCGGGTCACGCGGGGCGCGATTTGCTTGAGCAATTCGGCCCATTTTCCGCTCATGCTGTACTCGAAATTCGAGAAGCCAGTGATATTTCCGTCCGGGTGAGCCATGCTTTGGACGAAGCCCGCACCAACCGGATCGGGAACGTTCACGAACACGATCGGGATAGTGCGGGTGGCCTGCTGTAGCGGGGCAACCGCCACACTGCCTACGCTCACTATCACGTCTGGCGCGAGTGCGATCAGCTCCGCCGCGTATCGGCGAAGGCGGTCGAGATCGCCCCCAACCTGGCGAATTTCGATCTTCAGATCGCGGCCGACTGCCCACCCTAGCTGCTGGAGAGCTCGCACGAACGCTGTATTCCGTGCCTGCGCCTCCGGATCGTCCGGTCCGAGGATGTTCAGTATGCCAACGAGGCGTATGTGCTCGGCGGATTGCGCACTTGCCGCAAGCGGCCATGCAGCTGCACCTCCAAGCAGCGTGATGAGCTCACGCCGTTTCAATTGATCAAATTGCATTCGTCGCCCCCGAGCCGAGAGGTTATGCAGCATAGCGAGATAGCAAAGGTCAGGAGCCTCGTGGAGCGGTGCGACAATCTGTCGTTGGCGAGATCGGCCTTAGTCCGGCTGCGGGCCATGGACGGAGGCAAATGTTCAGCTTCACTAGAACGGCCAATTTGGCTCTTACCAAATGCCCGGGATGAGCCGCCATCGGACCCGCGCGGCGTAATCCGAATAGCCCGCAAGCTCTGCTTGAAGGATTCGGTCCTCCGTGATGGCGCGATGGAGCAGAAACGGCAGGCTGAAGATCACAACGAGCGCGGCCGCGAGCCACGATCCGAGCGCGGGTCCGCTTGCCGCCAGGATCACAATCCCGGCGGTATATCCGGGATGGCGGACGAAGGCGTAGGGTCCCGTGGTGACGACGTGCTGGCCGCGGTCGGTCTGGATGCGAATGACCGAGGAGAAAAACCGGTTCACGCGCATAGCCCATAATGCCAGGGCGTAACCGGCGGCGACCGCGAACAGGCAAATGCCTTGCAGCCAGCCGGGCACATCGTCGCTCCAATGGAAACGGCCATGGTCAAGCCCGGCAACAATCCAATGCATGAACAGAACGATCGAGAAGACCCTCAACGAGAGCGGCGGCTTGTTGCCGCCCGGGCGCATGCGTTCGCGCAGGAGGTCCGGGTCGAGCACCGCGAACGAAACGATCATCACCGCGGCGAAGATTGCGAGATAGGCCCAAAAGCCCGGCATGGCGACCGTGCCGGCCGCTGCGAACAATGCGGCGGCCACGGCGACCACGAACAAGCCTGCCTTGAGGTAAGCCGAAAAGGGCATCTTCTTATAGAGCGCGGCCTAGGCGATGAGAACGACCAGCGTCACAAAAGCCGCCGCAGTGATCACAAACAAAATGGCCAGCGTGCCGGCGAGCAAGAGCAGACCATCTTGCTTTCTTCCTTCTAAGTCGCGGAGGGACTGGAATGAAACTTCGCCGCCGACAATTCCTGCATCTCGCCGTGGGCGCTGCCGCACTGTCGGCTTTGTCGCGGATCGCACGAGCGCAAGCCTATCCATCGCGGCCAATCCGCTGGGTGGTTGGCTTCGTTCCGGGTGGTGCGACCGACATCATTGCGCGGCTGATGGGACAATGGCTTTCCGAACGGCTCGGCCAATCGGTTGTCATTGAGAACCGGCCGGGCGCCGGTAGCAACATCGCGACCGAGGTGGTCGTGAATGCGCCCCCCGACGGATACACACTCCTGCTTGTCGGTCCGACCCAGCC
>Ga0306925_10000230_pt1 | contig 36821 bp, 36 predicted proteins | sample flu12Cox44000176_FD_203755 | JGI IMG/M metagenome (GOLD analysis project Ga0306925, IMG submission 203755) | Lab enrichment of tropical soil microbial communities from Luquillo Experimental Forest, Puerto Rico - flux8day.12C.oxic.44.000.176 (v2)... | ecosystem: Environmental > Terrestrial >... | reverse complement strand
TGCGGAATATGGTCTTTGTCGCCCATCAGGAGCTGCAGCGTGTGCACGCCCGGCTTGAGCGTAATCTCCGCTTCGGTCTGTCCGCCGCCGAAATGCAAATGATTGAAGTCATTGGGGATGGGCTGATCGAGCGGCGGCAGCTCGCTATCAATCAAGAGGTGGTGGTGGCCGGAATTTTCGCGATCGGTGCCGGCGGGCGCGATGTTCATGTTACGCAGCCCGAAATTGAGCTTGAGCTTTGCCGGCACGGTGGCGCCGTCCTTGAGATCGATGAAATAGACTTCCGCTCCCGAAGTCGAGCGCGACGGCCCGCCGGTTCGCCGGTCCTGCGCCGCGGCGCCGCCGCAGCCCAGGACGCCGACCAACGCCACGGCCGCCAGAGATTTCATGGTCTTGCTGCGTGCGATATTATGAAGCGTCTGCATGCCTTGCATTCCTTCGGGGCTTGCGCCAATGCTGCGAAAGCTACAATATTAAGATCGCTGGTGAAATGGGCGACCATGGCGTGTTCGAAAGAAATTGAAAGCGCGCCATCCGAGCAGTCGCCGGTCTGGGATTTTCATGGACCAGCAGGATAGCCGACGGTCGAAGGGCGCGGTGATCCTCGCTCATTCAATCTGCCCAAGGCGCGCACGATGAGATTGCGGCAGCCCCTGCTATGGCTGTGCGTGACGGCAGCCTCCGCGCTGCTGATCCTCTGCGCTGGAGCGCAGCCGCGCGGCGCGCGCGTGGCGCTGGTCATCGGAAATGCTGCCTACCCCGACGCCGGTACGCCGCTCCCCACCACCATCAGGGATGCGCGCAGCTTCGCGGAGGAGCTGCGCCGCGACAATTTCGACGTCGACATCAGGGAGAACATCGGCAAGGAGGACATGCGGCGCGCGATCGACGCATTCATCAGTAAAATCCACAACGACGTGGTCGCTCTGTTCTATTTCAACGGGTTCGGCACCCAGGCCGGGCGCGAGACCTACCTGTTTGCCGTCAACGCACAGGTTTGGAATGAAGCGGACGTGCGACGGGACGGCGTCAGCATCGACGCGCTGCTGTCGGAAATGAACCGCAAGGGCGCCAAGGCGAAGATCGTCATCATCGATGCCGCCCGCCAAAACCCGTTTGAGCGTCGCTTTCGCGCCTCAGCTGCAGGGCTTGCCGCGCTCGATGCGCCGGAAGGCACGCTTGCGATGTACTCCGCTGCTCCCGGCAAGCTGGTGCGCGACGGCGGCGGCGCAAACAGTGTTTTCATGAGCGAGCTGATCAAGCAGATCCGCGTCCCAAGCTTGACTGCCGAGGATGCGTTCAACCGCACGCGCCTCGGCGTATCGCGCGCTTCCGGCAACGAGCAGGTTCCGTGGGTCGCATCTTCTCTCGTCGATGAGTTCTATTTCGGGACATCTCCTGTAGCCGCGGGTCCGGCTCCCACGCCACCGCCTCCGGCTGCCGCGCCCGCTCCAGCACCCGCGCCTGCTCCGCCAACGAGGCCCGCGCCGGCACCCGCATCCCCGGTCGCGGCAGCCAAACCACCCGCGCCGTCGCCCGCGGCTCCCGCCGAGCCGGTGCGCGGCGACGCCAAGCCGGGGGACGCCTTTCGCGACTGTGAGGGGTGCCCGGAGATGGTGACCGTCCCCGCCGGTTCCTTCGACATGGGCTCCAACTCGGACTACGAAAACCCGGTGCATCGGGTGAGCTTCGCCAGGCAATTCGCAATCGGCCGGCACGAAGTGACATTCGACGAATGGGATCGTTGCGTGGAGGACCAGGGCTGCAAGGCGCAGCCCGACGACCGCACGTGGGGACGCGGCGACCATCCGGTGATCAATGTGAGCTGGGACGACGCGAAGGCGTTCACCAGCTGGCTTTCGCACAAGAGCGGGCAAACCTACCGGCTTCCCTCCGAAGCCGAATGGGAATATGCCGCGCGGGCCGGGACGACAACGGCATTCTGGTGGGGACGGGACGTCGGCTCGCGCCAAGCCAATTGCCGGGAATGCAACACGGGCTCGGTCCAGCAAACATCTCCGGTTGGTTCATACAATCCGAATGCGTTCGGCCTCTACGATACTGCGGGCAACGCCGCGGAGTGGGTGGAAGACTGCTGGAACGACAGTTTCCGCGGCGCTCCGAAAGACGGCTCGGCATGGACTGCCGGAACGTGCCGGCTGCGGGTATTGCGCGGCGGCGCCTACGACAGCCAGGCCAAATCCGTGCGTTCCACGGCGCGTTTCCGCTACGATTCGGACGTCAGATATCCCGAAAACGGGTTTCGCGTGGTGCGGGAGTTGCACTAGAATTCTCGTTCGGGGTCGCAAGCTCGAAGCTCGGATGCCGGCTATGAAATCCATTTTCCAAGTCGTGATCACTGTTGCGGTCCCCGCGTCTGTCCTGGCAGGGGCCTCGTTTGCCCTGGAGGGGGCTTGGCAACCCGTGGCCACCGTCCTTGCCGCCGAAAAGGAGAAGGGCTCATCCCCAGACGTGCAGGTGACGGTGGTTCGCGCCACGCAACGGTCGTTTCCTAACGAGATTAACGTGACAGGCTATCTGGTGGCGCGCGACGAAGCCGTCGTAAACCTTATGCCGGATTATAGCGTGAGCGAGGTTCTGAAGGGGGAAGGGGATTGGGTGAAATCGGGCGAAGTGCTCTCCAAGGTGACGCCGCCGAATGCCGGTCAAGGCCTCCCGAGCCAGGGCACGGACCGGCGGCCTGCGACCCTGGACCTGAAGGCGCCCGAGGCCGGGATCGTGACGCGCAGCACCGCCGTCGTGGGATTGGTCGGATCCGCTACCGCCGAGCCCCTTTTTCGCATCGCGGCCAGCGGCGACATTGAGCTCGATGCTGAAGTCGGAAGCATCTACGTTCCGATGATTGCTCGCGGACAGAGAGCCCGCGTAATAATCGAAGAAACCGGCCGTTGGCTCAACGGCACGGTCCGTCTGGCCCCGGGAGCGGTGGACCAGAAACAGCTCGGCCGCGCGCGGGTGTCATTCGAGCGTGATCCAAAGCTTCGGATTGGGATGTTCGTGCGTGGTACGATCACGGCCGGCAGCAGCGAAGGTCTATCGATTCCCAATTCGGCGGTCTTTCACACCAGCGAGGGAACGAAGGTACAGGTGGTGCGCGATAACACTGTTGAGACGCGGAAGGTTCAGGTTGGAGTTTCCCAGGTTACCGAGGTCGAAATCGTCAATGGCCTGAAGGAAGGCGAGCTGGTGGTCGCAAACGCGGGCAGCTCGCTGCGTGACGGTTCCAAGGTAATACCCGTCGAAGCCGATACCCAGCGGATGGGACGGAACTGAGCCGATTGCCCGCAGGACTCGACAATGACTGGATCAACGAGCGGCGGACTGAGCTACCAGGGGGGGATGATCGCGGTTGCGATCGCCGTGTGCCAGATGCTTGTGCCGGCGCGTGTGGGTGCCGAGGACAGCAGATCACCCGATCCGGCAGTGACCGTGGCGCAAGTCAAGAAGAGGTGCTTCAGGGACGAGATCCAGGTTACCGGCGTCCTCGTGCCGAGGCACGAAGTCGTGGTGCGTCAGGATGGGAAGATCTCTGAAGTTCTTGTTGAGGTTGGGGACACGGTAAAATCCGGGCAAATCCTCGCACGGCTGAGCCCGCTGGCCCCGCTGGAGGCGCAGGGCAAGCCGTCTGAAGGGCAGGGCAGGCCGCCGGAGGGGCAGGCCAAGGACATAGAGGTAAAGGCCCCGGTGGCTGGCATCATCACGTTCAAGTCGCCGCTCGCATTTGTGGGCTCCTTCGCGTCGGCAAAGGATGGACCGCCGCTCTTCCAAATTGCGAAGGACGGTGAAATGGAGCTTGTCGCCGATACGCCGGTTGAGACCTTGCAGAGGCTTGAATCGAACAAATCTGCCCCCGCGAAGATCGTTATCGTCGGGATGTTCGATCGTGAGCTGGATGGCAAGATTCGCCTGCTCTCGAGCACCATCAATCCGATGACCCAGCTTGGTCAGGTTCATCTGACCGTCGCCAGCGACCGGCGCCTGCGGGTCGGTGCTTTCGGCCGCGCAATGATCAATCTCGGCGAAAGCTGTAACCCGGCCGTTCCGCTATCTGCGGTCCTCTACGCGCCAGGCGGCTCGGTGGTGCAGGTGGTGCACGACGGCCGCGTGCAGACCAAAAGGGTGAGGGTCGGTCTTCTGGATGCCGCCAACGCCGAAATTCTGGACCGAGGACTATCCGAGGGTGAGATGGTCATTGCCAAGGCAGGAGCTTTCTTTCGCGATGACGACCGCGTACGAGCCGTTGCCGCCAGCGAGAGTTCCACGCGTTAGCCGGTGATCGCCTTAAACTACGGCTCGGCTTCGCGTTTGATGGCCGCCTTGTTTTCCAGACAGTAATAGCCGGCGAGTCGGCTCACCAGCTTACGCGTCACCCAGTCCTTGAGCACGCGGCTGACATTCTCGCGTGCGATGCCGGCCATCGCGGCCAGGTCGCTCTGGGTGACCTTTTGCCGAATAAGAATTCGTCCGCTGCCGACGTCGCGTCCGAACGCTTCGGCAAGGCTCAGCAGTGCGCGTGCCACGCGCCCTTTCACCGAGAGAAAGCTTGAAGCCGCCAGCGCGTCATTGGTATCGCGCAGGCGTTGCGCCAGCACCGTCATCACGTGCCGGTAAAGCTGCGGGGACGCTTGCCCAAAGGCGTCAAAATCAGCCCGGCTTACGAAGCACAACTTTGACTCGCGCAACGCCGCAACAGAAGCCGATCGCGGCGCGCCGTCAATCATAGACAGTTCTCCGACGACCGATCCAGGCCCCAGGATGGCGAGGATGCGTTCACCGCCATTGGGGGCGGCAACGCTCGCTTTAAGCAGGCCATCCTCGACCCGGTAGCAGCCGTCGCCTTCGTCACCGGCCATGAACAAGGTCTGATCGGCCGCAAGCGTTTGCATGCGGCCCTTTGCGAACAGCCCCTTCGACAGCTCAGTCGGCAGGGCCGCCAATAAGTTGTCAGGGGGAAGGATCGGCTTTGCCATCGCACTTCGTGCTCGAACGGTAAGCAGGATAGCGCAAGCCGCGGAAAGGACATAGTGTTTCGGTGACGGAGTTCGTAAGCATTCACGGCACCCCTTTTCAGGGTCAGGCAGACACGAGCAACCATTTGATTCCAGTGCGGCTTTGGATTTCACGGTGCTCAGCCCGATGAAGGTCAGCGGGAATCCGGTGCCGGACCTTCGAGGATCGAACCATGCAGAAAACTGCCCCACCGCCGCTGCGGACGTCGAAACAGCGCTACGAATATGGTGTCGCGCTGCGCAAGCGGGCGCCGCTCGAGCAACATGGTGAACTGCATCTTCCCGCAGCGCGCGATGCAGCGGCAGTCCTCGCCGCCACCGACCGGACACGAGTGCCGGAACTCGTGCCGATTCGCTATCAGCGAATGCTTGCCAGCCCGTTTGCCTATCTGCGTGGTGCGGCCGCGGTGATGGCCGACGACCTCAAGCACCAGGTCAGCGCCGGGATTCCTGTGCAGGCATGCGGCGACTGCCACCTCATGAATTTCGGAGCCTTTCCCACCCCCGAAGAGAACATCATCTTTGACATCAACGATTTTGACGAGACGATGCCTGGGGTCGATTTCACGGTGGATCTCAAACGATTGGTAGCGAGCGTGACGGTAGCAGCTCTGGCAGCCAATCTTTCCAGGAAACGGGCCCGTGCGATCGCGGCAGGCACGGCAAACGCCTACCGGATGCATATCCGCCGCCTGGCAAAGCTTACGCCTTTGGAAATCTGGCACAGCAGGATCGACCTGGTGCAGGAAATCAAGCGTATCGACAATGCGGCGCTCCGGCGCAAGTTGACGGCGGTCATCGCCGAGGCCGGCAAGCGGCTTGTGGAGGACGACAATTTTCCCCATCTGGTGAAGGGCGATCAGGCGCGCATCGCGGACCGGCCGCCACTCATCTACCATCTCACAAAGAAAGGCGACTCGCACCATAGATTGCACGCGGAGCGCGTGTTCGCCACATATCGCCAACGGCTTCCGCCGGAGCGGCTTTATCTGCTGGACCGTTATGTGCTCAAGGACATCGCCTTCAAGGTGGTCGGGGTCGGCAGCGTCGGTACGTTCTGCGCCGTCGGCTTGTTCATGAGCGCCGACGGCGCGCCGCTGTTCCTTCAGCTCAAGGAAGCGCGCCAATCAGCACTGGAATGTTTGGGAACGGAGTTCCACGGCCACCCCGGCCGCCGGGTGGTCGAGGGACAGCGCACCATGCAGGTGGCAAGCGACGTTTTTCTGGGGTGGACCGAAGACGGCAATCCGGCTCGACATTTCTATGTGCGGCAGCTGAAAAATCGACGGCTTGGATCAGTCAACGAGCTGGTCGAGCAACGCGCGTTGACGACTTACGCCGGGCTTTGCGGACGGACGCTGGCGCGCGCTCATGCGCGCTCCGCGGACCCGGCCATTCTGGCGGGGTATATGGGCAAGAGCGGCGCATTGGATGATGCGCTTGCGTCATTCGGCATGGCTTATGCACGGCGCACGCAAGCGGACTACGATCAGCTCGTCAAATCAAACCGCTTTGCAAAAAAGATCCGTACCGGGCGGTGATCTTTGCCGCTGTTGGGGCGCTCCGACACGCCCGCGCGATTACGCCCGCATACTTTCAGAATGCTGATCGTTCTTCGAGCTGGTCGGCCACGATGTGGCCGTACCGCAGAGCTCATCGGGTTATTCGACGCGGTCCCGTTGCGGCGACGGCTGCGACTTACAGTACCTAACGGCCGTGCCGTTCGAGCCATTTCGGTCCCGGGCCGCGCATGTAGTGGAGCTCAGGCCGATAACGGTGCATCAGGCCGCTGACGATTGATCGAACGAAAGCCAAGATATTCATCCCCGGTCTCCCCCGAGACGTCCCCTGGTGCTTTTTTACTGATCCCGACTTTGGACGATTGGAGGGAGGTAGTGGGGCCGTAATATGAAATGAGGCGGGCCGGAATGGGACGCAATACCCAGCGCGGATGGCAACTCCGCGCGCGAGGGCGGCCTACCGCCGCTCACGCCGCCTTCGATGCCGGCGAGACGTCCTTCACGGCACCCTTCCAGCCGCTTTCGGTGACATCGAACACGATGCCTTCCGGGGTCCTATACTTGACCTCGTAATACACGTTGGGATTGGTCTCCTTGCGACCCGTCATGTAGCTGCCGCCCGCCGCCTTCACCCTGGCGTCGGTATCTTCCAGGCTGTCGACCCACATCCCGAAATGCAGAAGCCCGTGATATCCTTTCTTGTCCTCGAAGCCGGCAATCGGCTCGTCGCCGAAATTCAGCAGCGCCACGTTCATGACCCCGTCCGTCATGTAGACCCCGCGCATGGCATTGCCAGCGCGCGTCATGCCGAACGCCTGCTCGCAGAACTTGGCGGCGGCCTCCGGATCAGGGACCGAAAGGGCGATGTGGCGAAGCTTGGCCATGGAGCGCTTCCCTGACTTCACAGCAAAATTTTAATGCGCAAGCGCGGTTGCTTTCGCTTTGGCACTGTCCGGCTGTTTGGACGCAGCAGTTGAAACCTGCCCCGGCAGATATTTGGCCACCACGGATCGATCGAGTTGGGCGATCGTACTGTCGGGAAGACGATTCCAGACCTCATCCATGCCGAGAAGCGGTATGCCGAGATAGCCCCGCAGCGTCAGCCTTTTTCCATCAGGGCTCACCGTCATCATGGCGCTGTAGATCTTGCCGTCGCGCGGATCGATGATGTTGCCGCCCTCGTAATGCAATCCCTGCCGCTTCATGCCGCGGACCAGCGAAAGGCCGAGCAGTGGTGCGTTCCTGCGGTCATCGGGACAATAGACGCAGGTCGGATTGGCGGGCTCCCCCGGCCTCATAAACAGCTTCGCGATAGCGCCTTCATAAGAGCCATTACGCTCAACGAAGAGAAACCAGCCGACCGTTTTACCGGCCTCGTCCTGCTTCTGCCATAAGCCGGAGGCCGTCGGCTCTGCGGCTTGCAGCGGGGTTATGGCGATGACGCAGGCCGCAAGCGCAGCCGGAAACAGGAGCTTCAATTGCGATCTCAAGGCGAACACCCAAGTTTGATTGAGGGGCACGAAGCGCGAACGAGTGCCACTCGCGCATAAATATGGTCATTTCACGGACGCACGGCTTTTTCATGGACGGCCGGGACGGCCGATTTCACGCGGTATTGCCGCGAGTGCCGGAACTCCGGGAGCAATCGCTGGTACCGGGATGGTCTCATCGCGGAGTTCTGGTGTTTGGAGAATGACGGGCGCCTTGTGCCAGTGTTCCCGTCAGCGGCCGCGTGTTGCGCTGCCCATGAGGAGCGCTTCACTCATCAGCCGATCTTGTCTAGAAAGATTTCATTGCGACGCTTGCTCCCGGGAAGGCAGCCCAACACTCAATGTCATTGATCTTTACGCTCGCCCGAAGAAATCTGTTCCATGACCGGCTGCGGTTCATCGCCACTCTGGTCGGCATTGTTTTCTCCATGGTTCTCGTGACGGTGCAAATGGGTCTCTATCTGGGATTCGGGCACATGGTGACGACCATGATCGACCATGCGAACGCCGATCTCTGGATCATGCCGGTCGGGACCAAATGCTTTGAAGACCCGTCCGTGCTGGATGAGCAGAAGCGGTTTCGCGCACTGTCGGTCAACGGCGTGGCGGACGCGACGCCCGTGGTGATCGGATTCGCACAATGGAAAATGCCGCTGGGCGGAACGACCCCGGTATTCATTATCGGATCGCATATCAGATCGGGTGCGTTGCTGCCGTGGAACCTGGTCGAAGGCAGCGTCAATTCGCTGGAGGTTCCGGGTGCAGTCGCCATCGACCGGTCCTATTTTGACCGGCTTGGCATTTCCGGATTTGGCGCAAGCGCCGAGATTCGCGATCAAAGGGTCGAGGTGCGGGCGCTTACCAGGGGCATTCGTTCCTTCACGACCACGCCGTACGTCTTTGCCCCGCTTGACCGGGCACGCGCCTATATTGGAATGGCGCCGAACAAGATCACCTATATCCTCGTGCGCATCGCCCCGGACGCGGATGTTGAAGCGGTTCGCAGCCGGTTGAAGGACAATATCTCCAACGTCGAAGTTCTGACTGCTGCCGAGTTTCGCGACCGCAGCCGTTCTTTCTGGCTGTTCGGCACCGGCGCCGGCGCCGCTCTGTTCGCGGGCGCGTTGCTCGGAGTCATCGTCGGGACCGTCATTGTCGCGCAGACCCTCTATTCCAGCACCAAGGACCATCTCAACGAGTTCGCAACGCTGCGCGCAATCGGATCGTCCGGCAGGTACATTCACAAAGTCATCATCTGGCAGGCATTGCTCAGCGCGGTCATAGGATTTTGCATCGCGGCTGGCATCGGGTTTTTCATTGTTAAGAGAACCGCCGAGACCGCCTTGCCGATCATGATGACGCCGCAACTGACGCTCGGGCTCTTCGTGCTCACCGTCATCATGTGCGTGCTATCCGCGGTCGGCGCCATTGCGAAGGTCATGCGTATCGACCCGGCCATGGTATTCACACGATGACGGAGCCGGTGATCGAAGCCGTCGATGTCGTAAAATTTCTCGGCAGCGGGGCAGGACGCGTGGCGGCTCTCAAGGGCGTGAGCCTGGCACTTGCGGGTGGCGAGCTGACGTTACTGATGGGGCCCTCGGGCAGCGGCAAGACCACTCTGCTTTCCATCCTTGGCTGCATACTGACACCCACGCGTGGAACGGTTCGCGTGCGGGGACATTCGACGCAGGGACTTGGGCCCGAGGAGCTCGCCAGTCTCAGGCGCGACCATGTTGGATTTATTTTTCAATCCTACCATTTGTTTCCGACGCTCACCGCTGCGGAAAACGTCCGCATCGTCCTCGATGTTCGCGCCGTACGTTCAAGGCAGGCCGCGGTGCGAGCGAAAGAAGCGTTGGCCATAGTTGGGCTTGCTCACAAGCTGAAGTCGTTTCCGATCGAGATGAGCGGCGGTGAGCAGCAGCGCGTTGCCATTGCTCGCGCGATTGCCGGGAATGCTTCGGCTATTCTTGCGGACGAGCCGACCGCCGCACTGGATAGCGAGAACGGTCACGCCATCATGTCGATCCTGGCTGCGATCGCCAAGGATCCGGCCCGCGCCGTGTTGGTCGTTGCGCATGATCCGCGTATACTGCCGTTCGCCGACCGGGTCATTCGCATCGAAGATGGGCTCATCGTCGGCGAAGAGCAGCGAAACACGGGAGGCTATGCACGAAGCGAGGTGGAGCTTGCATTTCAGAGTCGGAGCAAAAGGAGATAACGCAGCCCTCGTCGGTCTTGCCGTTGCGGGCATCGCATTTGCGCTGGGGGCGACAAAAGTGCAAGCGGTCCATGCCGAGGGGGCCGACGAGAAGAATTGGCAGGCGGTGGCTCCTGGTCGGGTCGAGCCGGTATCGGGAGAGATCCGGATCGCGGCGCCACTTGCGGGCCTTATCGCGGAAGTTCCGGTGAAGACCGGCGACAAGGTGGCCGCTGGCGAGCTGCTTGTGCGACTGAAAGACCAGGAGGTGGAGGCCCGGATTGCGAGTGTGGAGGCGCAGATCGCCATGCGCAAGCGCGCGCGCAACGATCAGGCGCCTTCCAGCAGGGCGGGCGACCGGCGCAAGGCTGAAGATGCGGTCAGCGATGGTCAAAAGGCGGTCACGGATGCGCAGTCCGACTTTGACAGGATTGCGATCGAAAGACGCGCGGGTAATGCCTCGGACGTCGACCTTGAAGCGACAGGCACAGCCCTTTCACACGCCAAAGATCGATTGAAGCAGCTCAAGGCGGACCTCGGCAAGCTGGAAGCTGACAGCTCGACCCCGTTGCCCACCCCGAATGAGGGTCAGCTCAATATAGCGCGCACCGAACTGTGGGCCGCCGAGGCGGCAAGCGAGAAGCTGTCAATTCGGGCGCCCATCTCGGGAACCGTGTTGCAGGTCAACGCCAAGCCGGGCGAACTGGCTGTTCCCTCCGCGACGCAGCCGCTGGTCCTGCTCGGCGATATTTCCGCATTGCGGGTACGCGCAGAGCTGGACGAGCGTGACTACGGCGAGATCAGGATCGGGCAAGCGGTGTCGGTTCGTCCCGCGGCGTTTCGCGGACGCGAGTTTGCAGGAAAGGTCTACTCCATCGCCCCGCTGGTCGAAGCTTCGCGCAATTCGCGTGGGCAACGCAATCAATCCGATGTGGATGTGGTGGAAGTCCTGGTCGATCTGGCCGAGCCCGGTCCGCTCGCTATCGGAATGAAGGTGGACGTCTATTTCCGATACGACAGCGCCCAGCATTAGAGCAGTTCAAGCAATTTGGTTAACGAAATCCGCCCCAAGCAATTGCCGTGCTGGCGGCGGCAGAGGGGCGGCGTCAAGCATCCTTCCAATTGTGGATGCGCTGTGGCTTTTCAGCACTAGTTTAACGGCCAAGATTCGTGTTGCATGTGCTCACTGAGTTCAACCAGGGGCCATCAGCAGAGGGGATTCCAATGAAGAAGGTTCTGTTTGCAGTCATCGCCACGCTCGTTGCCGTGAGCGTGTCCGGCTGCGTCGGCGTCGGCAAGGGCAAAGCTCCTCCCGTCGTCACGAAGGGCTAATCTGAAGCCTGCTTGATCAGCCTCGCGGGGGCCGGCTTGCGCCGGCCCTCGCGGGGCATGACGTTGCAGTCCAGCATGCGCCGCTCGCGCTCGCGGGGACATCCGGCCGCGGCATTTGAGCAACAGACCCGGACAAACCGGACGGATGGCCCGCCATTACGTCGACAAACGTTGCAGCGCGGGTATCCTCGACTGACCTTAACGCATGAGTCTCTTTCAGCTCAATCCAAATACGGGGGCATTGCCATGACTTCGCGGTTCCTGGCTGGGGCGGTCTGCGCCACCACCCTGCTCCTTGGTACCTGTGCCAATGCCGATCCCGGCGTTTACCCGATGTCGAATTTCCTTGCCATGTTCTCGGCGGTGCCACGCCAGGTCGTGAACTATCCGAACAAATACGAACCGGGCACCGTCATTGTGAACACGCATGAACGGCGGCTGTATCTGATTCTGGGCAAGGGCCAGGCCATGAGATACGGTATCGGCGTCGGCCGCGAAGGCTTCACCTGGGCGGGGGTGTCGACCGTCACCGATAAGCGGGAATGGCCGGATTGGACGCCGCCGCCTGAAATGCTCCGTCGCCGGCCCGATCTTCCGCACCATATGCACGGCGGACCCGCCAATCCGCTCGGTGCGCGCGCCATGTATCTGGGCGATACGATGTACCGCATCCATGGATCGAACGAGCCGCACACCATCGGCACTGCGGCGACCTCGGGCTGCATCCGGCTCACCAACGAGGACGTCATCGATCTCTACAATCGGGTCAAGATCGGCGCGACTGTCATCGTACAGAGGTAGTCGGCGATCATTGCCGAAAGCGGCAGCAACCCTCGTCGCTGCCGCTTGCTTTGTTTATGTAGAAGCTCATCTCGGCTCAAGTCGCCTCTTGCGATTGTGCACCCGTCGATTGACGCCCGCGCCGCGCCTCTCCTTCAGGACCGGAGCTTCAAAAAGGCACCGCCAGCCCCTCATGCGGAGCATCGCAGTTCACGAGATCAACCCGCTTCCAGGCAATCGCAATGCCGCCTGCCGCGCGAACAAGGCGATGCAGAGAAGTGCCGCCGAATATCCTCTGCGTTTCCCTCCGGTATTCCAGAAGCTGAAATTTGGAGCGCACCGTGCAGGCGCAGCCGTCGGCTGCAACGTCCTCCATGGTGACGTTGCCGACTATCCGGCTGGTGCGCGAGCGCGGCTCCTGCGAATAGATGCGCGGGCCGGCAAGCCGCCGCACCCGCGTTTCGAGCAGTCGGCGATCGTCGTAGATCAGGGAGATGGTGTCGTGCGGAGACGACTGGCCGGGCTCTGCCGGCACCCAGTACCATGCGTCCGCCGTAAACAGGCTCAGCCAGTCCTCGAAGCGCGCTTCATCGAGCAGCCGCGCCTCGTGGACCAGAAACTGCTCGCACTCGAGGAGGCTGAGCGCTCCCGCTTCAGGGGTCGATGGAGCCGGGTCGGCTTTCGCCATCAGGCTCGGGCTTGTCGTTGCAATCCGCGTCCTCCGTCAGCCATGTAATCGAGCCAGGCATCCAGCATGTTGCGGATGTAGATTTCGCTGGTTGAGTTCTTGCCGCGTCGGCCGCCATGATCGTCGTCGCGATCGCCCTGATATCCGCGGCCGATCTCAAGCCATTCGGAGCCTGCGCTTGAGAGACCGAGCCCGATCCGGGTGTAGATTTCGAGGTCGTCGGTAAGCACCAATGAGCCGGTGCCGTTCACGATATTTGCGAAGCTGATGGTGTTCTCGAACATGCGCGCGGGCGCCCCGCACAGGCGGAAGCAATAGGTATGCACCACAGTCTCATTGACGGAAACCGGGTGTACGACGCGCAACTGCCCAAACTGGCTCATGAATGAAAGATTGGGATAGACGTTGCTGTTCCAGCGTCGCACTTCAAGGATTTTCTTCGTGCGCTCGCTGCCTTGCTTTGCTTCCATTGCCGCGATGTAGTCGCGAAACAGTGGATCGTTCAATGCCGCAACGAGCTTCGCGTCGTCGTGATAATCGCCCAGAAAGCTGTGGCCGTTGGGGTAGGTCCAGATGCCGACATTCGCTTCCCAGAAGCTGTATGGAGCTCCGTTCTGGCGCATCTGCCGGATTGCGATTTCACCCGATCCGTCCGAATGGGCGGCGTCCGACTGCTGCGAAGCCGCATCGATGGAGGATTGGTGCGTGAACAGCGGATGCGCGGCATCGCAAAGATTTTCCAGGTAGAGCTTCCAGTTGGCCTTGTAGCTGTGCCTGAACACACCGCCGGCGACTTCGAGCGCTCCGTCGGGGGCGCGGTCGACCATGTCGTCAAACGAGGTTGTCATATAGCCCAGGTGGTCCGCGAGGCTTGGACCGTCGGCGGCGAGGCTGCCAAAGACAAAGCCGCGGTAGCTCGCCACCCGGGGAACGCGACGCATGCCGAGATCGGAGTCCTTGGCGTCGAAGTGCGGGGGATACCCGTGCAGGAGCGGCGCTGCCTTGAGACGGCCATCCAGATGGTACGTCCAGCCGTGGTAGCTGCAGCGGAATTCCGATGCATGGCCGCAGGGGGACGCGACCACGAGCGAGCCGCGATGGGCGCACTGATTGTGCAGCAATTGAATAAGGCCGCCGCTGTCGCGGACCAGGAGAAGCGGCTTCTGCCCGATCCTGGTGGCGAAGAAATCGCCGGGATTCTTCACCTGGCTTTCATGCCCGACGTAGATCCATGCCGAACCGAAGATTTTCTCAAGCTCGAGAGTGAAAATGTCGGGATCCGTGTAGAGGCGGCGATGCACCCGCCCTGGAGCAACCATGGCCCGGATATGCTCTGCCGTAAGCGGGGTCATCGCAGTGGTCCTTGCGGCGGGGCGTGCTCGAGCCTTTCCGTACCGACGCCGATCTTAAGCCATGCGGATGCATCGCAAAAGCGCGCCGGCGAAGCGGTCCGCCGCAAGGCCGCTTTCCACGATCCGGTAATTCGCGCTAGCTTTCGGGTCCGCACGGATGGAAGGTTGGCCATGGACGGGTTCGGCAAGTGGACGGTTCTAGCCGCGATCATCGCCGCGCTCTTCCTCGCCGAACGCTCGGACCGTGCCGCCGCGGAGCCGGTCACCTTGCGGCTCGGATATGGCGCTGCTGCCGAAGAGCCGCTCTGGTTGATCGTTGCCAAGCCCGAGCTCACCTATAGCGCTGGCAAGATCTACAATCTCGATGCGACGCGATTCCCTGGCTCCGACAAGCGCGCGCAGGCGTTCGAGGCGGGAGCTATCGATCTCGCATCGAGCAGCGCGAACGGGGTGATTTTCGCTGCGGCCGAGGGCGTGACCGCAAAGATCATCGCCTCGATCTCGCGCGAGAGCTCGCGCGGCTTCAGCACTGGCTTTTATGCCAAGCAGAGCTCGCCGGTCAGATCGGTTTCCGATCTCAAGGGAAGGATCGTGGCCATCAACGGCTTCTCGACCTCGGGCCATCTCTGGCTGAAGGCGGCGCTGGAGAAGCACGGGCTCGACGAGGGCGACGTCACCATTGCGCCCATTCCATTTCCGGCCATGCAGCAATCGCTGGAAGCCGGCAAAGTGGATGTCGTCGAGCTGCCGCAGCCATTTGCCGCGCTGGCGGAAGAGCAAATGCAGCTGCGCAAGATATTTGACGCAAAATACGGAATACCGTTCGACGAGGAATTGATTGTCCTGGTCGGAAAGGATGAATTCCTCAAGAAGAACGCCGAGGTGGTGCGCGCCTTCCTCGCAGATCTCCAGACGACGACGAAGTTCTATCTGGATAAGCCGCGTGAGGCTCGAAGCATTCTGATCGATGCCAAGATGGTCCGGGTAACGCCCGAAGTTTATCTGACGATGACGGACTACTATCGCGATCCGACCTTGCGTGTCGATGTCGATGCGCTTGCGAAGATGCAGGAGTTTCAGATCAAGGCCGGGTTTCAAAAGAAGAAAATCGACGTACGAACCTTGGTCGATCCTGAGTATCTGCCGAAATGAAAACTTTCACGAAAGCGTGGCGATGCCCCTTCTGGAGGTAAGGGACCTCGACAAGATGTTCACGACGGACGACGGCGCCATTGCCGCGCTTGATCGGTTGTCGTTCTCGGTCGACGAGCATGAATTCGTGTCCATCGTGGGCCCTTCGGGTTGCGGCAAGAGCACGTTTCTTCACATTGTCGGCGGCTTTGAGCCGGCTACGGGCGGGGAGGTCTGGCTCAGCGGACAGCCGGTCGGGGCGCCCGGGCCCGATCGCGGCATGATGTTCCAGGAACTTTCCCTGTTTCCCTGGCTCACCGCCGTCGAGAACGTCGCCTGGCCGCTGGAGATAAAGGGGCTGCGCAAGCGCGAGCGGCTGGCCAGGGCAGGCGATTATCTCGATCTCGTTCATCTCTCGCGCTTTGCGGGCCTGTACCCGGCGGAGCTCAGCGGCGGAATGAAGCAACGCGTTGCGCTCGCCCGGCTGCTCGCGCTCGATCCGAATGTGATGCTGATGGACGAGCCGTTTGGTGCGGTCGATTCGCAGACGCGCGAGCTGCTGCAGGAGGAGCTCCAGTCGATCTGGCGGCGTACGCGCAAGACCGCGCTGTTCGTTACTCACGATCTCGACGAGGCGATATATCTTGCAACGCGCTTGCTCGTATTCACCGCACGGCCGGGGCGCATCAAGGCCGATATCAGAATTCCGGACGTGGAACGCTCCGGTGATTACCGCAAATCGCAGGGCTATCTCGCCTTGCGGGCGCAGGTCTGGGACCTGCTGCGCGAGGAGGTGCTCAAGGCACGGGCGATGGAGGAAGCATGAGGGTCGCATCGCGCACGATGCAGAACTGGCTCTTGCCCGTGGCGGCGCTGGCGGCCTGGGAGACGCTCGGCGCTGCCGGAGCGTTGCCACGCTATCTGTCGACGCCGACCGCGATTCTGGCGGCGCTGTGGGAGATTGCGCGCACCGGCGAGCTGTTCACGGCACTGGCGGCAAGCCTCTACCGCGTGGCGGCCGGATTCGTGCTCGGCACGGCTGGGGGAATGCTGGCCGGGCTTGCCGCCGGCATGGTGCCGGCGGTGCGGCATTTCTTCGACCCGCTGGTGTCGTTTCTCTATGCCATCCCGAAGGTCGCGTTTCTGCCCGTGCTTTTGCTGCTGCTTGGGCTCGGTCATGCATCCAAGATCGCGCTCATCGGCTTCTCCTGCTTCTTTCCGGTGTTCATCGCGTCGCGCCATGCCGTGCTGTCGGTCAACAAGCTGTTCGTGTGGGCGGCTCAGAACATGGGCGCGCCACCACGTGCAATCTTCTTCCGGGTCATTATCCCGGGTGCGGCGCCGCAGTTGTTCGCCGGGTTCCGCATCGCATTGGCGCACGCCTTTGTGGTGCTGTTTGCGGCCGAGCTGATCGGTTCCAAGGCCGGGCTGGGCACCATCATCTCCTACGCGGAGGAGTGGGTGCGCTTCGACTTGATGTTTGCGGGCATCCTGTGCTTCGCCACCTTGGGATTTCTTGGCGACCGCCTGCTGCTGGCGATCCGGTGGCGCCTGCTCAAGGGCCAGATGCTCGGTACTGAAGAACTGTTGAGACAATGAGCGCAGGTGTGATTGCGTCCCGGATCAGCAGCAGCTTCGCGCGCTGGTATTCAATTCCATTGCTGCTTCTCATCTGGCAGGCGGCCGTTGCGAGTGGCCTGCTTCAGTCACGTCTCCTGCCGGCGCCGGGGACGGTCTGGACGGCCTTGATTGACGAAACCGGCAATGGCGCCCTGATCCATCACGCGAGCGTGACGGTTTCGCGCGCGCTCACGGGTTTTGCTCTTGCCACGCTCGCCGGCATTCCATTCTCCGTTGCGATGGCGCGATCCGCACTGGTGCGCAACCTGTTCGAGCCGATCTTCTTCATCGGCTATCCGATCCCGAAGATCGCGCTGTTTCCGGTCTTTACCTACATCTTCGGAATCGGAACGCCCTCAAAGATAGCCTTTACGTTTCTCGAATGTCTCTACCCCATTGTCGTCACGTGCTATTTCGGTTTCCGCAGCGTGCAGACACGGCTGATCTGGAGCGCGCAGAACTGCGGCGCGGGCCGCATGACCATTCTGCGCCGCGTCATTCTTCCCGCCGCCATGCCGAGCATTTTTTCCGGCCTGCGCATTGCGCTGCCGATATCGATTATCGTTGTCGTGATCACGGAAATGATCGGCGATTCCGTCGGACTTGGATATTACATCACAATCTGGAGCACGCGCTTTCACTTTGCCAACGTCTACGCCGCCATCATCGTCATCGGGATCTGCGGGATGGCGCTGGATCAGGCGCTGCTGGCCGTGCGTTGCCGCGCCGTGTACTGGCAACGCGGAGAGAGCTGATCATGCGGCCGATGGAAGCGTCCGTTGGCTCGCGCGCTGCAATGACGGTGAGCGCCGCCTATGTCGGCCAGCCGATGGGCCGCCGCGAAGATAATCGCTTCCTCCGGGGCGCAGGCCGCTATGTCGATGATTTGATGCTGCCGGAGATGGTGTGGCTTGCCTTCGCGCGCAGCCCGCATGCGCATGCGCGCATCCGGTCGCTTTCCACGGAAAGGGCCGCGGCGCGGCCGGGCGTGCTGATGACCCTCACAGCGCGGGACTGGATGCGGGCGGGTCTCGGCGAGCTCACGGTTGTGCACCCGATGCCGTTTGGCGACGGGCGACCGATGAATTGCGTGCCGCGGCCGGCCTTTGCGCGGGAAACAGTTCATCACCCCGGCGATGTCGTTGCCGCGGTGGCGGCGGACAGCTTCCTTGCCGCGCAAGCGGCGGCAGAGGCAGTGGAGGTCGATTACGAGCCCTTGCCAGCTATTGTCGGCCTCGCCCGGGCGCTTGAGCCGGATGCGCCGCTCGTACATCCGCAATTCGGCACCAACGTCGTGTTCGAGATCGAGCGCGGCGACCGACGCAAGACGGAGGAAGCGCTCAGCGCCGCGGCGAGAGTGGTTGAGCTCACCCTTGCGAGCAACCGCCTGGCGGCAAGCCCGATCGAGCCGCGCGCGTACCTGTGTGATTACGATGCCGCAAGCGGCCGCAGCACGCTCTATGCCACCAGCCAACAGCCGCACTACCTGCGTCGCTGGCTTTCGCTTTACACCCTGCACGTTCCCGAGCACAGGCTGCGGGTGGTCGCGCCCGATGTAGGGGGCGGCTTTGGGGTGAAGGGAAATTTTCCAGTCGAAGTGTCAACAGTGGTCTGGGCGGCGCAGCTTCTGCACCGGCCGGTCAAGTGGACCTCGACCCGCAGCGAGGCATTTCTTTCAGATGCGCAAGCGCGTGACCACTATACCGTCGCCCGCATGGGTTTCGCTGCCGACGGCCGCGTCGTCGCGATGGCGATTGACACGCTCGCGGCGCTGGGCGGTTATCTGAGCAATTTTGCACCCAGCATTCCCGGCAACTCCTATCCGCAGACCGTGACCGGTCTTTACCGCACGCCGAACCTGCATTTGCGCGTGCGTGGCGTCTACACCAATACCGTGCCGATTGACGCCTATCGCGGCTCAGGTCGCCCGGAGGCGACCTGGATCAACGAGCGGCTCCTCGAACGGGGCGCGCACGAGCTCGGCATCGACGTGGTCGAGATGCGCCGGCGCAACCTGCTGACTGCGACCGACTTCCCTTATCGCGCGCCGGGCGGGCGGACATACGACAGCGGCGATCCGCCGGCGCTGCTCGCAAGGCTCCTGCAGAGCGCGGACTATCCTTCGCTGCGTCACGAGCAGGCCCGGCTGCGCGGGGCAGGTGTGCTGATGGGCATCGGGCTTGCCGCGTTCGTCGACAAGGCGGGGACTGGGCCAAGTGACAACCTTGCCCAACGCGGCGGCCTGCACGGTGGATGGGAAAGCGCCATCGTGCGCGTGCACAGCGACGGCAAGGTGACACTCCTTGCCGGCAGTCATTCGCATGGCCAGGGTCACGACATCACGTTCTGTCAGATCGCCGCCGACCGGCTGGGACTGCCGATTGAGGATATCGAGCTGGTCGAAGGCGACACTGACCGCATCCCGTTCGGAAACGGGACCTGGGGAGCGCGCTCGACATCGGTCGCGGGGACCGCGATCTATCGCGCCTGTGACAAGGTCGTGGACAAGGCGCGGCAGCTCGCCGGGCACGCGCTCGAATGTGCGCCCGACGATCTTGAATACCGGCGTGGAACATTCAATGTGCGCGGAACCGATCGATTCATAACCTTCGCGCAGGTCGCGGACATCGCCTACCACGGTGCAATGTTGCCGCCTGGTGCGCAGCCCGGCCTCGAAGTCACCGAGTTCTACGATCCGCCGGATACCAACGATCCGCAGGCCATGCATCTCGCCGTGGTCATTGTCGATGCTGAGACCGGAGAGGTCGAGTTGCGCGATCTGTACGCGGCCGACGACTGCGGGGTTGTGGTCAATCCGATGATTGTCGAGGGTCAGGTGCATGGTGGCCTGGCGCAGGGTATCGGCCAGGCGCTCACCGAGCAGATCGTTTATGACGATGCGGGACAGCTTGTTACGGGGAGCTTCCTGGATTACGCGCTGCCGCGGGCCGATGACCTGCCTCCTTTTCACACCGCCTTCATCGCGACCGCGGCGCCCAGCAATCCGCTCGGGGTGAAAGGCGGCAGCGAAAGTGGAACCATCGGCGCGCCCGCGGCCATCGCAAACGCCGTCATCGACGCGCTCTGGCATCTCGGGGTGCACGACATCACGCTGCCGATCAAGGCGGAGACGATCTGGCGTGCGTTGCGTACGGCGGCCATCGTGGGAGAGCAATAATCATGAACGGTCAGGTGGGCGCGGTCGGGCACGCGATAGCCGAGGAGCTCGCGAAGTGCGATGTGAGGCTTGTCGCATCGCTTCCGGACAATTGGCTCACCGGCCTGATCAACGCCATCGATGGCGACACGCGCTTTGTTCATGTGCGCGTCAATCGCGAGGAGGCGGCCGTCGGGCTGTGCTCCGGCGCCTATATGGGCGCGCTCGGCTCTGCTGCACTGATGGGAGCATCCGGCTTCATGACCGTGGTCTACGCGATCACCAAGATCAACTACACCTACGAGATCCCGTTATTTCTGCTGGTCACGTTGCGGGGGGCCGTGGGCGACCATCATAAGCACCACGTCTCCAACGGCCTCTACCTTCGCTCCGTGCTCGATGCCATCAATATGCCTTATGAGATCATGGACTCCACCGCCGATGTTCCATCGATCTCGCGCTGCTACCGGCATACACGCACCTACGCGCGGCCGATGGCCGTGCTGCTCACGCGCGATTTGCTGCTGGGAAAGAAGACATGAATTATCTTGATTGCTTCCGTGCAATCGCGCGGCGGCGCACCGACCAGATCGCAGTTACGTCTGCGGGCAATTCCAGCCAGGCTTGGTGGGCGGTGACCCGGGACAGCGAGGCGAGCTTTTATCTCGATGCCTCGATGAGCCTTTCAACCATGTTCGCTTCCGGCCTTGCGCTCGCTCAGCCGGATCTGAACGTCTGGGCGTTCATGGGAGATGGCGCCTTTTGCATGAACCCGGGCATGCTGATGGTGGAGCGGCAGATGAATCTGAGAAACCTGGTCCATTTCCTTGTATCGAACCGGGTCTACGGCGCGACATCAAATGCCGCGCTGCCCAACTTCGCCAGCAACGATTATGCGGCAATGGCGCGCGCCATGGGGCTCGACCGCGTCTTTGAATTCCGCGGCATCCATGAGATCGAGCGCGACTTCGATCGGGTCGCGGCCGGAAACGCGCCGGGACACACCTTCGTGGTGCTCGAAGTCGAGCCATTTTCCGAAGAAGAGCAAAGGCTCGAGCAGCCGCCGTTCGACGGGCCGGAACTGAAGTTCCGTTTCGGCCGTGAAATCGAGCGGCGAACCAATTGCGACGTGTTCGGATATAAGCTGTAGACGAGCCTCCGCTCAGGCGGTGTGCCCGGGATCGAGGCCCTTGGGAATTTGTGTCTCGCTCTCGCGCAGAGCATTCGGCTGGGCGGGCTCGCCGGGCAGGCCGCGCGGCCCCATACGCTGCTTTGCAATGTCGTCCTCGCTGGAACGGTTGTCATCACGGCCCGATCGCAGCTTTCCCAGGATTCTTGGATTCGATGTTTCCGGTTTCATGCCCACGGAAGCTTTGCGCGCTCCCGACGTTGCACTTTGCTTTTGCTCCATCCCCGCTCTCTCCACGATAGAATTTTGTCCGCGACATTATCTCACCTGTTACGACAATGGGCCAGGGTCCATGGCTCAGGTCCATGGCTCAGAATGTGCGACGATGCCGGGCGTTCCCGATTGCGCTTGACATCTGCGTCTTACATGGCTTCGAGCAAGGCAAGCAATCCGGCGAGCAGCTGCGTCGGGCGTGGCGGGCAGCCGCGAATGTGCAAATCGACCGGCACCACGCTCTCGACTGCCCCGACCACAGCGTAGCTGCCGGCAAAAATGCCGCCGTCAATGGCGCAGTCGCCGACTGCAACGACCCATTTCGGATCTGGCGTCGCATCGTAGGTTCGCCGTAGCGCTTCGCGCATGTTTTTCGTCACCGGTCCAGTCACCAGCAGCACGTCCGCGTGGCGTGGGGATGCGACGAAACGCAGCCCGAAGCGCTCCAGATCGTAGAAAGCGTTGTTGAGCGCATCGATCTCCAGCTCACAGCCATTGCAAGAGCCGGCATCGACCTCGCGGATCGACAGGCTGCGGCCAAGGCGGCGGCGCGCGAGGTGACCGAGCTGTCTGGCAAGTTCGACGAGAGCGGCATCGCTCCTGGCCGGTGCGGTTTCCGTGAGCGGACGTGCCAGCAGACTTTCAAACAGGATTTGCCGCATGCCGTGGACCCTAAAGGTCGTGACCGGAATAGGAGCAGTTGAACGATTTGTTGCAGAGGGGAAAATCGGCGACGATATTTCCCTCAATGGCGGCCTCCAGGAGCGGCCACTGGAACCAGGATGGATCGCGTAGATGGCAGCGCCGCACGCGATCGTCCTCCATGCCAACCCATGCAAGCACGTCGCCGCGAAAGCCTTCGACCAGGGCAAAGCCTTCCCGCCTTCCCTGCGCGGGATCAACCTTCGCAAGGAAAGCGCCCGCGGGCAGGTCGCGCACGATCTGCTCGATCAGGCGCAGGCTTTGCTCCACTTCGCGGATACGCAGCCAGACGCGCGAATTCACGTCGCCGTCTTCAAGCACTGGAATGTCGAATTCGAGCATGTCGTAGGGGGCGTAACCCGGAGTTCTGCGTGCGTCGAAAGCGCGGCCGCTGGCGCGGCCGATGCAGCCGCCGGCACCGAACTGGCGCGCCAAGGCTGCCGGAAGAGTGCCGGTCGCAGCGGTGCGATCCTGCAGCGAGGCGGTGTTGTCATAAAGCTCGATCAATTTCGGAAAAGTCCGCTTGATCTGGGCGAGCAGGCTCAGAATGGTCTTGCCACCGGTGGCCGGGAGATCGAGCGCCACGCCGCCCGGCACCACGGCGTCCATCATCAGCCGATGGCCGAAGCAGGCATCCGCGGCGCGCAGCGTGAGCTCGCGCAGAATGCCGCATTGCGCATGCATGAGAGAGAAGGACGCATCGTTGCAGATGGCGCCGATATCGCCAAGGTGATTGGCTACGCGCTCGAGCTCGGCCATCAGGGCGCGCAGATGGATCGCGCGCGCGGGCACTTGCACGCTCCAGGCCCGCTCGACCGCCTGCGCAAATGCGAGCGCGTAGGCGACGGTGCTGTCGCCTGATGTCCGGCCGGCGAGACGGAATGCCTTGTCGAGCGTTGCGCCCGCCATGAGCAGCTCGATGCCCTTGTGCACATAGCCGAGGCGCGCTTCGAGCCGAACCACGGTTTCTCCGTTGGCCGTGAAACGGAAATGCCCGGGTTCGATAATTCCGGCATGCACCGGGCCTACTGGAATCTGGTGCAGGCCTTCCCCTTCCGTAGGGAGGAAAGCATAGGGCGTGATGGAAGCCGTCGCGGCTGCGCCCGCCCCGAGAGGATGCGCTACTCCCCAGAATCCGAGATCGAGCCACGGTCTCGGATCGGGCAGGCCGGCCGGCTCAAGACCGAACAAGCTGCGGATCGCCCGTTCGAGCCGCACCGCGGGCGGGTGGCTGGCTGCGACCGACGGAAATCGGCCGGCGGCACATGGCAAGCTCACGACGAGGACGGCGCGTTGATCGAGCACTGCCATGTGCACGATCCCGGTGTCCCCCCACAAGCCGAGCAAGGTGCAATGGCCGGCAGCGAGCGCGCCCGATATGAGGCGCCAGCCGTCTTCGTCGACTATCACGCGCGGAGCGCCCTGGTGCTCCGGCACGCGCCGCCCTGCGATTCTGTCGATAAGGGGAGCCATCGCTAACCCAGCAGCCTGGCGACGTTCTGGAATGAGCCTACCAGCACCGGCGGGAGGTAGATGCCGGCAAGCAGAACAAGCGCAAGATGGGCGAACATGGGAACGTAGGATGCATGCGTCTGCTCGCTCTTTCCTCGCGGCTCGCCGAAGGCCACCGCGTTAAGCCGCAGGAACAAGGCGGCGAAGCCGACCAGCAAGCCAAAGACCAGTATGACCGCGAGCCATGGCGCGCGCGCAAACGTCGAGGTCACCACCAGAAACTCGCTGGTGAAGATGCCCAGCGGCGGCAGTCCGGCGATCGCAATAACGCCCAGAACCAGACCCCAGCCGAGGATGGGATTGGTCTCGGTCAACCCGCCCATATCGGCGATGCGCTGGGTGCCCTTGACCTGCGCGATATGGCCGACGGCGAAGAAGATCGCCGATTTGGTAAGCGAATGCATAGTCATGTGCAGAAGACCGGCGAAATTGGCGAGTGACCCGCCCATCCCGAAGGCGAAGGTGATAATGCCCATGTGCTCGATGGAGGAGTAAGCAAACATGCGCTTGATGTCGCGCCGCCGGTACAACATGAACGCTGCGAACAGGAGCGAGATGAGGCCCATGGTGAGCATCAAGGGGCCGGGCGCCAGCGCCGCCGGATTTGCCGCGAGCAGCATCTTGAAGCGCAGCAGCGCATAGAGCGCGACGTTAAGCAGGAGGCCCGAAAGCACTGCGGAGATCGGGGTCGGTCCCTCGGCATGTGCGTCGGGCAGCCAGGCGTGCAGCGGAGCAAGCCCGACCTTGGTGCCGTAGCCGAGAAGGAGGAAAACGAATGCGAGATCGAGCAACGCGGGATCGAACTGCCCGGCGCGAGCGATGAGGCTGGTCCAAACCATCGCATCCGCGCCTTCGCCGATCACCGGCCTCGCTGCCATAAAGACGAGAATGGTGCCGAACAGGGCTAGCGCGATGCCAACGCTGCCCAGAATGAAATATTTCCAGGCAGCCTCCAGCGCCTCATGGGTGCGGTAGATGCCGACCATCAGAACCGTGGTCAGGGTGGCAAGCTCGATCGCAACCCACATCAAGCCGATATTGTTGGCGACCAGGGCGAGGTTCATCGCGAACATCAGCACTTGGTACATGGCGTGATAGAATCGCAGGAAAGTCGGCGTCAGCCGTCCCGTCTCCAATTCATGACCGATATAGCTTGCGCTGAACAAGCTGGTGGTGAAGCCCACGAGCGTCGTGAGCACGATGAAGACGTTGTTCAGATCATCGACGTGAAAGTATGGGCTTGGCGCAGGCCGGCCGAAGAACAGCGACAAGGCGACGGCGAATGTGGCCAATGCAGCGATCACGTTGATGCGGGCGGTCAGCCGGTAGCCCGGCAGTACCGCCAGCAGAATTGCTGCCAGCGCGGGAATGATGAGAACGCCGCCGACGGGATCAAACCTCATGGCCGCTCTCCGCGGTAGCTATCCAGCGCTTGCAGGTCCACCGTGTCGAAACGCTCGCGGATGCGGAACAGAAAGATGCCGATGACGATGAACGCGATCAGGATCGAGAAGGCGACGCTGATCTCAACAACCAGCGGCATGCCCTTTGCGCCGGTCGCGGCCAGCACGAGGCCGTTCTCCAGCGACATGAATCCAACCACCTGGCTCACGGCATTGCGCCGCGTCACCATCATCAGGAGGCCGAGCAAGACGACCGAGAGCGCAAATGCGAGGTCCTCGCGCGCGAGCGGATCTGCTTCCGACGTCACCCGCAGCATGACCACCATGGCGAGTGCAACGAGGCCCATCCCGAGCAGCATCGTCGGTCCCACGCCGACCACTTTCTCGATCTGGCGGTGGATGCCCAGGCGCACGATGATCCGATGCAGCGCGATCGGAATGACGATTGCCTTGAAGAGGAGCGCAATCGCCGCGGTGATGTATAGGTGCGGCGCATCCTGGGCGTGGGCTTGCCAGGCCACCGACAGCGCCAGGACAGTGGCATGCAGCGCAAAGACATTGAGCAGGGCGTAAAGGCGATCCTGGTAAAGCTGCAGAAAGCTCACCAGCACCAGCGAGCCGGCGAGCATGTGGGCGATATCGAAAGTGAGGCTGTGCCTCATCACAGGCTCCTCGAAACGAACAGGAGCAGGGTCGCCAGCAGCCCGAGCATCAGCGCAGCGCCCAGAAACTCGGGAACGCGGAACACCCGCATCTTGGCGATCGACGTTTCGAACAGGGCAAGCAGGAAGCCGCCGGTGGCGAGCTTGCCGAGATATGCGAGCGCGCCGACTGCGAGCGCGCCCAAGCCCGCGCTTGGACCGGCCAGGCCCCAGGGCGCAAACACGCAGGCAATGAGCGAGAGGTAAAGGAGCAGCTTGAGCGAGGCGGACAGCTCGATCAAAGCCAGGTGCCGGCCGGAATATTCAAGCACCATGGCCTCGTGCACCATGGTCAGCTCAAGGTGCGTTGCGGGATTGTCGACCGGAATGCGGGCATTCTCGGCAATGGCCACCATGACAAGGGCGATCAACGCAAGGCCAAGCGACACGCGCAGACCCACCGCAGACGATTCCATGAAGCCTGCCATGGTCGAGAGCTGGGTCGAGCCGGCGACCAGCGCCAAGGTGAATACGATCATGATCATCGCTGGTTCCGCCAACGAAGCGATCATGACTTCGCGGCTGGAGCCGATTCCTCCGAAGCTGGTTCCGACATCGAGCCCGGCGAGCGCGAGGGCAAATCGCGCGCTCCCGAGAAGGGCGATAATGGCGATGAGATCGGCGGACCATGAGAACAGAAGGCCCGTACGAAAGGTCGGGACCAGTGACGACGCCACCCAGGTGGCGGCGAAGATGAAATAGGGGATCACCCGGAACAGCCAGGAAGCGGTGTCGGCAAGGACCACCTCCTTGCGCATGAGGCGGACGAGGTCACGGTACGGCTGAATCACCGGCGGGCCGGCACGGCGCAGCATGCGCGCCTTTATCTTACGCACCAGCCCGGTGAGCATCGGTGCCGTGAGCAGCACAATGAGCATCTGCGCCCCCTGGACGAGGAAATCAGCGATCACGGCCACAGCGCGAGCACCAGAAGCAGGACTACGAGGGCGGCGAAGACAATGCTGAGAAACTGGCGAATGGTCAGGGATTGCAGATGATTGAGCCGCTCGGCGGCATAACCGACGCCCGCCGCCACCGGCAGATAAAGCGTTTCCCAGACCGGGTCGTGCATGACCACCGTCATTCGCGCTGGACGCGGGTCGCCTGGTGGTGCCATCTCCACCTGCTCGCGCGCGCGAAACACCACACTGCCGAAGACACGCCGAATGGGCTGAGCGAAACTTGATGCGGTGTACTGGGTCGCGGGACAGGCATCGGGATAGCCGCAATCCCAGGCCGGAGCGCGCCGCAATTTGTCGGACGCGAGGCGATGGATGGCGCTCGCCGCCAGCGCACCGGAGATCACCATGAAGAGGAACACGAGCAGCCCGTTATAGGAGCTGCGGCTTTGCGCGATCGGCACGATGGAGAGCCATTCCACCCCGGTCTGCACCGGCATGCGGCCGCCCGCCAACACCTGCACGACCGGTGCGAGCGCATCGATGAACAGACCGGGCAGGATGCCCGCGATCAGGCAGAGCGCCGCAAACGAAAACATTGCTGCCAGCGAAAAACGGTCGGTTTCCCGCGCGGCGCTGGCGGCCGAGCTGCGTGCGCGACCAAGAAACGTGATGCCGAAGGCCTTGACGAAACAAGCCGCTGCCAGCGTCGCGGAGAACGCGAGCAATGCGCCTACCGCGGGCACCAGAAATTTCAATCCCCAAGAGGGTAATTGCGGGCTCAGCAGGATGGCCTGGAAGACGAGCCACTCCGATACGAATCCGTTGAGCGGCGGCAGCGCTGAGATCGCGGCGCAACCGATCAGAAACGCGAACGCTGTGTGCGGCATGCGATGAATGAGGCCGCCCAGGTGCTCCATGTCGCGCTCGCCGGTTGCGGTGAGCACCGCGCCCGCGCCGAAGAACAGCAAGCTCTTGAACAATGAATGATTGAAGACGTGGAGGAGCCCGGCGGTGAGCGCAAGAGCAGCCGCCCAGGCCATGCCGTAAGCCTTGAAGGCGAGGCCCAGGCCAAGCGCGATGAAGATGATGCCGATATTCTCCACCGTGTGATAGGCGAGCAGCCGCTTGAGATCATGCTGCATCAGGGCGTAGAGCACGCCCATCACGCAGGTCATGCCGGCAAGCATGAGGACGAGCATGCTCCACCACCAGGCCGGCTCGCCGAGCAGATCAAATACGATCCGCACGAATCCGTAGACGGCGACCTTGGTCATTACGCCGCTCATCAGGGCCGAGACATGACTGGGCGCGGCCGGATGTGCGAGCGGCAGCCACACGTGCAGCGGAACGAGACCCGCTTTGGAGCCGGTGCCGACCACTGCGAGGCACAACACCAGCGCGGACAGGGCAGGCGAGGGATGTGCGGCGCGAATCTCAGCGAAGGCATAGCCGCCGTGGGGCCCGGCCAGCACGCCAAAGGTGAGCAGAAGAGCGAGCGTGCCGAGGCTCGCCATGATGAGGTAGACGTATCCGGCGCGCACATTGTCCGGCACACGGTGGTGCGCCACCACGAGTGCCCATGACGAGAGCGACATGAACTCCCACGCGACAAGGAAGCTGAACGCGTCGTCGGCGAGCACGACGAGGTTCATGCCGGCAAGGAACGCCGGATAGAACGGCAGCACGCGCAGGCGTGCCCGCTCGTGCGAGCCGTAACCGATGGCAAACAGGCTTGCGGTGGCGGCACCGAGATCGACCACTACGACGAAAAACGCGGAAAGCGCGTCCATTCGGAAGCGGACGCCGATCCAGGGCAGTCCGAGCGGCAGCACAATGTCATCCGCGGGGGCGCTGCCACGGAGCAACTGCGCCATGCCGGCAAGGAACGCGGTCAGCGCGATGACGAGGCTCGTGCCGTAAATGATGGTGGTGCCCGCACGCGTGCGCCCGATCCAGACTGCGGCGATCGCCAGCACCAGCAGCAATGCCGCGCAGGCAAGGACCACAACCGTCGGGGCAAGCATGGGCATCACCGATCACGGCGCCTTGCGCATCAGGATGCTGCCTTGAACCGCACGCCGCGACCGCCCGCGCTGCTGATCGCGTTCTCTGCAATGAGCTCGATGCCGGCTGCTTCCAGGGCGGCGACGAGCTTCATCAGGGAATCGACATTGCCGCGGATAACCCCCTCGCTTGCCTCCATGCGCTGGATGGTTGGCAGCGAGAGGCCGCACAGGCCGGCAAGCGTGCGCTGATCGATGCCGAGCAAGGCGCGGGAGGCCCGAAGTTGTGCGCTGGAAATCATACAAAATTTCAGAATTGCGGCTTGGAAAGTGAAATATGATTGTTATGGCATGTAAATTGATATTTCAAGCATACTTTTCGCGCAACTTTCCTGCCTGTGGACAAGGTCGCAATGGCGGGCCAAGTGGTGTAATGGGGTAGTTTGGCACGAAGCCGAGCGTGCTCGGCTCAATGCTGAGCCGTTGCCGATGCCGGAGTGCATATGAGAGACGAACTCACGATTGTTCTGGAGGCCATGCGTCGCGCGCAGGCGAAAGTCGCCTTCTATCTGGAACCGGGCAACCGGAATGCAGAGAGGGCGTTCAAGGAGATCGCTCAAATTCTGGACGACCGCGACGTGATGAATGCGATGAAATCGCTGTATACACCCACGCAATCGCCGAGCGTATCGCCCGACCTTGATTCGGAGCGGGAGGAGGCGCAAGCCGTGCCTTCGGGGGCGCGCAGGGGCAGAGCATAAGAGTTCGAGCGGAACGGCCATTCGTCGGTGCGGTTTCGCTACCGGTCCGCAATCGGTTGGCGACACGGTGAGCTCGACGAGGAACGCAACGTTCGGACGAGCCGACCCTCTGCCGGCCGGCACGATCCGCGTCAGGGCTGAAGGTGGGCGGCTTCTGGCGGCGCAAGCAGGTCGAGCTCCTGCGCCCAGCCGATAAACGCCTCCATCGCATGCCGGCATTCCTGCTCGCTCCCTGCGCGTTCGAGCCGGTGCAGCACCTCGTCGCGAGCATCGACTCCCGGACGAAGCTCGTGCTCCCGCAAGAGCGCGATCGCGTCGGCCAGCGAGCGAATGAGGCGCCCATCGCGCATGCGGATCTCAGGCACAAAGAGAATGTTGGCCGGGTTTCCCATGGCCCCGTAAACAAACCAGATCGTTGATTGGTTCCGCGGGAACCTTACAGATCCGACGGCTCCTGCCGGGAGAGCCGGCGGGCAACCTTCATGCGCTGCACGCTATCGCCGGCGAGATGGCTCCATATGATGGCGTCGCGCACGAGCTTGTCGGCGCGGGCATCCATGAGGCCGGCGCCGGCGTGGAGGTCGAAATTGAGCTCGGTAACCTCCTGAATGACGTCGGTGGAGAAATTCATGCACAGCCCGGCATTTGCCGAATGCATCCTGTGATCGTGCTCCCAGGCGACTCGCATCACGAAACTGCGCAGCGCCTCGGTGAGAAGATGCATCCGGTTGAGCTTGAGCTGCACCAGCTGCTGATCGGATAACGGACGGCCGCGCTGTTTCCTGCCCTGCGCCAGCGCCAAGGCCATGCCGCAGGCATCATCGCAGACGCCGAGCGCATTTGCCGCAAGCTCGAGATCCCCAAACAGGTCGCCCCCGGTGCGGTCGCCGGCCTGTTGCGCCTTCATGTCTGAGCCGTTCACCGGTCCGACGACATTGGCGTGCGGCACGCGCGCGTTCTCAAAGATCATCTCGCCATTCTGATAGAAGCGCCAGCCGCTCTTGTTGAATACCTTGCCGATGCGCAAGCCGGGTGTGTCGCGCGGCACCAGGAACATGGTGGTGCCCTGCCGCAACGGAGCATCGGGATTGGTGCGCGCGTCGATGAAGAACAGCTTTCCGACGCTGGCATTGGCGATGAAGCATTTCTCGCCATTGAGTATCCACTCGTCTCCCTTGCGCTCGGCGCGCAGCTTGAGCCCGGCCTTGGGATCTTCGGGCGGCAACCGGTTGTCCGAGCCTGCGCTTGGCTCGCTGATCCCCTTGCCGAGCAGGAACGTGTCGTCCGCCAGGAAAGGAGCGAGAAAGCACCGCTTCTGCTCATCCGTGCAGGTGGCGGCGATCAGATGGCTCCACTTCCAGCATTGGCTGAAGGTCTTGGAGATCGCACTGTCGGCCCTGGCGAGCTCTGCCATTACCAGCGCCTGCGTGACGAAATCGGTGCCGTGACCGCCCCAGTCCTTCGGGACCGCCATGGTGCGGAAGCCGAGCCGCGAGCCTTTCCTGATGATCTCCCAATCGAAGGTCTCGCGCGGATCGGCGATTGCGTCGCGCCCGAGCGAGATCGGACGGATCTCCTCCCGCGCGAACTTGCGCGCCGTCATCTGCCAGGCGCGCTGCTCGTTGCTGAGCGTAAAATCCATGGGCCAGCCCTCACTCCGCGGCCAGGTTTGCCGGCGCACACCGGTAACCGGCAATGGCTTCGGCGATGTGCAGCTTGGTCTCGCTCTCGGCTTCGCCGCTGTGCAGACAGTTGAACGCATCGTGCACGTATTTCTGCAGCGGCATATCGCGCATCACGCCCATCGCACCGAAGCATTCCGCGGCGTCTTTGGTGGCGTGGTAGATCGCCTGCGACGAGAACACCTTGGCGATGCGGGCGAGCGGCAGATCGGGCAGGCTGCGGTCGGCATATGCCGCCGGATGATCGCACGCCCAGGCTGCCTGCCAGATGGCAGCGCGTGCGACTTCCAGCCGGATCGCGATCTCGGCGAGCTTGGCTCCGATCGCCTGGTGCTCGATGATGCGGCGTCCGCCCTGCACGCGCAATTGCGCATAATCGAGCGCCGCCTCGTAGGCGGCGCGGCCGATGCCGAGATTGAGCGCGAGATCCTGCGAAGCGTGCAGCTCGATTTCCGCCGGCAACGCGCTTAGTCGCTCGCTGCCGACCAAGTTCTCGACCGGCACCCGGCAGTCCCGCAGGATGAGCCGACCGCAGGCGCCGTGCTGGCGCAGCGTGCTCGAATCTTCGGGTTCCACGCTCAGACCGGGTGCTTCGCGGGGCACCAGGATCGTGCTCGCCCCCTTGCCGTTTTCCGCCGGCGCGGTCGCGACCTCCACAGCGAAGAGCTTTGCGAGCGGCGCGTTCACCGCGCGATGCTTGGTGCCGTTGATGATCCAGCTGTCGCCGGAACGTACCGCCGTGGTGTGGAGGCTCACATCGGCCGCGCGCGGGCGATGATAGCCGATGCCAAGCGACGCATCACCATCCGGCTCTTCGTACGCGTGCGCCAGGTGACAGCGCGGATCGTCGAGAAATGGCGGCAGGAAGCGCTCGCGCTGCGCCTGCGTCATGAGACGGTCGAAACTGATGTGGGCGAGCGTCCAGGTGTGCGCGAGCACGGCGGCCACATCGGGGTCGCCGGCGGCGAGCTCCTCGACGACGATGCAGCAGGTGAGATTGTCGGCTCCCGCGCCGCCGGCGCTTTCCGAAAGCGCGAGCGCGCGCAGGCCGAGCTGCGAGGCTTGATCGAGCTGATCGAGCAGGAGCGGCCGCTCGAGCGCTTCCAGGCGGCCCGCTGCAAGCGCGGCCGGCTTGAGCTCGCGTGTGACAAAATCGCGAACCGTATCGCGCATCTCCAGCTGCTCGGCGCTCAGATGCAGACTGTACATTGCGTTCCTCACCCGATCAGAACTGTCGGCTATTCGACCCGGATGCCTGCGCTCTTGATGACGTTACCCCAACGATCGAGGTCGCTCTTGATGAGCTGCTCGAACGCGTCCCCTCCGGACGCCATCGGGGTCACCTGCTGATCGTTCAACAGGTGGATGACGTCCGGATCGCGCATAATGGCAAGCGTCTCTGCCGAAAGCCGTGACACGATGGCCTGCGGCGTCCTCTGTGGGACGATGATGCCGATCCAGGGCGCCATGGCAAAGCCTGGCACGGTCTCAGCCACCGTGGGAATGTCGGGCAGGAGCGCGAGGCGCTCCGGTTCTGCGACGGCAAGCGCGCGCAACTGGCCGGCGCGGACGTTCTGCAACAAGGTCTGGACATTGTTGAACCCCATTTGTACCTCGCCGCCGAGGAGAGCGAGCGAGGCCGGACCCGTTCCCTTGTACGGCACGTGCAACAGCTTCACCCCGGTCGCCTGCGCGAACAGTTCCATGGCGAGATGGCTGAAATTGCCGACGCCCGCGGATGCATAGGCGAGGCTGCCGGGCTTTGCTTTTGCGAGCGCGATTAGCTCGGCAACGCTGTGCGCCGGAACCGAAGGGTGCACCGCGAGCATTCCCGGAAACCTCACAATCGTTGCCACCGGCAGGAAATCGCGCAGCGGCGCATAGGGCAGCTTGTCGTAGAGCCAGGGGTTGACCACCATCGGGGTATCCGAGGTGGTCGCAATGGTGTAGCCGTCAGGATCTGACGCCATCAGCGCTTGCAGCCCGATTGCGCCGTTTGCGCCGGCACGGTTTTCCACGAACACCTGCTGGCCAAGACGATCCGCAAGATGCTTCGCGGCGAGACGGCCGATGAAGTCGGTGCCGCCCCCGGCCGGAAACGGGACAATCATCTTGATGGGTTTCTGCGGCCAGGGCTGCGCGGCGGCCGGTCTTGGCATGAACAGGATGACCGCAAGCGCGGTTGCAGCCATCACCCAGATGCTTCGCATCGGGAACTTCTCCTCGGCTCTGTGGATCATTGCACGGCGGCGGCGATCGCGTCTCCCATTTGCATCGTGGTGGCGCGCCCGCCCAGGTCGGGCGTGAGATGCCTGCCATCGGCGATCGTCTGAGCGACCGCCGTCGCAATGCGATCGGCTGCCGCGGCCGCGCTTTGATCGCCATTCTTGCGCGCGAGCCAGGCGAGCAGCATCTGCCCCGACATGATCATGGCATAGGGGTTGGCGATGTTGCGCCCCGCAATGTCCGGCGCTGAGCCGTGCGTTGCCTGCGCCATCGCCTGGCGCTCCCCGACGCAAAGCCCGGGAGCGAGGCCCAGGCCGCCAACGAGGCCGGCTCCGATATCGGTGAGAATGTCGCCGAATTGGTTGGTGGTCACGACTACGTCGAACTGCTGCGGCGCCGTGACGAGCTTCATGGCGATAGAATCGATCATCATCTCCTCGAATGTCACATCGGGATAGTCGCGCGCCGCTTTGCGGCACTCCTCGGCGAACATGCCGCAAGCGAGGCGGTAGACCGGCTCCTTGTGCGCGGCGGTGACTTTTTTGCGCTTGCGGGTGCGCGCGATCTCGAAAGCTTCGCGCGCGACGCGGCTCGATCCCCTGCGGGTGATCACCCGCATGGCGACGGTGATGTCATCGTTGGGTCGGAACTCAGGCAGGCCGGCAACGACCGTCTCGGAATAGAGCATTCCCTCCGTGAGCTCGCGCAGAAACACGATGTCCACATCCCTGTGAACGGAGGGGATCGCAGCATGGGAGAGCGCCGGTCGCACCGCCGCGAACAGATCGAACCTCTTGCGCACCGGCGGCATCACCCAGGTGGCATCACCGCGCGGGTAGGCGGCATGCCCGATCGGGCCCATCACCCAGCCGTCGAGCTCACGCAGGCCCTGCTCGGTGACGGCGGGCAGCGTATGGCCGTGCGCTTCATGCCCGTGCTTGCCGATGGGCAGCGGTCGCCACTCGATGAGAAGGCCCTCGCGCGCGGCGGCCGCCTGCATCACCTTGATGCATTCCGGAACCACTTCGAGCCCGATGTCGTCGCCGAGCAGGACGCCGATCTTCAACCCAACTCCTCCCCACATTCAAAGCCGCTGAAGTCCGACCTCTTGCCCCGCGAGAGATTGGCAAGCATGGCGGTTTCGGGCTTAATTGAGAGATTCCCTCAGGGAGATCGCCATGACAAGACATTCCGCCCTGCTGCGCGCCGGCGTCGTCGCAACGTTTAGTCTGCTTGCTGCCCCTTGGGCGCAGGCCGAGGACAAGGTGATCAAGATCGGGGGCCTGTTCGCGATGTCGGGTCCCGGCAGCTATTTCGGAGTGCAGGACAAGCAGGGAATTGAGCTCGCGCTCGAAGAGCTCAACAGGACGGGAGTGAACGGCTACAGGCTCGAGGTCCGGTACGAGGATTCCGGATGCAGCCCGTTGCCGGCAACGCAGGCCGCAAAGCGGCTCCTCGATCAATACAAGCCGCAGATCGTGCTGGGCGAAGAGTGCTCGGACGCGACCCTTGCCGTCATGCCGCTCATGGAGCAGGTGAAGGTGCCGCTGCTCAATGCCGGCTCCTCCTCGATCAAGATTACCGACCCCGGGAATCCGTGGACATTCCGCATCATGCCGAATGAAGTGATGCAGGGGGTCGATATCGCAAACAATGCCTATAAGCGCCTCACTGCGCGCACAGCGGTGCTGCTTTACGAGAACACCAATGCCGGAATCGGCAACGCCAAGGTGTTCGGCGATACCTTCAAGTCGCTCGGGGGGCAAATCCTCGCCGATATCGGCTTCGGCAGGGACGTGAACGACTTCACGGCGATCGCCACCCGCATCGCGGGTCTGGGCAAGGTCGACGTGATCCCGACCTACACGCTGGAAGGCCAGGGCCTGCGCATCACTCAGGCGCTCGCCCAGGCGGGCGTCACCCGAGGCGGCGAGGGCCACGCGATCCAGCTTGGAACCATCTGGTTGCCGTTCGGCTTCGAGCAGAAGGCCGGCAAGGCCGCGCTCGGTTACGTGCGCATCGTGCAGTTTGATCCAACCGACCGGCGCGAGATCGTGCAGAGCTTCGTTCGGTCCTTCAAGGCCAAATACAATCAGGAGCCGACGCACATCAACGCGCATGCCTTCGACCAGATTCAAGTGATCGCCGACGTGGTTCGCCGCGGCGGCACGGACGCGCAGTCGATCCGCGACATGATGGGGACGACGAAAGGGTTTTCAGGCGTGACCGGCAGCGTCGAATTTGACAAGTCCAATCAGAACATCAAGATGGACACCATTCACTACATGGAGACACTGCCGGATCTGTCGTGGAAGGCGCTCGGCTGGAACTGACGGGGTTCCACATCAAGTCCGGCGCTTGCGGGGGGTCGCGGGGTGAATGGTGATGACCGGATCGCCCGTTCGAGGCAGGTGACGGCAGCCGCATAACGGGTCATGCTGACTGTCGCGCTCCAGCAGAGCATCAACGGCGTGGTCTTCGGGAGCCTCTATGTGCTCGTGGCATTGGGGCTCACGCTCATCTACGGCGTGCTGGTGCAGATCAATTTTGCGCACGCCGACATCGTGACCATCGGCGCGTTTGCGGCTTATTTCTTCACGGCTGCGCTCGGCGGCAATTACATCGCCGGCATCGGCGTTGCGCTTCTGGTCGGCGCGGCGCTCGGCTGGCTGGTGAACGCGGCGATATTCGCGCCGCTGCGCGAGCGCAGCGAATTGCTGCCGCTGATCGCGACCATCGGCGTGTCAATTCTACTGCAGAATGCGATGCTGCTCCTGCTCGGACCGATACCGTATGCCTTCGACAGCCCCTACAGCAACGAAGTCATCCGCTTGTGGGGCGGCACGTTCATCACGTGGCAGAATCTCATTATCGTCATCGTCTCCACGCTCACCATCGCCCTGCTCTATGCCTTCATGAAATGGACCTTCATGGGCAAGGCCCTGCGCGCGGTGGCGCAGGACCGCGAAACCGCAGGCCTCGTGGGCATCAATCCCGGCGGGCTCGTCATGCTCACCTTCGTGATTGCCTCCGCGCTCGCCGGCATGGCCGGCGCCATGCTCGGTCCCGTCCTCGTGCTCACGCCGTTTGCCGGCACGACGGTGATCGTGAAGGCTTTTGCGATCGTGATCATCGGCGGCTTCGGCAATGTCGAGGGGACGATCATTGCCGGACTCCTGGTCGGATTGATCGAAAGCGCGACGACCCAGCTCGTCAATCCCGGA
>Ga0306925_10000229_pt1 | contig 36848 bp, 29 predicted proteins | sample flu12Cox44000176_FD_203755 | JGI IMG/M metagenome (GOLD analysis project Ga0306925, IMG submission 203755) | Lab enrichment of tropical soil microbial communities from Luquillo Experimental Forest, Puerto Rico - flux8day.12C.oxic.44.000.176 (v2)... | ecosystem: Environmental > Terrestrial >... | reverse complement strand
GTGCAGGCTTCGTATTTTCGTGGGTACACTTGACGCGCGGCTCTTCGCCCTTGACGGAGAAACAGGGAAACCCTGTGCAGACTTCGGCACGGACGGCGAGGTCGATCTGACCGCTGGGGTTCGGCTGCGCGACCCGGGCAACTATCAGGTAACGTCCGCGCCGGCGGTCTATCGGGACTTCGTTATCACGGGATCCTCAATTGGAGACAATCGAGCCGTAACCTTGGAGCGGGGCATCGTACGGGCTTTCGATGCTCGAACCGGGATGTTGCGCTGGTCGTGGGACCCGATTGCTCCGTGGGCTTACCAAACGACGCCTCGAACAGGTGCGGGCAACGCGTGGTCAACGATTTCGGTCGACGTGGAGCGCGGGCTGGTGTTCATTCCGACGGGAAGCGCGAGCCCCGACTATTACGGTGGAATTCGCAAAGGCGACAACAAGTGGGCGAATTCGGTTGTAGCGCTGAAAGCCGCTACGGGTGAGTTCGTGTGGGGTTTTCAGGTCGTTCACCACGACCTGTGGGACTACGACGTAGCATCGCAGCCCGCACTGTTTGAGTGGAAAGATGGAACCCCGGCCATCGCGATCAGCACAAAAATGGGTCGGGTCTTTGTCCTGAATCGGCTAACTGGAGCGCCCCTGTTGCCGGTGGAAGAACGACCCGTTGCGAAGAGCGACATCCCAGGAGAGGAGTCTTGGGCGACGCAGCCGGCCTCGACGATTTCCCTCGTACCGGAAAGCTTGTTGCCCGTCGACGCATGGGGGAAGGACGCGCAAGAGCGGCAGTGGTGCCAAGAGAAGATCAAGGCCGCGAGAACTGGGGATATTTTCACGCCACCCAGCATTCAAGGAACGCTGGTATTCCCCAGCAACGTAGGCGGGGTGAACTGGGGTAGCGCCGCGTACGATCCGGATCGTCACTTTCTCTTTGCGAACACAAATCGCCTACCCATTTTCGTCAGGCTTATCCCACGAGAGGAATTCCAGGATGCCCGGAACAATGCCAGCGAGTCCGACCGGCTACACGGAGAATTCGCGCGGCAGACAGGCGCGCCATTCGCGCTGTTTCGGACGCCGCTGCTCGCGCCGAGCGGCCTGCCTTGCAATGCACCTCCTTGGGGTACCGTAGCCGCGGTGGACTTGTTCACTGGCAAGAAAGTTTGGGACGTTCCGCTCGGCAGCTTCCTGCCTGGGATGAACACGGGGACGATCACGTTGGGGGGACCGATGGCGACGGCGGGTGGCTTGGTTTTCACTGCCGCGGCCATGGACAACTATTTTCGCGCGTTCGATTCCGAGACCGGCAAAGAAGTCTGGAAGTTTGAGCTCCCAGCAGGCGGCCAGGCGACACCGATGACTTACACGTTGGGCGGTAGGCAGTTTCTTGTAATCTCAGCCGGTGGACATGGGAAGCTGGGGACAAAACAAGGCGACTTCGTGGTCGCTTTTACCTTGCCGTGATGTTTCGGTTTGCCCCATTTATTTGCAGTGCCACGGTAAATCATGAAGTGTCGACGGAGGCGAAGATGAAAGTGAGAGCCTTTACAGGACTTTCCGTAATTTTGACTTGTGGGTGGGGTGCATTCCTGCTGGCTCAGGAGAGTGCTCTGAAACCCGAAACGCCAATCGAGAAGTGGACGGGCAAGACTGCCATGCTGATTGGAGCCCATGCGGATGACGACGCCCTCTGCCACGGCACACTCTCCATGTTACAAGCCCACGGCAACCAAGTGTACGTCGTCACGCTGACCACTGGTAACGTAGGCACGCAGGATCCGAGCCTCTCGCGCACGCAGTTGGCAGAGATCCGCCGTAGAGAAGAGTTGGCTGCTTTGGCGGAATTGGGCATTCCAGGCGAGCATTACATCAACCTTGGCTACGACGATGGAATGCTGGAATTCGAAGACCGCAAGGCCGTGGTCGAAAATCTCGTACGCTTGATCCGCAAATACCGGCCGGATGTCTTGTTTGCCTGGGATCCCGGGAAGAACTATCAGCGCTGGCACAAATCCGACCATCGCGCCGCCTCTTATCTCGCGGCGGACGCCGCGCGTGCGGCAATGTGGCGACTGCTTTTCGAAGGGCAGATTACGCAAGAAGGCTTGCACGAGTACATGATCCCCGACTATTTCTTTTATAACGACTACGACCATGGCGACGAAAACCTATGGGTCGACATCAGTGATTACGTTCAAAAGAAAGTGAGTGCTGATGCTAAATACATGAGCCAATTTGGGCCCGGATGGAAGCACTACAATCCGAATCCGAGCGAAGCGGAAATTGAGCAAATGAAAGCTGACGTTAGGAGCAAGATCATGCGAAGGGAAAAAGACGGCAAGCCCGTCGAAGGCTTTCGTTACTATCACGGACTGCCCGATGCCGTTGGCAAGTAGGACGAAACAGCGACGGCAAGAAAACGGGCCGTCTTGAACCGAAGCAAGGTATCCTTCTAGTCCTGCCCACAACAACAGAATTGGTCCGGTGAGGCTCCTCCCCAACCGAAGAGACCACTTTCCCATTCGTGAAATGAGCGTAGAACTCTAGGAAGCCCTCAGGCCTCGGCCGCCTTCTTTGCAGCGGCAGAGTCGTAGCTTTCTCCGTAAATGGCCGGAACCTGGCCGCCCATGGCCCTCAGATAAGTAGAAAGCTGCCCCCGGTGATGTATGGTGTGATGGAGCGAAAAGCGAAAATAGGCGACAGCAGGGAGTTGGAACATGCCGCGGAAATCGATGATGCGAGTCAGCTGCTCACCGGAGAGTTTCGTAAACTGCTCAAAATTCCTGGAAAAGGACTCCCCGTACCACTGGCCAATTTGTGCGGGCGTTCGTACATCGTCGGGGCGATGAATGGGTGTGAAGTCGAACGCGCCGGAAACGATGCCGGCATAAAAGCGGTGCTCGGCAGCGACGATGTGCCAGGCCAGTTCCATAGCGCTTCTCGAATTTGGGTCGGGCCGGTAGTCCGGGCTGGTAGCGGGGATGGCTTCGATTACCGAGCGTGTGACCTTATGCTCGTTCTTGACGGAAGGTAGCGTGAAATCCAGCAGGAACGATGCTTGCTCTGGAGTGATCGGGCTCATACATTGCTCCTCTCAAAAGAGAGTCTTGAGTGATTAGTCAGATGCCTAAAGCCTCAGAACGGGTATAAGGCGACAAGAAATCAGGGCTCCGCGGCGGACCCAATTAAAAGAATCGGGTACGCACGCGGTCAGGAAGGTTGTAGAGATCGACGAGGGTTAGAAAATCAATGGTCTTGAATTCCCGATCGATCGCCGGCGGGCCACAGATCTTGCCAGAGATGTCCAGATAGGCACGGAACAAACGGGGCGGCCGCCTTACTTCGACGGGTTCACCCGTTGCCTGGCAGGCGTATCCGGGCTGCGGTTCGGTGCGAAGAGCCGGCTCGACAAGGTGCTTTTCTTTGAGCGATTCGTACATGGCCGCGCCATAGTTTTCGTCCTGAGAAGAAATAGAACTGCAGCCGACGAGGTAACGCGAATCGTGGCGGATGGAGTAAACGGCGATACCCTTCCAGAGGGCGTGAAGAACCATGATGTTGCGGTAATCCTCGTGGACGCACGCGCGGCCTAGCTCGAGCATCTGCTTGCGGACGGGCTCATAAACAGAAAAATCGAAGAGCTGATTCCCGTAGTATCCGAGATTACGGTGGGCCGTCTCTCCTGTCTGCAGGCGATAGGTGCCGACCAGCTTGCCGGACTCCAAATCGCGCACCATCAAGTGGTCGCAGAACGAGTCAAACGGGTCGATATCTAGGCCAGATCGGTCAGAAGTCGAAAGGCCCTCATGCAGCTCGAGGTTGAAGACCATGTAGCGAAGACGCTGACATTCTTGCAAATTCTCAGGGGATTGGGCGAGAGCGACTCGAAAGAGTGAGGTTGTCGCTAAATGTGGGTCGGTCGTTACCGTTTTCACAGTTGACCTCTGGCTGCAGCGAGTTTCGCGTGGCACAGATTGCGGCAATATTTCAACCAGGTTATTTTCGTGTGCACGCCGTTACCCTTTGGAACGCGTCACGCCTCCTGCCTAAAGTCTACTTAGAACCAGCTGGAAAGGGAAGCAGCGCCTTTCCGCCATGGAGGCCAAAGCGCAAAAGGACACGAGAAGGGATTCGAACCTCGACCTTCTCGCTGGGAAATAGATCGATCGACAAGAGAGTGTTTGACCGTTGCGCGCATCCTCGGCGACAATCCTGGTTCGGTCAAGAAGATTAGCTCGGTAATGGGTGCGACTCATGAACCATGACGCGGCCATTCTGAAAGCGCAGGAGATCGCCAGTCGCGTGTTGGCGCCATCCGCGGGGCAAAACGACAAGGCGGGACGTTTCTCTACCGAGGCCGTCGAGTCGCTTGGTGAGGCCGGACTGCTTGGGCTGATGCTCCCGATGGATATTGGGGGTTTGGGGCTGGGTCCGCGTACGTTTGCGAGCGTGGCGGCAACACTCGCCGAGGCAGATGCCTCGGTTGCCATGGTCTATCTAATGCACATCCTCGGCACCGCGACGATCGCGGCGGCGCGCCCAGGCGCGGCCCAGGCGGTCACGCCCATACTTCAGCAGATCGGTGCGGGCCGCCATTTGTCCACGCTGGCTTTCAGTGAAAGTGGCTCGCGCAGCCATTTCTGGGCACCTCTGTCACGTGCACGTCGGAATGGTAACGGCGTGCGCGTCAGCGCCAAGAAATCGTGGGTGACCAGCGCGGGTCATGCGCAGAGCTACGTGGTTTCTTCGCTCGCCCCTGAAGGAGCGGGGCCTACCGAGTCGACGCTCTACCTGGTTACAGCCGAAACGCGCGGACTTTCGGTTGCAGGGCCGTGGGACGGTCTGGGACTTCGAGCCAACGCTTCAGCGCCGATTGCGTTGGACGACTGCCAAGTCCCCTCCCCTTTTCAGCTCACGGATGACGGCGCGGGCTTTCAGATGATGCTAAACGTGGTGCTCCCGCTGTTTAATTTGGGAACGGCCTCTGTGGCTTTGGGCTTGTGTCGAGCGGCTGTCTCCGGAACTGTGTCGCACCTCAAAAACACGAGATTTGAGCATCTCGGCCAGAGCCTCGGTGAGAGCTTGCCTACTTTGCGGGCCCAGCTCGCCGCAATGCAGGTTGATGCCGACGGACTGTCTGCACGCATCGACGATTTGATTGAGCATCTTGAGAAACCCCGCGAGACGACAATGCTGCGCGTGCTTGAGTCCAAAGCTGCTGCCGGTGACGTCGCTATCAGCGTCACCTCAGCAGCCATGCGCATCTGCGGGGGTGCGGCGTTTTCAAGGCATATCGGCATCGAACGTCTATTTCGCGATGCGCACGCAGGCGCTGTCATGGCACCAACGGGCGACGTTCTGCGCGAGTTCATCGGGAAAGCGCTCTTGGGAATACCACTCTTCTGAGGACGGTGCGCCTGCGGAAACGGAAAGTGTTTTGTGAAACACAGCTGACATAGAACCGTGAGGAGCCATGAGTAAAACCATTTGGCTGGGAGCTGTTGCATACAATCCGAAGGTGGTTACGATTTGGGAAGGGATGCGACGTTATTTTCACGATGAAGCGCATCTACCCGTTGAGGTTGTTTTGTTTCAGAGCTACGAGGCGCAGGTCATCGCGCTCCTCGCCGAACCAGGCGATCCCTCGCCACGCATTGATATCGCCTGGAATACGAACCTCGCTTACCTGCAAGCCGACGAATGGAGCGGCCATGCCTGTCGTGCTATCGCCATGCGCGACACCGATCTCGGTTGGATGACCAAGATCGTCGCGGTCACCGGAGGCTACATTTCGACGCTCGTCGATTTGAAGAATCGAACGCTCGCGCTTGGCAGCCGAGACAGTGGGCACGCAGCTATCTTGCCCGTTCACTTCTTGCAGCAGCAAGGCATGCAGGAGGGCAGGGACTACCGCACCCTTCGTTTCGACAGCGATGTGGGCAAACATGGTGATACCGGGACCAGCGAAGTTGAAGTGGTGCGTGCCGTCCTCGACGGGCGAGCCGACGCCGGCGCAATCGGCAGCCCCTTCTGGAACACCGTGCGCAGCGAGCGCCTCATACCTGAAGGCGGTCTTCGTGAGGTATGGTCCTCCCCTCCATACAATCACTGCATGTTCACGGCGCGGCCCGATCTCGACCTCGAGCAGGAGCGCCGCTTCGCCGACGCACTCTCAGCGATGAGCTACGACAACCCGGTTCATCGCTCTATACTCGACGGCGAAGGACTTCAGCGTTGGCTGCCGCCTCACGTCGATGGTTACGATGCCTTGCGGCAGGCCGCGGCCCAACAGGGATTCTTCAAGCGGGTGTTTGCCAAGTCGGCTTCGAGCTGAAGTGTTCTGTGCTCAACCACCGCCATTTCGCTGGCGGCCTGGGAGCCGTGCTCATGCGCAGTTAAAGATCCTTGCCAGCTTATTTGCGTGTTCGCCTTCCCGGTCGAAGGCGCGGCGGACGGCGGCGAAGGACTCAGACAGGGGAAAAATGTCGCGCGTGACAAGCAGGTCGATATCTTCTGCTCCAACCGGATGCCAGTACACCCCCTCGACGGTAATGGTCACTTCCGGCACGAGATCCGCTCGACTTAGGGCAACACCTTCGCTCGCCGAACCACGCAACGCGATTCGACGTATCACTCGGTCTTCTGCGGCAATCTTCTCCTGATCGAGGAATCGCCCGAACTCCTCAGCTTCGGCATCGCTCGAAACGGTGGCCGCCAGTCGCACTCGGAAACCCAGCGCGCGGGCGCGCTGAATGCCCTCGCGTGTGCGCGCCCATGTACCCGGCCCACGATGGAGGTCGTGCAGCGTTGGCGTCGCACTGTCCAAGCTGATTTGCAAGGCAACCCGGTCCCGGGGCAACGTTCGCAAGCTCTCCGCGCGTCGTCCGGTAAATAGCATTCCGTTCGTCAGCACTGTGGTCGAGGCGGCTGCGGCGCAAGAAGCCAGAATCTCGCCGATGTTTTCCAGTAGAAACGGCTCGCCTCCAGTTACGAAGATTTCTTTAACGCCAAGCTCCTCCGCTTCACGAGCGATCCGCTGCACGCGTGCGAGCCCCAATTCCCGCCGTGGCGCGACGGGCGACGAACGCACGCAGCAGTAGTCGCAACGCAGGTTGCAGTCGAAATTCGTGTAGAGCCAAAGCCGCGAGCCCACCGGCCGGTTATCTTCGGCTGGCACCGGAACCGGCCCACACCGGAAGACCCAGCGCGCCCGGCCCTTCTCCACCGCGGCTTCCAACAGTGGATTCCCGGTGAACCGGCACCACGTTTCGAGCTCAGAGCCGATGCTTTCTTCGTCACCGACAACCGTGACCAAATCACCCGGGCGGCTGCGACCGAGCGCGGCGATCAGCTCGGGCAACAGACCCGATGCGAACGTCTTTCGTCCAATATCGAGATCGATGTCAGCTTTCATCTGAGCGAGTGTATTCTACAGCTCCGAGAGGACGCGGTGATAGCTTCAGACGTACACACGTGGGTAGCTGAGCGCGGAACCCGACCATCGGTGGCCCTGAGCTACACACTCATCCTTCGAATCGCAGGTCAAAATGCGGCCCGCCGCGCCGGTAACCAGAATCGGATTCGCCTAGTTCCAGAGAACCCGTCGGTTGAGCTACTTGGCGCTCACCCAGGCGTCGGAACCTGTCAGCTTGACGGCCACGTCTGAAAAGACCAGCCGAAACGGCTTGCCGTCGGCGGTGCCGCGGTGATCCGTCGCGACGAGTAAGGGGCCTGCCTTCTTGTAGTCCGTCCAGGATGCAATGACGATACTCGGCTTTGTCGCTCCTCCACGGCGGTAGATAAATTCCCGCACCCGTTTGTCAGGTCCAATAAAGAGCTCCCAGGTATCGCCGGGCGTGTAGCCTCCCGCCTCCGCAGGATATTTCACCACGAGCTGTTCGGCGGTGCCCTTCCCGATGGGGAGTTTCTGCATGCCCTTATCCGTCACCTCTGGGGTGCTATCCCAGATGACGTGGAACGGGAAGACCAGCCAATATTGATCATTCATGAAGGCCGGTTCGATTTGGTCCTTTACATTCGCAGGCTGGCTGCCCAGTTGAGAGCGAACGTATGTTGCCTTTACCGCCTTGCCGTCCTTGTCTTTCCCTTCGTAGGAGACTTGCCCGCTCTTGGGCTCCCAAACCCATGAACGCGAGATATTCACTCCGGGGAACTGTACGTTGAACGTGTAGCGAATGGCCTCGATTTGCCCAAACGAATCGATGCCAAACTCCTTCGCGGTCTGTTCGGCAATGGGTGGCTTCGTCTGCGCCCAGGAGCTTGCAGCAAGGACCAGCATTGCGAACTTCAGGAGACCGATCACGTTGCGACGGGCCGAATATGTCATGGAGGTTTCTCCTTAGTGAATTAAACACACGAGGTCTAAGATGAAGGGCTGGGGCTTTGGGATACAGAAATCGCATCATCTCCGGTGCGTGGCTGTAGCCGCGCTAACACCTGCTCCCACTCGCAAAACCACGCGGCCGTCTTCGGGGCCCTCGCCGGAGCCCGACGTAATTCAGCTGCCAGCCGAATCAGGTCGTCTGCAACATCGATGTCGTAAAAAGGATCTGTGAAGCCCACGGACAGCTCAAGAGCTCCCGCGCGCGACAACAGCCTTTCCAGCGCCGTGTTGGTGCCCATCCCGTCGCCTGCGAAAAGCGTAGGGTGGAAGGTCTTTGCGCCAACCAGATAGTAGCCTCCGTCGTGTGTGGGCCCGACAACCAAGTCGTGCGCGGCAAGCGTTTCGAACGCCTCTTCCAGAATGGAACGTGGCAGATGTGGGCTGTCGCTGTTGAAAGCAATGATGCGTCGTTGCTGATTTCCAGCAAAATGCGCAAAGACCGAAGTAAGGCCCGCAGCTAGGCCCTCACCCTTCTGCGCAACCACGCTCAAACCGCTGCCGGCCAGGCGAGCCAAATCGTTCACATCGGAGTCCGGGCACATGACGGCAACTTCTACACCGCCGAGCAACCGTGCTAGTGCGAGCGTGTCGTCCAGAAGGCAGCGATAGAAAGCGGTAACGGCCTGAAGAGAAAGGCCGGGAGTCAAGCGGGTCTTGACCGCGCCCGGCCGCGGCGCTTTGGCCATGATTACGAGCACGCGGTTGCTGCGCCGCCCACGCACCACTGTCCGGGTTGAGCATTCCATAGAGTACCGGTGCGGCCTTACCCAGGCCGCGGGTTTCTTGTTCTCCGTTGCCGAAAATAATAGCGCACAATGAGGCTGAGAATGAACCAGGCGGCGCCAAACATGCCCCTCAGCGTACCGCTGATCTTCGATTTTCCGATACGCGGGTAGTAGCTCACAGGTACTTCAACAACCCTAAATCCCTTTAGGCTGCCCTTCAGGATCATCTCGACCGCCCACCCATAGGTGGTCTCCTCAAGTTCGAGCGCTTGGAGCACGTCCGCGCGTCCAGCACGAAACGGGCCGAGGTCACTAATGTCCAGGCCATAGAGAAGCCGGATCAGGCTGGCTGCGAGGCGGTTACCAAAGACCTGATGCCAGGGCAGCGCCCTGGGGATACGCTGCCCTCGGAGGCGCGAGCCGATCGTAATATCTGCGCGGCTTTCGACGATCGGCGACAGAAGAATCGGCAGCTCGGCCGGACGGTCGCTGTAGTCACCATCGAGGAACACGACAACGTCAGGTGCCTTGGCATTTGCGAGCCCTGTCAGACACGCGCGCCCATATCCGCGACGAGCTTCCCGAACGACACGGGCTCCCATCTTTGCGGCGATTTCGGGCGTCCCGTCGTTGGAGTTGCTGTCAACAACGATGACTTCCGTCGTCAAATCGGACGGGAGGTCCGCAAGAACGCGGGCGATCGCCTGCACTTCATTATGGGTGGGAATGATGACCGACACTCGCACGTGAATCCGGCTCGATCACCACCACGGAGCGGGCGGCCAACGTTGCGACAGCCACGCGTCAACGCCCCATTTTCGCCCTGCGCGTCCGACCGCGAGCCCAAGGGATGCGAGTACGGGAACCAGCAGTTCCCAGATCCACGCGGTGCCCAACTCCGACATCCAAAGGCTGCCGAGAAACAAAAAAGCCACAAATGCGGCCGGTCGAGTAAGCAGGCCGATGACCAGCAGGACCCCGAGAGAGATCTCGGTCATGCCCTGCATGGGAGCCGCCAAAGCGGCGTGGTTTGCCGCCAGGCCCATCACCGCCTTCCAGGCGGCCGGCGAGTGACTTGCCTTAATGTAGTAGTTAATCAGGCCTGCATATCCCCCCGGTGAGTAGAGGCCTTTCCCTAGATTCTCAAAGAAGACCCATACAAACATTGCACCAATCGTTACACGAACAACTGCCAGGCCGTTTGCGGCATCGAGCAGGTTGGTCCCGGTGGTCCCGGTTTGCGCCGGACTAACGTTTGTCGTCATCGTGAACCTCTTCCCCGCGAATTCGACTCATGGACTGAGGGAACGGCAATCTTAGACGGTTATGACTGTCTGTGCTAGGTGGATGCGCAAACGAAACAAAAGTTACAGCAAGATGCCAGCAGTTACGATGCGCAAAGCCGGATCGTTGTCAATTCTTGAGTGCTCTCACACGTGATCCGAATAGCTTAACGATGCAGCAAAGTGCTGATGGGCGACGGCCTCGCGATTATCCCTGCCGTGGAATTTCCCTTAATTGTAATAACAGCAGCGATAGCTCCTGCACAAGCTAATTACCGCCCCGCGATCGGCATACGATATTGCTAGGACACGGTGAGGTACTTAATGAAAATGACTTCATTTTGCGCTTCGTTGTAGAGCAATTCGTCGGCAATTGCTCGTGTCATCGCGATGCCGAGTCCCCCCGGACGAATGCCGAGTTGATCGCGCACCGACACATGGGCAAAAGGTTCTTCTGCAGGTTGCCCCACAGCAGCGTGGTCTAAGCCTTTGAAGTTGAAGCCTGGTCCGGGATCTGCTATGCGATAAAGAAGAATGCGCGAGGATCGTACATAGGCAATCCGCACTTTCCGGTTTGGATTCAATTTCCCGCCCCATTCCACAGCGTTGAGCACCAACTCCCGGAATGCCATTCCGATCATATAGCGCTGGTCATCCGGGAGATCCGCATCGAGCTTCATGAGAAATGATTGGACGCGGTCGGCAGCATCACGCGTGCAGGGAATAAGCAATTCCACCCAGTGAGGCTTCGCCGAAACGATTTCGATGGGTCCGGAAGAGTCTTGCCCGAGCGCTCGCGTTGCCACCTCGACCGCTTTTTTCGGAGGAAAGGGCTTGCTCAGGTACTCATAGGCCTGTTCCCGGACAGCGCCAAGCACAGACTCCGGCGTGCCGTCGGATGTCATGATAACGATTTTCGGACAGTTCTGGTCAGCGCGAACTCGGGTAAGGACCTCGAGACCCGTCAATTCCGGCATCCAGATGTCAAGAAATGCAAGAGCAAAACTTCCTTCGTGGATTTTACGCAGTGCCTCCGCGCCATTCTTCGCGGCCGTGACTGCGTAACCGGCCTTCTCGAGCATGCTGCAAATGGCGAAGCGCGTCGTGCGATCGTCATCGGCCACCAGAATTCTTGCTTGAGCTGGAGCTTGGCCCACGGATCCCACCTCATGTCGGGTTCAAGGCGCCCATTCGGTCGGAATGCTACTTCCGGGCGACGAAGCGGTCAACTCCGGGCAGCCCGACAGCCAGTATTGCTTCGGCTATTGCAGGATGGTGTTGCAAGTATGAGAATACAAAGATCGTTCGGGCTTACGGAGTCTTCGCGCGAGAGGATGATGAGTGTGCCCAAGTTCGATGGGCCCAACAGCGACGACCTGCGCGAGTTTTTTGAGCTGTCGCTAAACCTGTGGTGTATCGCCGGCACGGATGGTTATTTCAAACATCTTAATCCTGCCTGGGAAACGACTTTCGGATACAGCCGAGAGGAACTGCTCTCACGTCCCTACTCAGAATTCGTGCACCCCGATGACCGTGAGGCCACAATCGCGGAGGCTGCACATGTTGCGATGGGGCGCAGCACTTTATCCTTCGAGAATCGATACCTCTGCAAGGATGGCTCCTACAAATGGCTGCTTTGGTCAGCAATCGTGAAGCCGGAGAGAGAACTGATTTACGCAATCGCAGCCAATGTCACGGAACGAAAGAGTGAGGAGGCTCGTCTTGCGGCTCAGTACGCTGTGACGCGGGTGCTCGCCGAAGCGAACACCTTGGCCAGTGCCACGCCGCGCATCCTGCAAGCAATTTGTAACGGCCTCGGTTGGTCAGTAGGAGCTATTTGGCGGGTCGACCGAGAGGAGAAGCTGCTGCGCTGTGTCGAGACCTGGCACATGCCTCTCGCTCCGGCTGCGGAGTTCGACCGGTGCACGCGCCTGCAGACCTTTTCTCCGAATGTCGGGCTTCCTGGCCGGGTCTGGTCTGAGGCCCGGCCGGTGTGGATCGAAGATGTAACTCATGACACAAACTTTCCCCGTTCAGCGATCGCTGCCCGGGAACGTCTGCATGCGGCATTCGGCTTTCCGATTCTGCTTAAGGCTGGGGTCCTGGGCGTGCTCGAATTCTTCAGCCACGAGATTCAAAAGCCCGATCGAAGATTGCTTGAAATGATGGGGGCAATTGGTAGCCAAATCGGACAGTTCATCGAACGCCTGGAGGCGGAAGACGCGTTGCGCGTTTACGCCCGAGACCTGGAAGCAGCGAGAACCCGAGCCGAAGAAGCAACCCGCGCCAAAAGCGAGTTCTTGGCGAACATCAGTCACGAGATTCGCACGCCCATGAACGCCATGATTGGCATGACGGAGCTTGCGCTAGAGACTCGGATTACCCGCGAGCAGCGAGAATATTTGAATGCCATTCAGAGCTCAGCGGAGGCATTGCTCACACTGGTTAACGACATCCTAGATTTTTCGAAGATCGAAGCCCGAAAACTGCGGCTGGACCTCGTCCCATTCAACCTACGCGATGTGCTCGAGGACACCATGCGGGTGCTAGCCCCAAGAGCCCAGCAGAAGGGCATCGAACTGGCTTGCCACGTCGATCCCGACGTGCCCGACACCTTAATAGGGGATCCCTTGCGCCTGCGCCAGGTAGTTGTAAACCTTGCGGGTAACGCCATTAAATTCACCGAGCATGGGGAAGTCGTGCTCCGCGTCGGGACTGAATCGCAGGGCAACGGCAGCCTTCAGTTGCATTTTTCGCTAACGGATACAGGCATCGGCATCGCAGCGGAGAAGCTGTCGGGCATCTTCGAGGCGTTTTCGCAGGCCGACAGTTCCACGACCCGCCGCTACGGTGGAACCGGGCTGGGCCTGACCATCTCGGCCCAGTTGGTCGAACTGATGGGCGGACAGATGTCGGTTGAAAGCCGGCAAGGCCAAGGCAGCACGTTTCACTTCACCGCGCGATTTACCGTGGAGGGCCGCAGGACCAAGAAGCCGCCGACGCGATGGAGCGCGCTCACCGACCTGCCGGTCTTAATCGTCGACGACAATGCTACTAACCGCCAAATCCTGAAAGAAGTGCTAACGAACTGGCACATGCGGCCAGTTGCCGTCGAGAGTGGCCCGGCTGCCCTTGACCGGTTAGAACAGTCTAGACGTGTGGGCCAACCCTTCGCGATCGTTTTACTCGACGGACACATGCCGGATATGGATGGATTTGCGGTCGCGGAGCGTATCTCCCGGAACACTCGGCACGCCGGACTCAAACTTGTCATGCTTACTTCGGCTGGTCGCCGTGAGGATGCCGACCGCTGTCGCAAATTAGGGATCTCCGCGAGCCTCAGCAAGCCGATCAAACAGTCCGAGCTCTTTGACGTGATTATCAATGTCATCGGTGAGTCCGCGGCGGAAAGACCTCGCCGCTCACGGCGACGAAGAAAAAGCAGCCACGCGCAAGGAAAGCTGCGAATACTTGTGGCCGAAGATAATGAGATCAACCAACTCGTTGCGAGGCGCATCTTCGAGAAGCTTGGCCACAAGGTTACGGTTGTCGGCAATGGTCGCGAAGCTCTTTCAGCCGTCCAGTCCGGGAAGTTCGATCTTGTGGCTATGGACGTGCAAATGCCTGAGATGGATGGATTGGAAACGACAGCCGCCATCCGTAATTTGCAAGAGAAAGCGGTCGCACATATCCCGATCATGGCCATGACCGCTCATGCTATGAAGGGAGATCGCGAACGTTGCCTTGCCGCTGGTATGGATGGCTATGTCTCCAAACCAATTCGGGTCCCGGCGCTTGCCAAAGCCATCTCTGAAGTGATGAGCCTGCCCAAAACAGGAAAGGCGGCCGCTCCAATTGCAAGTAGAGAAGACGGCATCATCGATCGGGCAGCCCTTTTGGCAGGTTTTGACGGCAATCATCAACTCCTGGGGAAGCTGATCAAGCTTTTTCTCGCTGATTATCCCCTGCGTCTGGCGCACATCAAGAACGCGCTGGGCGCCGGTGACGGGGAAGCACTAGCGAGGGCAGCGCATGCGCTCAAAGGCGCAATTGGCAATTTCGCAGCCAAGAACGCCGCGGCTGCAGCGCAATTGATCGAGGGCTTTGGCAGAGCTGGAGATATCCGTGCCGCGAGCGATGTCCTGGCAACGCTCGAATCCGAACTTGCATTGCTCAGCGAAGAACTGAAAAAGATCGGAATAAACTCGGCGAAACGAAGAACAAGAACTGACAAATCGTGAGCAATGAAAAATACTACGCGAACTAGGTTGTCAAACAGGCCAGCAGTTCTCCATCTTAGAGCTATACCCGATCAACAGACGATCACGATTACCTCTTCAGGCGATTGACGCCCCTTCGGCCTTACGCTGCTTTGTGATGCGGTCATCCTCATGTTCGCTGGACTCAAAGCTGGCTTATAATACGCCCACGTTGCGGGGCCAAGACGGAGCTGGAAGCCGCGAGGCTTCAATCTAGGCCGGTCGATGGCTTTCAAGGACTGTGAAGATTCCTGATATTACGGATCGTAAGAAGGTCGACGACAGTTTTCGAAGTCTGCTCGAAGCGGCGCCCGATGCCATCGTGGCGGCAACCGCAGAGGGTAAGATTGTGCTGGTCAACATCCAGGCGGAGAAAATATTCGGTTACCACCGGCAAGAGCTGCTCGGGCGAGAGATTGAGTGCCTCGTACCGGAGCGCTTTCGCGGAAGTCATCCGGAACATCGGGAATCATTCTCGAAGGAAGGGCGCACCCGGCCCATGGGCGCGGGTCTGGAGCTGTTTGGCCGGCGTAAAGATGGCACAGAATTCCCGGTTGAGATCAGTCTCAGTCCCTTGGAAACGGAGCAGGGCGTCTTGATCTGCAGCATCATTCGCGACATCAGCGCTCGAAGGGCCCTGGAATCCCAACTCGAGGCTAGTCGAATGCAGATCGCGTCCTCTGCTAGGCTTTCCGCCCTCGGTATGATGGCCGGCGGAATCGCGCACGAGATCAACAATCCCTTGGGCATCATCCACGCTTATGCGAGCGACCTGTTGGAAATGGTCCGTGAAAGCGAAGTGACAGCGGCAGCCGTGGAAAGGGCAAGCACTCGCATCGTCGAGACTGCCAAGCGCATCGAAAGCATTATCAAGAGCCTGCGGCATCTAGCGCGCGAAGGTAACACCGACCCAATATTGCCTGCTTCTTTGCAAGAGTTGGTCGAAGGTATTCTCGAGTTGTCTCGAGAGAGATGCCGGATGAATTCCATCCGCCTGACGTGTTCTCCGATCGATCCCGACCTGCGGGTAGCTTGTCGCGAGGTGCAAATTGCTCAAGCCATTCTCAATCTGCTGCAGAATGCGTTTGACGCGGTAGTTGAAAACGCCGGAGACAAGTGGATTGAGATTAGCGTGGAAGTCGCCGGAAACTCGGTTGTCGTCTCGGTGAGTGATAGCGGACCAGGCGTGCCGAGCAGTATCAGAGACAGAATTATGGAGCCATTTTTTACGACCAAGCCGATCGGCAAGGGGATGGGTCTTGGTCTTAGCCTGGCACAGAGCATTGCGAAGCAGCACGGCGGAGAACTTACGTTTGGAGAAGTGGAGGGTCACACCTGTTTTTCGCTGACTCTTCCACTTCGAGACGAGGGTCAACCGTGCGGATAAAGGACGCACGCGTGCTGGTCGTGGACGATGAGCCACAGTACCGGGAAATCCTCGCGAGCTGGCTCGAGAAGGAAGGCAGCCGCGTTCTGTCGGCGGACAACGGAATCCGCGCGCTTGAACTCCTGAAGGAGAATGAAGTGAACGCGATCGTCACAGACATCCGAATGCCTGGGATGGACGGGACAGAACTGGTCAGGCGCGTGAAAGCCATGGGCAAATATACGCCCGCTGCCGTTTCCATTAGTGGCTTCTCAGACCTTACTTCACGAGAAGCCTTTGATCTAGGAGTTGAAGCTCAGCTGTCCAAGCCCGTGGAACGCAAGATCTTGCTTTCTACCTTGGGCCGGAGTCTTATGGAACGTGAAGAGCTTTGGGCGCGGCCGTTTCACTCCACGAGTCTGCCAACCGTAAAGTTCCAATTCGAGAGTCTCGCGTCCGCCGTCAGTGCGAGGCGGATCTTATTCGGTCGAGGCGGTTTTTGCATTTCTTCCCAGATTGTTTTTCCAGAGACGTCTTTAATAAACCTCGAGCTAAGCTTCATCGGAGACGGCCAGTTGGTTGTCCTTCAGGGCATTGTCCGCTGGGGCGCGACTGGCGAGCAGTTGGTCGGCATTGAGATCACTGGTGTGAGCGAGCAAAGTCGAACCTTCGTTGTCGAGCTAGCCCGATCAAATGCGACAGTTTCCTTCATTCCTCGCTCGACCTGACTGCAGGCTTCAACGAAAAGCGGGCGCCTGCCGCCAGAGGTCGTTCGCTGTTGCCAGGGGTCGAGTGTCCTCAGCTCGAGAATCAGGGAGAAGATTCTCGAATTAGGACAACATCAGAGTCGGTGTGACCACGCAGTATGCAAAGACTGCTTCCATCCGGCGACCATCTGAAGTTGAAAATTTGCTCGGAATCAAACGCGGTGATCTGGCGGCCGGCCGAACCATCGAGCGGCTGCACCCAAAGATTGTCTACGCCGTTCTCGCGGATCGAGTAAGCGACGGCTTTTCCATCCGGGGTAAAGTTCAGGCCTCCGCTCGAGATGCGCTCATCGGCATCCATTAGACGCGTTTTTGATTCTTTCGGGGACAATTCCAGAAGTGCGATTTTGTATTCAGGATACGGATCCTTCTGCGTGGGCAGCGTGGCTAAAACGTAAGCTAACGTTTTCCCGTCAGGGGTGGAACTGATTCCGGTCCCGGTAGGAACGGTGCGAGGGACAATACTCCCAGGTATGACTTCAGATTTTCCAGAGCCGTCCAGTGGCGTTCGCCATAGTTGCTGTAAGGCGGCGTCCCAATAGTAGACCCACTTTTCATCGGGTGAACAGACCGGAGTGCGATCATTTTTCCCATCAGACAACTTCAGAGGGCTCGTGCCGTCGGCATTCGTACGCCACACGTTGGTCGAATTGGTATCGCCGCGGAAAGCCCACGAAAAGACGAGGTGATTTCGCCCGCAACCCGCCATTTCGAGAATAGCGGCATTTCCATCTCCAACCAATTGTGTGGGTGTGCTATGGTCGATTCCAACTCTAGACAAATGGTTGTAGTCACTGAAAATCACGTTGCCGTCGGCTGTCCAATCAAACCAGTAGATCTGCTGGCCCTGGGTCAGCAAGGGCTCTACTCGTCCGGCCTGATGACCGATCGAAGGAATAACGTATAAATTCCTCGAAGTCTTCGTTTGCACGGTCGCGAGAGTTTTGCCGTCGGCCGACAGCGTGAGAGTAGTATAGCTGCTGGTGTCGCGCGTTATCGGCTGGATCTGGCCTTCCTCTCCCTGGATGATCCCGACCTGAGAGCGCTGGAAGTATTCCGGACCCTTCTGTGAATACAACACCATCAGCCCACGGCCGTTCGGCAGCCATTTGAAGTCTTGAGTTACCTTGTCGTCGAAGGTTTCGTATCTGCGAGCCTTGCCGCTCTTGATCTCGAGCAGGGCAATTCCGCCAAGCGCTTTGTCTGGCTTAAACAGTTTGAAGGCGAGACCATCTCCCTTGGGGGACCATGCGACGAACGCAGGAACGTCAGAGGCAGGAGAAGCGACTTCCAAAGTCTTTTCATCAGAGCCGCCAAGGTTGGCGGAAATGAGCCGATACTTGCCGACTTCCGGATCGTTCGCTCGCGCAAAGGCGATGCGCTGCCCGTCTGGAGAAAACGTGATATCGCTGTCCGTGCCGCGCACGATCGTTTGCGAAGGGCCCCCTAACTCTGGGACACGATTGAGGTCGAAGTTTGTGCCCGTGGCGTCTGTGGCTTTGACGAAGTACAGGTAATTCCCATCGGGAGAAAAAGTCAGACTCTTGTAGGAAGCGGGCGATGGCGGGATCACCTGAGTGTCGCTGCCGGTGGCCAGATTGCGCAGCCACAGGCTCTCCAGTCCCTTATCTTTTGTAACCGTCAGAACGTATCTACTGTCGGGAGAAATTGCTGTCAAGGCCGCCCTTCCCGTGCTAGTGACCTGGGTGATGGCGAAATTCTGAAACTGGCCTACATTCGAGCGGTTGAACAGCGAGTACACCCCGAATCCTGCGGCAGCAATCAACATCAAGGCCCCTGCCGCAACTCCCACGGCTCCCCATTTGTGCTGCTTGATCGCACCGACAACAGCCGAGCTGCCGGTCTGGTGAGTGACGGAAGAAGCTGGAGTCGCGGCGGCATCCGCAGACGATCCGGAGAGCCAAGGCACGCTGCGGCTGGAGTCCGTCTCGCGCTTCAGCCGTTTCAAGTCGGCGCGAATCTCTGAGGCCACTTGATAACGCAGGTCGCGGTCCTTTTCCAGGGCCTTGCAAATGATTTCTTCGAGACGAGGCGGGAGATTGGGGTTTAACCGCAGAGGAGATAACGGAGGCCGATTGAGAATCGAATCAAAAATAGTTGCGGAGGTGTCACCACGAAAAGGCAAAGCGCCAGTAGCCATCTCGTACAGGACCGCTCCGAATGAAAAGAGGTCCGTGCGAGGGTCGAGTATTTTCCCTTTTGCCTGCTCGGGGGACATATAGGCAACCGTGCCCAGCGCGACGCCCGATCCGGTCAGAAACTCGTTACTCGAGCCTTCGGTGGCCTCGAAAGTGAGACCGGCAGCTTGTCCCACTCGATCGCGCGTCTGTGTCAATTTCGCGAGCCCAAAATCGAGAACCTTGGCATGGCCACGCTTGGTTACGAAAATGTTGGCTGGCTTGATATCTCTGTGCAAGATACCCTCGCTGTGGGCCGCGTCCAACGCGTCAGCGATGTCTATTCCTATGGTCAGCAGTCTTTCAAGCTCCAACGGGCTGCCTGAAACTATGTGCTTGAGAGTCATGCCATCGAGGTATTCCATTGCGATAAACGCTCGGCCGTCCTGCGCCCCAATGTCGTAAATCGTGCAAATGTTGGGGTGATTGAGAGCAGATGCGGCTTGAGCTTCTCGCTGGAAACGAGCCATCGCATGCGCATCACCACCGAGCTCGGGAGGTAAGAACTTGAGAGCGACAAACCGGCCAAGACGTGTATCTTCGGCCTTGTAGACCACACCCATTCCGCCGCCACCGAGTTTCTCGATGATCTTGTAGTGTGAGATGACCTGGCCAATCATCGCGGAGCATCTTAGGAGTGCCATTCCGGTATGTCAAGCAACCAAGCCAAGCAACCAAGGCAAGCACGGCGGCCTCCCTCCGCGGGGCCTTTCTCGCCCATTTCCGGAAGGCGGCAAACGACCTCACAGGCGCAGTCAGGAAGCAGTGAAAGCTAACCGGGACCCCACTTCGGCGCAAAGGTTTGATTTCTGTTGATGGAATTTCAAAGATGCTGTAGCGTGACACTACATCTGTCCCCCGGCTTCTAATCAGGCCAATACTTTGCGATTCGCGTCACGCTTATTGCCGACGGCGGAAGTGACAAGACCAATTTCCTACGGCTGCGGCCCAGTCCATGATTCGGGGCTCCGAGCTTCGGGACATTGTGAGCTCATTGGCGACAGCGACCGCATGAACCTTAAGAAGGAGGCGGAATGAGGAACCCCGTTTTCGCGCCACGGAGAATTCAACTCGTACACCAGGTCAGTGCCCGGCTGTGCCTGAGATTGATGCTGGCCTCCATGCTGAGCATGCTTCCTGGCGCTAGTTTTCTTTGGGCGCAGCAAATCGATGCTCAACAGGATTTCAATCCCCAGACCGCACAGGTGCTCATGCAGCGCATTGACCAACTGGAGGCAAGGCTCAAAGAAGTGGAGGCGGCTCTGGCAAGAAGTCAGGCCTTAAACCCCAGTGCTCCAACGACTCAAGTGGTTGCTCAAAATCCGGAGCCGCCAGTCGCACCGGCGCCGGCCCCCGAGCACCAAGCCGAGGCGGTTGCGACTCATGCAGAGGGCGAGCCGATGGACCTGAACAAGACTCTGATGCAGATAAGGGGATTTGCTGATACGGACCTTACCGGTAGCACACTGAAGGGCACCCACACTTCCTTCAGTCTCGGCCAAGTGAATTTGTTCATCACTTCGGACCTCTCCGACAAACTTAAGTTCCTAAGCGAGGTTGTGTTCGAGGCAGGGTCGGACAACGTTTTCGGCGTCGACATCGAGCGCCTTCTCCTGACGTATAAGTTCAACAAATATGTGAACCTCGCAGTGGGTCGTTATCATACGTCGATCGGCTACTACAACACCGCGTACCACCACAGCACCTGGCTTCAGACGGCCGTGGGCCGCCCATTTCTGTTCCGATTCGAAGACCAGGGTGGAATTCTACCGATCCACAATGTGGGTGCCACCCTATCCGGTCAAATACCTTCCGGAAGGCTCGGACTGCACTACATCGCAGAACTAGGCAATGGTCGGGCCACCAGTTCGACGCAAAGCGAACCGGTGCAGAATGAGGTTGACGAGAACACTCACAAAGCCTTTAATTTTCAGATCTTCGCTCGCCCTGAGGCCCTTCCGGGCTTGCAAACCGGGTTTTCTATCTACCGAGACCTCCTAACGCCGGCGGCGCAGCCCAGTGTTAACCAGACTATTTTGGATTATTACGTGGTGTACAACGGACACAATTACCAATGGCTTAATGAAGCGCTGCTGATTCGTGAGGCTCCTCAAGGGCCCTCGCCAACGACCACCTTCAACATCCCAGGCTTCTATACTCAGATTTCCAAACGATTCGGTGCTTACACCCCCTATTTCCGGTATCAATATGTTAATGCGCCGTTGAACGGCCCCGTCTTTTATACGAACGTCGGCCTGCAATACGGGCCGTCCGTTGGTATACGTTATGACCTGAGTGATTTCGTAGCGTGGAAAGTGCAGTATGACTACACTTCACGGAAGGCCGGTCCGTCTCCGTCGTACCAGACCGTAACCCTCCAAGCCTGCTTTACGTTCTAGACGTGTGCAACCATGCCGCGTTTGACCATTTTCGTATTGCTCTTGGCCATCGCCGCTCTGCCGTGCGTGGTCTTCCTTCCCCTGATTGGCGGAACCGCCGAGTCCCCGCCTCAGAGTCGCGCGGCGGTCGAGGACTCGCTCGCCATCGTTGTTAACCGCTCGAACCCCGTTGACAGTCTTTCTTTCCCTGAACTTCGTAAGATCTTCATGGGAGAACAAGACCATTGGTCCAACGGCCGTCGCATCACGGTGGTCATGATGGAGCCTGGCAGGGTGGAACGACAGGCGGTGCTGGCGCAGATTTACAAGATGGATGAAAAGGACTTCAATCAATACTTTCTGCACAATATGTTCACCGGCGAACTGCATGCCGCTCCCAAGGCCCTGGGTAGCTCGACGGAGGTACTCAAATTCGTCTTCAATATTCCCGGCGCCATCGGATATCTGAAGCCATCAGAGGTTAATGATTCCGTAAAGGTCGTCCGCATCGACAGCCGCCTTCCCGGCGAGAAGGATTACGCGATCCGGTTGCACGGAAAATCTGCCAAATAGAACGGAAAAGCTTCCATCAGTTGGTGAGCCACCCATTCCGTCGCGGGGTATTCCGTCACCGCCACGTGGACGGGCCGACGGCGGTCGTCCTAGAGAATCACGAAGACAAATAAGACGCGAAAGAACACGGTCGGAAAACGAAGAAGTCGGAGGAGACCGCGTACGCCAATCTGGTAAATCGAAATATTAATGCTTGCAAAGAGCGTTTTATTGGTGTAGGTACTAACCAAAATTTGCCACGGCTTTAATTCTGGTCGGTAGGGCTTTGCAAGAGCAACGGTTGCCGACAACCTATACAGCTGCAAGCAAGGTCGGGTCCGCGCGGGGTTAGGGTCGGGGCTGAGTGTGGACGTTTCTAAGGGGGTGTCGAATGGCTCGAACGCGAGTGACAGTATGTATGTGTGCATTGCTGACGGCAGTGCTGCTGAGTTGTACCACACTGCGGGCACAAATGGCAGGAACCGGCCAAGTAGTTGGCACGGTTACCGACCCGTCCGGAGCCGCTATCGCTGGAGCAACGGCAACCCTGAGAGACATAACGACAGGCTCGGAGAGAGTGTCGACCACGAATGAAGGGGGAAGATATAATTTCCCGAATGTCGAGCCGGGTAAATATACGTTGACAATTAGTAAAGAGGGTTTCCGAGCGACGAAGTTTAGTGAGCAACCGGTAGTCGTTGGCGAGACCCGAACACTCGACGTGAAGCTCGAAATTGGATCCAATACAGAAATTGTAGAAGTGGTGGCGACCAACACGGAATTGCAAACCATGAACGCCACTGTTGGGAACACGATTACGGGCGTTGCGCTGAACTCCTTGCCCACCATCCAACGCGACGTGAGCACGTTTGTGACCCTACAGCCAGGCGTGACTCCGGACGGCAGCGTCGCCGGTGCAATTTACGATCAAAACTCCTTCCAATTGGACGGCGGAAACAACTCCAACGACATGGATGGATCAATGAACATCTACACGCCGAGCGCGGCGGGTGACACCACGGGAGGCTTGGTTACGTCGTACACCACCGGGAATGCGGGTGGCGGGCCAACGGGCGTGATGCCGACGCCCATCGACAGCATTGAGGAATTCAAGGTCGGCACCAACAACCAAACCGCCGATTTCAATAGTTCTGCGGGCGCCCAGGTGCAGATGGTGACCAAGCGTGGGACGAACCAGTGGCACGGGACGGCCTATGAGTACTATTTTGACAATAGTTGGAACGGAAACACATGGGACAATAACGCGAACGGCGCACCTCGCGATAGCTTCCATTACAACCGCTTCGGCGCGGCGGGTGGCGGTCCGATCGTGCCCAAGGAGGTTCTGGGAGGGAAGTGGTATTTCTTCGGTAACTATGAGGGTTTCCGCTGGCCGAATACGACCACCTATTATCGAACCGTGCCGTCCGACTTGATGAAACAAGGAATTCTGCAGTTTAAGGATTCGTCCGGGGCCATCCAATATTACAACCTGACCAAGGCGGACGTGATGAATCCGGTGACAGGGCAGCTGTTGCCTGTCGCACAATGTCCCGCCGGCGCGTGCGATCCACGTGGATTGGGAATCAGCCCAACCATCCAGTCGATGTGGAAGTTTGAACCAGAACCAACTGCAGGAGCGTCATGCGGCCCGCTCGGCAGCCGGTGCGATGGGCTAAACACGCAAGCATTTCGGGGCACCTTGGCGCTACCTTGGAATGAGAACTTTGGGGTCGCGCGTCTCGATCATGACTTCGGCTCGAAGTGGCATTTTTCTTCCACTTACCATTATTACAACCTACACCGAGCGACCTCCAGTCAAGTCGACGTCGGTGGGTTCTTCCCCGGGGACAAACCGGGCGTACCAACATCGATTCACAACCGTCCCCAACAGCCTTGGTATTTCACGGCTGGTTTGACGACCAACATAACCAACAATCTCACGAATGATTTTCATTACAGTTATCTGCGGAATTATTGGGCTCGTTATTTTACCGGTGGCCAAGGACCGGGAGGCCCGGGGGTCTCTCAGCAACCGCAACTGCCTGAGCTGGGCGGGGCGCTGCAACCTCAAGGCGAGACGGGCAGCAACATCCTTGCGCCGTACAACCTGAATACACAAAGTGTCCGCACCAGATTTTGGGATGGCCAGGACAACATGATCCGAGATGATCTTTCCTGGAGCAAAGGAACGCACTTCCTGCAGTTCGGCGGAATCTATCAGCACAACTTCAATTGGCACCTGCGCACGGACAATGGTGGATTCATCAATAATGAGATTGTCTATGATCTGGCTAGTGGCGGCAGTGCCTCCGGCAACAACGTGGGTAGCGGCGTAGACATGACCGGCTACGTGCCTGCAGCAATCGCCAGTGTCGGCGGCTCGCGTCTAAAGAACTGGTACCGTGACTACGCCATCATGCTCGGCATTCCGAGCGTGACGCAGGTCTCTTATATCCGTACGTCGCCGAACTTGGCGATACAACCTGTCGGCTCCCCGGTGTTCGACCAGAGCACCATTCCGTTTTATAACCTGTACGCCAGCGATTCCTGGCGCATGAAACCAAGCTTTACACTCAGCTACGGACTCGGTTGGACTCTCGAAATGCCGCCGACCGAAAAACAGGGTAAGCAGATCACCATGGTAGGCCCGGATGGTAAGCCGCTCGGGGCTGAAGATTATCTGAACGCCCGAGAGAGCGCGGCGCTTGCGGGGAACGTTTACAATCCCAACATCGGCTTTGCGTTGATCCACAATGCTACGGGTCATCCTAAGTATCTCTACGATCCCTATTACAAGTCGTTTAGTCCGCACATAGCGGCCGCATGGAATCCGAGATTCGATGAGGGACTGTTGGGCGACATCTTTGGTCAGAACAAGACTGTACTTCGCGGCGGCTACAGCATTTTATATGGACGCCTGAATGGCGTGGCGCTGTTGCTTACACCCCTTCTGAGCACGGGTCTCATCCAGCCGGTGCAGTGCTTTAGCCCAACCAGCAACGGTAACTGCACCACCACCTCGACTCCCGTCAATGCTTGGCGCATTGGTCCATCCGGTCAGGGCTACGATGGTACGGTTGCGCCGATCACTCCACCACTTCCGAAGCTTCCTCAACCAGACTATCCCGGGATTAACGCCGACAGTGCCGGAGCGAGCGAGGCGTTAGATCCTCACTTCCGGCCCAGCATGAGTCAGCAGTATGACTTGACCGTGCAGCGGCAGATTAACAACAAGACCTCGATCGAATTTGGCTATATCGGCAGACACTACACGCACGACGTGCAAGCCATCAACATCAATGCCGTGCCATACATGATGACACTGGGAGGCCAGTCGTTCGCGAAGGCCTATGGTCAGATGGTATGGCAATATTGCGGCGGCGCCCAAGGACTCGCTGGAGGTAATTGCGGCGGCGTGCAGGCAACCAACCAATATATAGCCAACCCGAATCTGGTAACGCCGCAGCCGTTCTTTGAAACAGCACTTGGCGGCAAAACGTCCGCATACTGCTCAGGGTTTTCGAGTTGCACAGCGGCAGTTGCGGCCAACGAGGGAGTGGCCGGCACGGGAAATATTTCCGGTAACAATGTATGGAGTCTCTGGAGCGACCTGGACAATGGGGCGTTCAAGTTTGCGCGCAGCATGATGAATACTCCCATCAATTGCTCAACCGGAACAGAAATAGGATGCAGCGGACAACTCACTTCCGGAGTCGGTGTTGACGCCAGCGTGGGTTACGGAAATTACAACGCCGCATTCGTCTCCCTGAAGATGTCCGACTGGCACGGCCTGACCCTACAATCGAACTTCACATTTGGAAAGGCGCTAGGCACCGGCTCGATTGTGCAAGCGACGAGTGAATGGACCGTTCCAGACGCCTACAATCTCCATTCGGCTTACGGATTGCAAAGCTGGGACCGCAAATTTGTTTGGAATCTGTTCTTCGTATACCAGGTGCCCTTCTACAAATCTCAGCAAGGAGTCGTTGGACGGATTCTGGGCGGCTGGTCAGTTGCGCCTATTCTGAGCCTGGGGAGCGGATTGCCGGTCCCAGTCATACCGTTCGACGGGGCACTTCAGGGCTTCAACCAAACAGGAGGCGGACAGTCGTGGGGCCAGTCTGATGGCGTTGCCTTCTCCTCATACGAAAACGCGGTAAACATGTGTAGTCCTGGAATTGGAGGCAGTTCCCGCCACAACAACCCAGTTCCTTCTCAGACATACCCAGATATGGGCTCGGCGTTCTACACCGGAGGTCCTAGCATGTTCCAGAACCCAGAGGCAGTCTACGGTTGCTTCCGAAACCCGATCTTGGGCATTGATGGAAGTAACGGGGGCGGCGCGGGGGGGCTTCGGGGTCAGATGTATTGGAACGTTGATCTTGGAGTGCGGAAGGATATCCGGGTCTCCGAACGCTTCCACGTGGAACTCGACGCGAACTTCACCAACATTTTCAATCATCCCCTCTTGGGCGATCCCTACAACCTGCTTGGGGACACCGCGGATTGGGGTGCACTAGGCGGCATTACCGGCGAACTGATCACTGGAGCGGTGCAGGCGAATGCTCCGCGCACCATACAAATTGGCGCGCGGTTCCGCTTCTGAACCACGAGAACATCTCAGATTCATTTTACCCAAGGGAAGGCTGCGAGGCCTTCCCTTTTGCTTGTGTGCCGAGCAAGCTCGATAGCTTGAAGGTGCAAGTCCTCTTCACAACGTGATGAACGTGAAGTGATAGCGAAGGAGTCGCGAGGCGAGGTCTGAAAGAAGCGGGGAGCAATCACGCGAGCCGATGAGGGGCCGATGTACTTTCGACACAAGAACTCTCCAGATCGTGGCCTGCGGGAGACGAAACACATCAACACCTTGATACTTCGTTGAGGAGGTCAAGCGCCGTGAAGTTATGAGCCATAAGGTACGGGTTACCGAGGACGTATCAGGAGTCCAAGGCCACCCGTTCCAGTGCACCTCATCTCCTCCCACCACATCCAACGTGCTAACGGAGGTCTTCGAGTTCGAAGCGAACTATTTCGAACGGAATCAAGAGCGGATGCGCTATCCGAAATTTCGCAAGCAGTGCTTTTTTCATCGGTTCCGGGGTGATCGAAGCTGGCAAAAACCATTATCGGTAGACGCAAACAATCGGGCAGGTTCGGGGCGGTACGCGGAGCGAACGCCATCATCCCCTCTATGTCGCAAGCCCTGGGTGGCACTATGCGGACTTTGGCTGTATACATAGATATGACCTTCCAGCGCCGCGTCGTAATGCTTTCTCGCCGCCGAAGTTTTGGCCGGTATCCAAAGGCCAAATGGGCGAATTGCCCCTTTGGGACGGTTCAAGCTTCTATCGCTTTGCTATTGTTGCTGCTGCATCCATCGCGGGCCTTCGCGGCGAATCCTGACTTGGAGACTGTGCTGACTGGCTCGCGCCAGCGTATTGAGAAATTGGACTACCGCTTGACCGGGCGACTCACACAGGTGGAAGACAATGGCAAGCGCACGAGCTACAAGTTTGTCGCCAAGGCTCACTGGTTTCCCGATGGTCTGCGCCTGTTATGCGAGATCTCGGGGCCTGGCGCAGAGAAGACGAGCCTTCTTTTGCATATGAGCGTCAGTGGGCAAGTTACCATCGAGGCGGTACTTCCCGGCAAGAAGGCCGCTAGCGTGTTGCCATTCGAACATTGGAACGATCCACTAGTGGGCACACACTTCTCCTATGAAGACATGGTAGAGAGCCAGTTTTTCTGGAAGAATCAGGAACTCCTGGCACCGGAGAAATACGGCGCACGGGATTGCTATGTACTTAAGAGCAAGTCCGGCTCTCAGGACCGGACTTACTATGATTCGGTGACATCGTGGATTGACCGCGGCATTTTGTTCCCCGTGCATGTGGTAAAGACGCTTCGTGGGACGGGACAGCAGAAGGAATTCATTTACTATGGGCTGCGACAGGTTGGCGGCGTATGGTCTGCGGCGAAAGTGGAGGCAAAGTTGCACGGGAAGCCCGGCTCGTCGATTCTTGTCATCGAGGGGGGCTCGGCAAAGGCAAATCTTGGACGCAAGGACTTTGATATCAGCCAGTCCAGCGCTCAAGGAGAGAAAGGGCAATAAATCGCGAATCGCTTAATTAGGCTGTTGCAACGCCCTGTGCTGTCACGGGAGCATTCACGGTGTTCGCCGTCCGTCATGGTACCAGCTCCTTTTCAGACGTTGCTGGGGCCCCATAAAGGCCAAAGGGCCACCAATTCCAGTCGCCGGCAAGTTGCAAGAGTGCCGGCCCGACAACCATCCGCACCACGGTAGCATCCATAAACACCGCCACGGCGAGCGAAAAGCCTAGCATTTGGACGACCAGAAAGCTTCCCACCGTGAATGCGGTGAAGACGGCAATCATAATTGCCGCGGCGCTCGTGATGAGTCCGGCCGTTCGCGCCACGCCCTCGATCACTGCTGATCTTTCAGATAGACCGCGCCGCCGTTCTTCGAGGACTCGGGCGACCAGGAAGACCTCATAGTCCATGCTCAATCCGAAGACGATCGCAAACGAGAGAATCGGCACGATCGGGTATACGTTGCCGGTCGGTCCGTCGAGCCCAAAGAGTTTGCTACCGTGGCCTTCCTGAAAAACGACAACTAAAGCACCGAATGAAGCGCCAACGGAGAGCAGATTGAGCAGAATCGCTTTGACAGCCGCAAATAAGGAACGTAGCCCGGCGAGGAGCGCCAGGAAGCTCCCCAATACGACGCCAAGGACCACCCTCGGCAACTGTTTGTTTACTACTGAGTCATAATCCGCGTCGGTTGCCGAAACGCCGCCGACGCGCAGCAGGGCGCCGGGCACGCCGGTGATCGCCGCGACATCAGAGGAACGCACTTCTCGTACCCATCGTATCTGTTCGTTGGGCGAAAGAGTGGCGGCGGGCAACAACTCAAGCAGCGTAGCTTGGCCATCGCTGCGAAGAAAACTCTTACGGATTGACTCGGGCACATCGCTGACAGCATCCGCAGTGTCAGACATTCCCGCGAGGGTAGGAAGAGATATGACCTCTTCGGCTCTAGGATCGTTCTGGAAATGTCTCGTCAAGCCACTAACGGCAATCCAGCCAGCCGGCGAAAGCGGCGGAGACTGCGGGGGCAACTCCAGGACCACTCGGAGGGACTGCACAATACCCGACCGCCCCATACTTTGAAGCGTGTGCAGTGCTCGCACCGACTCGGCTGCGGCCGGGAGTGAGTCATGGTCAGGAATCCCGGGAGAGATTTTCCGTGCCTGAAATGCGAGGATCAGCAGCGGAGCCCCGGCGACAAGCAGCGCTGTCCAGGGCCAGCGGGTTATGATGCTGCCCCAACGTACCCACCGCTCACTCGCCGCGCATAGGCTGTCTCGCGTTTTCGCTCGTCCGCCTGGAAGACGCACTCGGGCGGCATTAATGCGATGCCCTAGCAGACCAAGCACCCAAGGCAGAATGAATGTACACAGTATGACACTGAAAATGGTTACCAGCAGGCCAGCTATCCCGATGGAGCGCAGTTCGCTGATGGGCACGATTAGAAGCGCGGAAAATCCGATTGCAACTGTCGTGGCCGAGATTATCAGCGTCCGCCCCGCTTGCCGGGCAGCAATATCGGCAGCGTGGCCGGGATCATATCCCTCGGCCAGCGCTTCGCGAAACCGGCTCACCATCAGCAATGCATAGTCGATGCCCAAGCCAAGGCCGAGCATCGTCGCCAGATTCTGCACCAGAATCGACAGTTGCAGATAATGCGCGAGTAGTGCAGCCGCACCCAGAGCCATCGAGATTGAGAGCACTCCAATCCCCAGTGGCAATAACGCGGCCACAAGACTGCCGAAAGCCAGCAACAACAGCAAGAGAGTTACCGGCATCGCTCGTTCCTCGGCATGTTTGACGTCACCTGCGCTGACCTTGCGAAGATCGAAGGTCAGTGGCGTTTCACCCGTAATCTCCAGTTTGATATCGGGGTATTGCGACCTAAGCTGACCTTCCATCCAGTCAGCTCTTGCCCTCAGTGTGGGGACGAACGCCTCGACAGTTTCATCGTGCGGGTCCAACCCGACGAGGATCAGGGCCCCGCCATTGTTTGCCGTGAACAGAGGGTCTGGCCAATCCAGACTGGAGACGACCCCCGACACTCCAGGCACACTACGCAATGAATCGGTCAAAAAGCTCAATGCCTCTGCACTTTTTGCTGAATCCGGATCGGGAATACCGCGGATCACCAAAACCAGGCGCTGGGCGTACGGCGACCGGAAACGTTCGGCCAGTTCCAGGTTAACTTTTTCGGATTCTCCGCCCTTGATGTGAGCGGCTGTCTCCAGGCGACGTTCGACTTTGTAGGAAAAGGGAAGCAACGCAAGCGCCATGACAAAGCCCGACATCGCCAACCAGAATCGGAGGCGAGCGGCATCACGGCCAGTCTTCAAGCCTGGCGTTACCATGGAAGATCCTCGTCGTTTCTTGGTCCGTCTGAGAGCAATGAAACGACTTCGCTGATCGGGCACATCCATAATAAAGGATCAAATGGGAGATTCACTGGGGTTCGGCCTTGCGCTTAGTTAACGATAGTTCAAATAGTTACTGCCCATAATCAATGCCGACGACGTTATACACGGGACTTGGCTTTTGGGGAACGGAAAAGTTCCGGTCGAAAATGATTTTCATGGTACCGCGCAGGGGCCTGAGGGTGTATGCTGGCCGCTATTCTTGGGCCAAAAAGAAGATTCCAGTTCACTTTTCGGATGGCTTCCTCACTTGAGCCTGGTCTGGTGACAAATTCGCCGCGTTGAGGGCAGAAGAAAGGATCAAACGGATGACGGTTGGAAGTGCCCAGTTCAATCCAGAAATGTCGAGCAAGCAACGGAAAATTGTCCGGAGGTCGCTGCAATTGGCCGCCATCGGGGTGGTTTTCGTTGCGACGGCGGGGTCGGCGTTCAGCCAACAGCTTGGCACTCCGCAGGCTTCTCAAACCACCTCGATCCCGCACGTCAAGTGCGTCATCGGCCTCGAAAACATTAAGGCCAATAGTAAGGGCACGCTTAGCTTGCTGCCCAACGGGTTGGAATTTGCAACCGGCAAGAACAAGGTCGATATCAGCACCGCCTCCATCCAGGACATTTTTACCGGCCAAGAGAGCAGGCAAGACGTTAGCGGCCCCGCAGGCACCGTGGCCAAAGCAGGCATCCCGTATGGAGGGGGCCGGATTGTAAGTCTTTTCTCGCACAACGTGGAGGTCCTCACAGTGGAATACGTAGACTCGAATGGCGGCTTTCACGGGACCGTCTTCGTGCTTTCACCGGGCAAAGCCACTGTGCTCAAAAATCAGCTCGTTGCGCAGGGCGCGAAGGTCACCAATCACGTGCAACCTCCGCCGCAGGGAGAGAAACCATGAAGCCTATCACCCGAACTGCATTTTTTTCCAATTTCTCCGTCGCTCTGAACGGCATCGTCCTTCTGATGTTCGCTTCTCTTCTGGCGCAGCCCAGCCTACTTGGAAAGCCCGGACCTGCTCCCCAGCAGACGCAGAAGCTGACGGCTTCCGCCATTCAATTGGAACGGTCTGATCCGCCGGAGGACTTGCTGATCCCGGAGGATACCCGCGTCGCGACATACGAAAACGTGATCCTCCAGCTAACCAAGACACAGAAGTTTCAGCATGTCTATCGGAGCGGCGACCGCACCGCTGCTAGTGTGCCCGATCTTGTCATCCTGCGGGTGATCCCTCAGGCTTTCAAGGCCGGCAGCCAAAAACAGCGCGAAGTCACCACTGTCAGTGGAGCCACCTCCATGAAGGTGAAAATTCAATTTGTTTCGAGAGACGGCAAGGTCCTCCGTGAGAAGATTGTCGAGGGCAAGGTGCGCTTCTACGGAGAAAACCTACGCGCTACCTACGACCTCGCCAAGAAGGTCGCCGCTGTAGTCAACGAGACTTTCTAAATCTCCGCCGTAAAGGTGCTCGACCAGCGACAAGAGTCTGTCGGCGCGGTTGGGCCTGGCCGTTTGGACGTTCGCTTCCATGTGGGTACCATGCGGAACTTCTCCCGTAACCGGACAACCGGGACTGAGGCCGACCGAGCGATAACCTCCCTGCGGGTTAGCTGGGTACCTTGAGTCTGACGGCAATTCTGCTCTCGCGTGCGAACAACCGGTTTTCTGAGGAATTAGGTCTGACTACCTGCTGAGCTCGCTCCCGGCCGATGTCCCGCTGATACCACTGCCGAGCCTGTTCGCAATCCTGCGACGTTGACGTGGAGCAACGATTGGCCAAGTCTTTTTGCCATAACCTCTGTGCTAAATGGCGAAATCGCGATCGCGAGCAGAAGAAATAAAAATCCGAATACGTGGCGCAGAAACTGTCTTGTCTGTCGGAAACCCATGGCAAATAAAGATCCCAAGGAAACTGTTACTTACCCCCGTGGCAAGTACGTATCGAAGGGTTAGGCCGCAACCCCAACTGAACAGCTACCGGGACAGTCAACTCCTGTGTCGCGAAACCGGGCGAAACCCATGACCGTTGCAGCACCTGCGTCTGCGACGCGAATCACCGAACGCCGATTCAACCCAGATCGCCTGTTCTACGTCGTCGCTGCAGGCGTGATGCTAATCTTCACGGCCGGGGGATTCCGGAATTTCTATCTGCACGGCAGGGCTCCTTGGGGTGGATGACCACCCAGATTATCCCGCTGATTGTTGCTCACGGGCTCGCCATGTCCGGTTGGGTAATTCTATTTTTGGTTCAAAGCATTCTGATACTGACTGGCCGCCGGCGACTTCATCTGGTGATTGGTCCGCTTGGGGGTGTGCTGGCCGCTGCCATTGTGATTCTGGGAACAACGGTGGCGCCCTTATCTGTTCAGTTCAGCCCGCAAATTTACGCGACGCTAGGCGGGCCGAGACCTTTCTTGGCAACGATGTTCGTGCAGATGCTATCGTTCGGAACACTCGTGGGAATCGGATTGGTGTATCGCCGCCGGCCCGAGATCCATCGTCCGATGATGCTACTGGCCACAATCGTAATCCAATCCGGCTCACTTGGCCGATTCCCGTACATTCAAAACCTCGCGGCGTTTCCGCCCTTGTATGTTTGGGGACCGGTCCTGCTTTTCGGCGGGTTGCTTTTTGTTCTTCAATGGGGAATGAACAGAACCCCGAATCGGTGGTATTTGATGGGCTACGCCGGGATGGCGGTAGCGTCCTTCCTGTCTGTCGCTGTGGGCAGCACCGCGCTCTGGAACCGGATGGTCAGTACTTTCGCACCATGAAGAACTTGGCCCGAGACTACCTGCGAGCTGATTGAAAATCAGCGAACCGCCCCTACCAGATTTCCGTTGAACTCAATGCGATAAAAACATTGGGCGCAGCAAGTACCGCGGCGCGTTGTCCCAAGGGAAGGCTTCCAGCAGGTGGCTTTACGCTGCCCGGCCACCAACAGGCAGCGGCGGAGGCTTCAAATGGCAAACCTAGCAAAATCCTGCAGCGAAGGGAATCTAAGATAAGATGCGGCACTACAATCACTTAGAGGCGGTACGCAGGGCAAAGACAGCGCACCTATCACAAGTGACAGTTGCGCTGCGAGCGCAACCACGAAAAATAATTAACCGACACGTTCATCAGGCACTTGCCTCAACACTTCTTTAGACCGCCTGAGGTAATCGAGCCTTGATCGTAGGGAGGGAATATGCCTGCCATCAGATTCACTTTTGCAAAGACAGCCAGGTTCGCAATCCGTGCTGGACTGTTCGTCAGCCTTATTGGGGTAGGTTCACTCCCGTTCTTCTCGCAAGAAAAAAAAGTGAAGAACGAGACCATCGAAGCTACGGCCATGGGTACCGGCACGCAACTCGGTTCCGTGATTAACGTCAGCCTCGAAATATATCAATACTCCACGCCGGAGGACCGCCAGCTTCTCATTCAGGCGTTCGAGAAGGGACAAAACCAGGGCCTCGTGAATGCGCTAAGCCGGATGAAGGCCGTGGGTCACTGCTCGATCACCGGCACACTTGGGTACGATGTAGCGTTTATCCGCATGATTCCTACGTCGACCGGACGGAAGCTTCTCTTTGTAACCAACCGTTTGCTGCGCTTCGGCGAGGTCTACTACGACACCCAATCAACAGCCTTCAACCTCACTGCAGGTGAGTTTGAACTCAATGACCAGGACAAGAAAAAGAGCGCCGGTGTGTTGTTTCCCTTGGCCCAGCTTGCGATCGACAAGGAGGGCCAGCTCCAGATCGAACTGAATCAGAATCCGTGGAAGTTGGTTGACGTTCTGGATTGGAAGGGCACGCCCGGCGTGAACTAAGCGTCGCGTGGCTCTCGGTTCAGATTCTCAGCAAGGGTGAGGTGTCCGATGAAGGCTCAACGGCTTTTCCCAGTTCTTTTTTGTCTTCTGGCCGTTCCCGTACTGATGACCGGGTTCCTGGACGGGAAGGAAAAAAAGAAGCCCAAAAACGACGTATGTTCCGCATCGACGCCGGGCAGCATCTGCAACGTTGCGAATACATGCGGCTCGGCGGCGTCCGCGTGCGAAGTAGACATCAAACGAGAAGGCGGCGATTCCGCCTCAGCCACGCCCAATATTCCCCATGCTAAGTCCAATGCCCCATTCTGCGTGAAGGCCGGAACCACTATCACGTTCCGGAGCACCTCGAAGGATACAGGGTTCGTCTTGGATTTTGGCACTTCCTCGCCGTTTGACTCTGGCACGGCGATTACGGGAGGCGCGGACCGGCCGGTATCCGTTGTGGCTAAGAAGCCCGGCTGCTACACCTATTCGGTAGGGGCATGCACAGCCGGAACCATCTATGGCATGTGCGGCGACGATGCGGCGCAATTCATCGTCTCCGGCAAGTAGCAATTCTTCGGACGAGTGCATCCTGAAAAAGCTCGATCACGAGAAGGGTGGCTTCGACATCCTCCGGCGCTTCCGCATCACGGCAGTCCAGACGGCGGAATGCCCTAAACCGGCCAGGGCACGCGCAAACACACGTATCAAAGCGTTACACCAAATTGGTGCTCAAGAAGAGCGATTTCAGACTGGAATCGGCAGATAGGATCGGAATGGGGTTCGAGCTTCCGGTCCGCTCAATTGCCCCACGCGCCCCACAGAAGGGGTTCGAAGCCTCGGCCTCTTGGTTGCGAACGAGAGAATAAATCTAATAAGATGCTGTGCTGCAACCACTTAGCCTTTTTCCGACGGCCTTGAAATGGGCAATTTGGGCAACCAATCAGAAAATGCCCAAACGCGCGTCCCTGGTTGCTTAATCGGGCCCTGGCCAGAGATTTCTAAAACGGATGTCGAAATGGACGGTGGCCGTGCGACTAACTTATGGATGGCTCAGGCCGTCCAGGACGCGTAAGGGAGAAAACTGGTGAAATATACCTCCGCACCTGGGGACAAGTGTCGGGAATCGGGCATCGGGGGTTATCTCGAAGCAACTTACAATGTGACCGCTAAAATTGGCAGGAACGCTGCTGCTTTGGCTGAACAGGGGTGAAAGCATGTCGTTCGTCCGCGACCTCAAATTTGCGGTTCAATCGTTAACGCGTACTCCAGGTCTTGCCTGCGCGGTGATCCTCACGCTGGCGCTGGGCATCGGCGCCAATGCGGCGATCTTCACGCTGGTGCGCGGCGTGCTCCTGCGACCGCTGGTAAACCGCGGCGAAGATCGCCTGATTTACATTCGACAGAGCGCCCTTGGCATCGGGGCGGAAAACGACCGTTTTTCAGTGCCCGAAATCCAAGACCTCCGTGCCAGTGTGAAGTCGGTCAGCGAGTTCGGTGACTTTTCGACGATCGGGTTCACGATGATTGGGCTGGGTGAACCGCGTGAAGTCCGCGCCGGCGTTGTGGGTGGCTCCTACTTTGAGGTCATGGGCTTACGCCCCGTGCTCGGCCGGCTGCTGGACAAGCGCGACGATGGACCCAATGCTGCCGGTGCCGCGGTACTTACCTACCGCTTCTGGACCACGGTGCTGCATAGCGATCCCTCGGTGATCGGGAAGCAGGTCCGCATGGATACGCGCACAGCCACCATCGTTGGCGTGCTTGAGCCTTCGGTGCCCTACCCAGCGGACACCGAGCTCATCGCCAACGTGGTGACCAGCCCGCATCACCTCTCTGCGACAATGGTCACAGGCCGCGTTCATCGGATGACGGAATTGTTTGGGCGTCTGGCTCCAGGAGCTTCTCTCGAGCAAGCGCGAGCGGAGCTGCGGTCGGCATACGCTGCGATGAAGAACGAGCACCCCGAAGCCTACCCCGCAGGCGGGCAATTCAGCATTGAAGCCAAGTTGTTGCGCGATGAGATTACATCGGGCGCCCGCACCGTGCTACTGGTGCTGCTGGCCGCCTCCGGGCTGGTGTTTATTATCGCGTGCTGTAACGTGGCGAATCTGATTCTGGCTCGGACGGTGCGCCGCGAAGCGGAATTGGCGGTGCGTACCGCGCTCGGCGCAAGCACGGGTACGTTACGCCGCCTGCTGCTGGCGGAAAGCCTGGCGCTGTGCGGCGCAGGGGCGATTCTTGGGGTGGTCAGCGCAAGTCCGATGGTGAAAATCCTGGCGCGGTACGCTTCGCGGTTCTCGGTGCGTGCCCTCGACTTGAAGATTGACTCGAGCATGCTGTGGCTTGGCGCGAGCTTGGCGATCGTGGCGGCGGTGCTCCTGGCCTTCGTTCCGCGGCTACCCACTGCTAACACCTCACAAGGTTTCGGCCTCAGCAGCGGCGGAGTGCGCATCACCGGTGGCACGAGCCGGCGGCTGCGCATTTTCGCGGTCACACAGATTGCAGCCTCGTTCGTGCTGCTGGCCGGAGCGAGCATGCTGATCAAGACGCTGCTCACGCTGCAAGCCACGCAGACCGGTTTCGACATGCATCGCGTGCTGGCGATGGATAT